>Ga0209026_1000270_pt1 | contig 62482 bp, 51 predicted proteins | sample AraplaCL_Col_mCL_FD_184262 | JGI IMG/M metagenome (GOLD analysis project Ga0209026, IMG submission 184262) | Arabidopsis root microbial communities from the University of North Carolina, USA - plate scrape CL_Col_mCL (SPAdes) (version 2) | ecosystem: Host-associated > Plants > Roots >...
CGATCCAGCGCGTGCGGGCCAAGGGCAAGGTGCGCGAGATGGAGGCGCTGTACCTCGCCGCGCCGTTCCCCGGCGGCACCGGCATCGCCCATACGCGCTGGGCCACACACGGCGTGCCGAACGAGGCGAACGCGCACCCGCACATCGCCGGCCGCGTCGCGATCGTGCACAACGGCATCATCGAGAATCATGTCAACCTGCGCACCGAACTGCAGGCACGCGGCCACGTGTTCACCTCGGACACCGACACCGAGGTGATGGCGGCGCTGATCGACGAGCGCCTCGGCCAGGGCCTGACGCTGCGCGAGGCGGTGTTGACCACCGTGCGCGAACTGGAAGGGGCGTACGCGATCGCGGTGATCAGCCGCGACGAACCCGGCCGTGTGGTCGGCGCCCGCCGCGGCGCGCCGCTGCTGGTCGGGGTGGGCATCGGCGAGAACTTCCTCGGCTCCGATGCGCAGGCGCTGATCCAGGTCACCAACAAGATGCTGTACCTGGACGAGGGCGACGTGGTCGAGATCACCCGCGACCGCGTGCAGGTGTTCGCCCTGGACGGCCATCCGGTGGAGCGGGCGGTGCACGAGAGCGAGCTGTCCACCGACGCGGTGGAGCGCGGCGAATACCGCCACTACATGCAGAAGGAGATCTTCGAGCAGCCGCATGCGGTGGCCAACACGCTGGAAGCGCGGCTGGGGCCGCACGGCGTGCTGCCGAACATCTTCGGCATCGACAGCGAGGAGCTGCTGCAAGCCACGCGCGGGCTGCACATCATCGCCTGCGGCACCAGCTATCACGCCGGCCTGGTCGCCAAGTACTGGATCGAGGAATACGCGCGGTTGCCGGTCAGCGTGGAGGTGGCCAGCGAATACCGCTACCGCGAGACGGTGGTGTCGGCCGACACGCTGTTCGTGGCCATTTCGCAGTCCGGCGAAACCGCCGACACGCTGGCAGCGCTGCGCGAGTCGCGCCGCCGCGGCTACCTGGGCACGCTGGCGATCTGCAACGTGCCCGAGTCGTCGCTGGTACGCGAGGCGGACCTGAAGCTGATGACCCGCGCCGGCCCGGAAATCGGGGTGGCCTCGACCAAGGCCTTCACCACCCAGCTGGCCGCCCTGGCGCTGCTGACGCTGGAATTGGCTCGTCGCCACGGGCTGGACCCGCAGCGCTACGCCGCGTTGTGCACCGAGCTGCAGCATCTGCCGCGGGCGATCGAAAATGCATTGAAGCTGGAGCCGGCGATCATCGACCTGGCCGCCGAATTCATCCACCGCCAGCACGCCTTGTTCCTGGGCCGGGGCGTGCAGTATCCGGTGGCGCTGGAAGGGGCGTTGAAGCTCAAGGAAATCTCCTACATCCACGCCGAGGCGTACCCGGCCGGCGAGCTCAAGCACGGCCCGCTGGCGCTGGTCGACGAGACCATGCCGGTGATCGCGGTGGCGCCCAACGGCCCGCTGCTGGACAAGCTCAAGTCCAACCTGCAGGAAGTGCGCGCCCGCGGCGGGCGCCTGATCGTGTTCGCCGACGGCACCGCCGGCATGGACGACATGGCCCACCACGGCGCGATGCTGCGCGTCGAATCGGGCGGCTCCTTCATCGCGCCGGCGGTGTTCACCGTGCCGCTGCAGTTGCTGGCCTATCACGTCGCCGTGCTGCGTGGCACCGACGTCGATCAGCCGCGCAATCTGGCGAAGTCCGTGACGGTGGAATAAAACCGACGAGGGGCGAGTAGAAAGAAGTGATAAACGAATAAAGGCAATAAAAGCAGCTCACTTCTCCCGCGTTGCGAAGCCTGGACAAAGACGAATAACGACAAGATTGGCGGACCGCTTTCGGTCCCCCACTCGTTTCTCACTTCTCTCCACTCACTCCTGCAATTCGGCCTGTCGCGATTCCATTGGCATCGAATTACGGCTGGCGACGATTCAAACAAGGGTGAACAGGGCGACCTGCCGAACCTCTGGCCGAATTGCTTAGAGGCGGTTTGCGTTGAACCGTTTTTGCACGCGCCTTCGGACTAATAGCCGCCAGCAGTGCATCAATACCAAACGGCTTTATCAAGAATTGACTTCGCGCGGGAGCTCCGGAGAACTTTTCCTCCATGGAATCGGAAGTGAGGATAATGCTGATGGATGGATGTTGCTCGATCGCATGCCGACAAAGATCGGAGCTGGATCCGCATCCTGCGATATGCGCATCGCTGACAAGAACATCGACGACTCCGAGGAGACTGAGGGCCGCCTCCGCGACCGAGCTGTCATGTGCCACGCATACCTGGTAACTGCCATACAGCTCCAGCACTTGACGGGTCACATCGAGTGCAATCACGTCGCCATCGACAATGACCGCTGTTTTTATTTTTGATTTCACGACTCTATATCCAGCTGAAGCCCGCCAGGGGCGCGTACGACCTTCGCTCATGAGGTCATGGTGCGCGCCGGCAACAGGCTTGGTATGTCATTCGGTTTCTCCCGAAAATTCATGCCCTGGAAGCCGAAGCCAGCGGCACGGACTTCCGCGCGAGCTTGCTTTCCCACAACAGCGCTGTGCGGACGATGAAATCGAGATCGTCGTACTGCGGCTGCCAGTGCAATTCATGTTTGAGACGATCGCTACGCGCAATCAGCATCGGCGTATCGCCGGCGCGACGTGGCAGCTCGACCACCGACAATGGTTGGCCACTCACGCGTTGCACTGCATCGATAACCTCGCGCACGCTGTAGCCATGGCCATAACCGCAATTGAGCGTCAGCGACCTGCCGCCGCCACGCAGGTGATCGAGTGCGCGCAAATGCGCCGCGGCCAGATCGTCGACGTGGATATAGTCACGAATTCCGGTGCCATCCGGCGTGTCGTAATCGGTGCCGAAGATCGACAGGTCGGTCCGTTTGCCGACCGCATGCTCGCAGGCGACCTTGATCAGCAGCGTCGCATGGGGCGTGGATTGGCCGATGCGGCCCAGCGGGTCGCAACCGGCGACGTTGAAGTAGCGCAGGGTTACATGCCGCATCGCTCCCGTGGCGCAGAAATCGCGCAGTATCCTCTCGGACATCAGCTTCGATGCGCCGTACGGGTTGATAGGCTGCGTGGGCGTGTCTTCGTCGGCGATGCCGCTATCGGTCACGCCATAGACCGCCGCAGTCGAGGAAAAGATGAATTGCCCCACGCCAGCCGCCGCACAAGAAGCGAGCAGGCTTTGCGTATTGCACGTGTTGTTGCCGTAGTACTTCAGCGGATCGCTCAACGATTCCGGCACCACGGTATGCGCGGCGAAATGCAGCACCGCTTCGACATGATGTTTGCGCAGCGTGCGGGCGACCAGCGTGCGATCGCCGACACTGCCGACCACCAGTTCGGCACCACGCACCGCGTCGCGAAAACCGGTACTGAGATTGTCGATGACGACAACGCGCTCGCCACGCGCGACCAGTTGCTGGACAACATGGCTGCCGATGTAACCGGCGCCACCGGTGACGAGGACGCTGTTGTTCATCACGATGCTCCTTCACGGTCCACGGGGCGGCAACCTGCGTTGAGCCCGCATGTCATGGCCGGCCGTTACCGTGCCTACTGGCTGATTGGTCGATGCCCGCGGAGCGGCGGTAAAGACGTCCGCTCCAAACGGGCGCAAAGGCGATGCGGCGGCATAGCCGAGGTGCGACACACCGAAAATGTCTTCCATCGTGCGCAGCAAGCTGTAATGGTTGTAAGGCGTTGACGATACGGTTCCCGGCTTGATAAACGGCGATAGCAGCACGGTGCCGGTGCGACCGCCGCCGGCACCGGACATGCCCGGCGGAGGACCACTCGGCAGCCCCTGTTCGCCACAACATGCCGTAGCGTCAGTACCCTCATCGAACGTGACGACCAGCAAGCCATCCTGGCGGAATGCGGGTGCAGCAACGATGCGCGGCACCCACCGGCGCAGAAACGCATCGACGGAAATCAAGCCCCCCGGCTCGCCGCTCCTGCACGGCGCATCGTGTCCGTCGTGGCACCTGTTCGGTGTGATGAAGATGAAGTTCGGCGTGGTGTCGGCGCGTTGCAGGTCCTGCGCCAGATGGCCGAGATTGACGACGTGCTGCGCACAATGCGCCGGGTCATCGATGATCGAATGAAAATAGACAAACGGGTTGTGCCAGGCAGCGTACTGATCTTTCGCACTGACATCGTCGGTGTGGTCTTGCGCACCGATGGCGACATGCCCGCAGGTCGAGGACTCGCGCGCGGGATCCGCACCCATGTCTTCCATGTAACCTTTCCAAGTGAGGCCTGCCGCGTCGAGCTGATCGGCCAAGGTCTTGACCTTGGCCGGGTAGACGCAACCTTCACCGAGCACCTGCCCGTTGCCATCCAGCCCGGGTGCGGTACGCTGGAATTCGCTATAGATTTTGCAGTCGCTTTGCGTGGCCGCGTTCGGCGCCTGCCCGCTGATCATCGCAATGTAGTTGCCCAGGCTGTCGTGACCGATGCTGTAGTACTGCGACAGCAACGCGCCCAGTTTCGGCAACCGGTATGCCAGGTACGGCGCCTGCGAATGTTCGCCGAATGCGACCTCATACGGCTCGTTCTCCAGCACGATCACCATGACATGGCGCACCGGCGCAGGCGCCGCCATTCCCGCGGCGGCATGGCTCTGTATGCACGCCGTCAGCAACAGCAGCAAGGGCATCCATGCCATCCCGCGACGCTTCCGTGCAGACGACAAGGGTCGCTCTGCATGCATGTCGGCGGAGCTGCTTGATGGCCTTGTCATCGGTAGTTCCAGCATGCGAAAAACTATCTCGATGCACTGAGACACGTCCGTCGATTGGATCGACCTCGCATGACATCGTCAACCCAACAAGGGTCGCAAGCTCAGGCAACATTCATCCCATCATCCCCACGATCAGGGCAAGCCGGCGTGAATTCACATTCGCCTCACTTCTTCATGGATGCATCACGGCTAATGAATGGATCATTTCGCTGCTGTTCACTGTTTGGCAATTCGAACATGCAATGATCGACGGCCAAATTTCAGTATGTAGCAACAACGGGACTTGTTTGAGAGATGCGTCGGCATCTATTCGCAGCCGTTGAAACAAAAAAGAAATAGTAGCAAGGCATACAGTCTTATCATTGTTTACTTATCAACCTTTCTTTTAATTGCGAGGTCATGGATCGTTTGACGGAATGGCTTGGAACTCTCTGTGATGCGAGTTGCAGAAACGGATAAATGCATCGCTATTTCTTACGTCGTCGGTCGATACGTTGATTCGGGACTCGGGAGCATGTTGGCACCGTGTTTAAACGGATACTCATTGTCTGCATGGGCAATATCTGTCGCAGCCCAACGGCCGAATACCTGTTTCGACAGCGTATGGCGTCGCGCGACATCGAATTCGGCAGTGCCGGACTCGGCGCGCTGGTGGGCAGTCCCATGGATGCGACTGCTCTGCAGTTACTTGCCGAAAGCGGCATCGACGGCACGATGCATCGGGCTCATCAGCTGACGCCTTCCATGCTTCGCGAAGCCGACTTGGTACTTGGCATGGAGAAAAATCATGTTGCCGCCATGATTCAACTCGCCCCCGAAGCTCGCGGCAAAGTCTATTTACTCGATAAATGGTTGCGCGGAAGTGACATACCTGACCCTTATCGTCAGCATCGAGCCGCATTCGAACATGTTCACGAGATAATCACGCAGGGTGTCAGTAGCTGGGAGCCCTATTTGTGATTCCCATCTTCCATGTCACGAGTTGACCGTCCCTATGACCGCCACCCAAGACCCCGTGCAGCGCGATGATGAGATTGACCTGAGCGAGCTGCTCGGTACGCTCAATGATCACAAATGGTTGATAGGCACCATCACCGGCATATTCATCGTGCTCAGCATTGCCTATGCATTGTTGACGACGCCGATCTATCAGGCCACCTCGATAGTGCAGGTGGAACATGAGGTGCCAAATCTGCCTGGGCTGAGCGCACTGACCCAGACGCTGGAAGCATCCAGCCCCGAGGCCACGACAGAAAGCGCATTGATTACCTCGCGCATGGTGATCGGCGCGGCGGTCGATCAACTCAATCTCACGATTGAAAGCCACCCGCAGCGCTTGCCGCTGATCGGCGACTTCATCGCCCGTCACTACGCTTCGAATAACCCCGGCACGGTGTCCCCTCCCCTGTTCGGCATGATTGGCTACGACTGGGGCGGCGCCAAGCTGGACGTCTTTCAGCTGGACGTCCCCGATAGCTTGCTGGACAAGCCATTGAGCCTGATTGCCGGCGAGGGTGGCGCCTATGTCCTGGTGGACGATAACGACAACGTTCTGGTCATCGGCAAAGCAGGGCAATCCGCCAGCAGTCATGGCGTGACTATCCAGGTCAAGACGCTGATTGCCAATCCGGGCACACACTTCCGTGTCTTTCGCCATCGCCAGCTGACCGTGATCAACGGACTGCAGCAGGCCATCAACGTCAGCGAGCAAGGCAAGGAGTCCGGCATTCTCCAGATGACTTATGACAACGCCGATCCTGTGCTGGCCGCCAACGTGCTCGAACAGGTCGGCGAACTCTATGTGCGGCAGGATGTGGACCGCAACTCCGCGGAAGCCGCAAACAGCTTGAAGTTTGTCAGGGAGCAACTCCCCAATGTGCGCCGTGACCTGGAGAAGGCCACGGCTGCGCTCAATGCGTACCAGATCCAGGCGCATTCGGTCGATATCAGCATGCAGACCCAGGGTCTGCTGGATCAGGAAGTTTCCATCCAGACCAATATCCAGCAGTTGCGCTTGCAGCAGGCGGACATGCAGCGTCAATACACCTCCGAGCATCCAGCCTACAAGGCATTGATGGCGCAGATCGGCCAACTGGAAGGCCAGAAGAACGCGATAGACAAGAAGGTGGGCAGCCTGCCGGATACCCAGCAGCAGCTATTGAAACTGACCCGCGACGTGCAGGTGAGCAATGACACCTATACCGGGCTTCTCAATCAGGCTCAGCAGCTGGACATAGCGCGTGCGGGCACGGTGGGCAATGTCCGCGTCGTCGACAAGGCGGCAGTGGACATCACGCGGCCGGTATGGCCGAAGAAACTCATCGTGGTGCTCGGCGGCGCGCTACTCGGCGGTTTTGTGGCTCTGGTGTACGTCTTCGTCCGGCAGATGCTCAATCGCGGCATCGAAGATCCCGCCGTCATCGAAAAGATCGGCCTGCCCGTATACGCCACCATTCCGGTCAGCCTGCGGGAGCAGGCGCTGCACGGCAAACGTACCCGCGGAAGCAGCAAACAGCACCTGCTGGTCCTGGATGCGCCCGCGGACCTGGCCACCGAAGCCCTGCGAAGTTTGCGCACCAGCCTGCACTTCGCCCGCCTGGAGGCAAAAAACAATGTACTCATGATTTCCGGATCCAGTCCGGATGTCGGCAAGACCTTTGTCTCGGCCAACCTCGCCTCTGTCGTCGCTCAAAGCAACCAGCGCGTGTTGTTGATTGACGGCGACATGCGCATGGGCTCGCTGCACAGGGTCGTCGGCGGCAAAGCCGAAGTCGGCCTTTCCGAACTGATTTCGGGCCAGATCGATCTGGTTGAGGCGGTGCGCCAGATCGGTCCACTGGAAAACCTGCATTTCATCGCTCGCGGCAAGATACCGCCGAACCCTTCCGAGCTGCTGATGAACGCCCGGTTCTCTGCGTTGCTCGATCATTTCAAGCAGATGTTCGATCTGATCATCATCGACACGCCGCCGATTTTGGCGGTGACCGATGCCGCCATCATCGGCCACCACGCCGGCACCGCTCTGCTGGTGGTGCGGTTCGGACTCAATCAAGCACGCGAAGTCGCCTTGGCCAGGCAACGTTTCGAACAAAACAAGGTTCCGCTCAAAGGCGCCATCTTCAATGCCGTGGAGAGGCGCAGCAGCGGCTACTACTCGTATGCCTATTACGGTGTCGGCAAGCCACCCAGATGAAGAGGCCCTGACCCCGCGGCAACAAGGGAACGGAGTCCGACACGGTTCACGCACGCGGCATACGACGAAACATGGTTGTTACCTGCCATGAGAACGAATGGCGCCGGCGGCAACGGCGCTGCAGATTGATTCGCCGAAGCGCAATCAGATGAACGTCGCCCGGATTCACGCAAGACCAGGATAAGTTCCATGCCCAGCTTGAAGAATTTCGCTCTCATCGGTGCTGCCGGCTACATTGCCCCTCGCCACATGCAGGCCATCAAGGCCACCGGCAATCAGCTGCTTGCCGCGTTCGATCCGAATGATTCGGTCGGCATCATCGACAGCCATTTTCCCAACGCCGACTTCTTCACCGAGTTCGAGCGCTTCGATCGGCACGTCGATCTGCGCCGGCGCGCCGGCAATGGCGGTCAGATCGATTACGTTTCCATCTGCTCGCCAAATTACCTGCATGACTCGCACATGCGCTTCGCCCTGCGTTCCGGCGCCCACGCGATTTGCGAGAAACCACTGGTTCTCAATCCGTGGAACATCGACGGGTTGCTGGAAATCGAGCGGGAGACGGGCAAAAGCATCAACACCATCCTGCAGCTGCGCCTGCACCCGGCGATCATCGCCTTGCGCGACAAGGTTCGAAGCGAGCACGGCGGAAGCAAGCACGAGGTGGACCTCGCCTACGTCACCTCGCGTGGCCACTGGTACCTGCAGAGCTGGAAGGGTGATCCGAAAAAATCCGGAGGCATAGCCACCAATATCGGCGTGCATTTCTTCGACATGCTGCATTACATCTTCGGCGCGCTGCAGATCAATGTGGTGCACCTGTCCAGCGACACCAAGGCGGCCGGCTACCTGGAATACGAGAATGCCCGCGTGCGTTGGTTCCTGTCGGTGGATGTCGAGGATGTGCCTGCTGCCCAGCGCGAGAGCGGCCAGCGCACTTATCGGTCGATCACGGTGGATGGCGAGGAGATCGAGTTTTCCGGCGGCTTCACCGACCTGCACAACCGCAGCTACGAGGAGATACTCGCCGGCCGCGGTTTTCGTCTGGAAGAAAACCGCACCGCCATCGAAACCGTGGCGGCGATCCGCAATGGCAAGGTCGTCTCCTTTGCGGGCGACGGCCATCCGTTCCTGAAACGACAAGCCTGAAGAGCGAGCAGCATGGACTATTACCAACACCCTTCCGCCATTATCGACGACGGCGCCCAGATCGGAACAGGCTCGCGCGTATGGCACTTCGTGCATGTCTGCGGCGGCGCTCGCATCGGCAGGGAGGTGTCGCTCGGGCAGAACGTATTTGTCGGCAACAAAGTGGTCATCGGAGATCATTGCAAGGTCCAGAACAACGTGTCGGTGTACGACAACGTGACGCTGGAGGAAGGTGTCTTCTGCGGCCCAAGCATGGTGTTCACCAACGTCTACAACCCGCGCTCGTTGATCGAGCGAAAGGACGAATATCGCGACACACTGGTCGGCAAGGGAGCCACGCTCGGCGCGAACTGCACCATCATTTGTGGTGTCACCATCGGCGAGTTCGCGTTCGTGGGGGCCGGCGCGGTGGTCAATCGCGACGTGCCGGCCTATGCGCTGATGGCTGGTGTGCCAGCACGGCAAATCGGCTGGATGAGCGAGTTCGGTGAACAGCTGAACCTGCCGCTGGAAGGACATGCCGAAGTGGTCTGCGCGCACACCGGCACACGTTATGTGCTGAGCGGTCACTCGCTGCACAAGGAGGCTGCCGAGTGATCGACTTCATCGACCTCAAGACCCAGCAAGCCCGTATCAAGGATCGCCTCGACGCGGGAATTGCCCGCGTACTGGCGCATGGCCAATTCATCCTCGGCCCGGAAGTAGGCGAGCTCGAGGAAAAACTGGCGGCCTACGCCGGTGTGGCGCATTGCATATCGGTGGCCAACGGCACCGATGCCTTGCAGATCGCCCAAATGGCACTGGGCATCGGTCAGGGCGACGAGGTGATCACGCCGGGCTTCAGCTATATCGCCACCGCCGAAACCACCGCCCTGCTCGGTGCCAGGCCTGTATACGTGGACATCGATCCGCACACTTACAATCTGGACCCTGCGTTGCTGGAGCCGGCCATCACGCCACGCACCAAGGCGATCATCCCAGTCTCGCTGTATGGCCAGTGCGCCGACTTCGACGCCATCAATACCATCGCCGCAAAGCATGGCATTCCCGTCATCGAGGATGCGGCTCAGAGTTTCGGCGCAGTCTACAAAAACCGCAAAAGCTGCAATCTCAGCACCATCGCATGCACCAGTTTCTTTCCCAGCAAACCGCTGGGTTGCTATGGCGACGGGGGGGCGATCTTCACCAACGATGCCGAGCTGGCCAAGGTCATGCGCCAGATTGCCCGCCACGGTCAGGACCGCCGCTATCACCATGTCCGCATAGGCGTGAACAGCCGCCTCGACACTCTGCAAGCAGCCATACTTCTGGCCAAGCTCGACATTCTCGACGACGAAATGGTCCTCCGCCAGCAAGTGGCGCAGACCTATGCCCGGCTACTGTCGAAGATCGACGGTGTCGTCGTACCCATGATAGAGCCGCACAACACCAGCACATGGGCCCAGTACACCGTACGAGTGGATGATCGCGATGTCGTACAGGCGCACTTGAAGGAGGACGGAGTTCCGACGGCGGTGCACTACCCGATTCCCCTCAACAGGCAGCCCGCCCTGGCCGACGGAAGCGTGCACCTGAAAGTGGGTGATCTGGCAGCGGAGCAAGTCATGAGTCTGCCGATGTCGCCTTATCTCGATGCGAGTCAACAGGATCTCATTGTGGCGTCACTGGCTTCGCGCGTTTCTCTCTGAAGATGCCGCCGGACTCGCCCGCATGAAAAAACTCATCTTCGGAAGATGCTATTCATTCTCCAGCGAAGCAAATCAACAGGCTTTGCTTGCCGAATGCCTGGCGCTGTATGCGGACGCCGGAAATATCGAACCGCAGGTCGAGATACGCGTCGTGCAGGCGATTTCAAGGCGCAACCCGTCTTCCATCAATCCCAAGGCGCACAGGAAATTCGCACATGGCATGCTGACGTCATTTCCGGCGGTCGACGTCTATTGGGGCTGGTCACGTGGCGGGTGCCTGGAGATCGAAGTCGCGCTCAAGATTCGTCACGGCATAAAACATCAAATACAGAGATTGCTGTCCATCGAGTACGCGAGCGACGTCGAATCATTCGAGCAGATACTGCACGAATTCGTATTGGTTCCCTCGGCATATTTCTTCAATGACGTCGCACCGATACATGCAGCATGCGTGACGGTGGATGGTAATGCCTGCTTATTGGCGGGGACGGGTGGAGCCGGAAAATCGGCGGCCATGCTGGCGCTTCGGCAAAATGAAAAGATCGGTTTCGTCAGCGACGATATCGTCATCGTATCCGCGGCGACTTTGCACGCTTACGCCAACATGGCGTGGCCAAAGATCTATGGCTACAACTGCGCAGGAAATGCGTTGAAACGCGAAATACTCGCAGGGCGCGGATGGATCGACAAAGCCCACTTCAGCGTAAAGAGCTGGATGAATTCCGCCAGCGTGCGCAGAAAAATCCGGCCAGACCGTCTCTATCATCACGTCGAATCGGCGTCGACCCCTCTTTCTCGCCTGTACTACGCGGTCAGGGAGGATGTTCCCGATATCCGCGTGTCCCATCTTGGCGTGTCGAATGCGGTCGAGATGACGATCGACGTCATCAGGGCGGAATACAGCATTTTTCATGACCATCTTTATTGGGAGCAATACAACGCAGCGGCGACTGGCACGACGGCCATGTTGACCATGGAAGAAGTGATCGCAAACTGGCGACTTGTCCTGTCGAAGTGTCTGGCTGGCGTCGCTTGCTTCAGGGTGAGCATTCCTTTCGACATGGATCAAGCCGTCTACCGGAACAGCATGGTCGGCATCCTCGTCGCCGGCGTGGTCACACAGCCGTGAAGATCGCCATGCTTACCAATGCTTATCCCTACTATCCCGGTGAACAGTTCATCGAGGATGAAATCGCATTCTGGGCGGACAATCCTGCCGCCAGCGTGACATTGTTGCCGGCCGTAGCCGCCGGAAAGCCCAGGTCCATACCCGATGGAGTATCGGTCGACTTGGGCATGGCAAACGGCACGAGAGTTGGTCGATTCTGGTTCATATGGCTCGCGCTGTTCTCCACGATATTCCGTCGTGAGCTGATCCATCTGTGGCGATCGCGGAATGTGGGTGCTTACACCGCGCTGCGCGCCCTGCTGCATACCTCCAAGGTCCTTGAACAGGCGAAGTGCCTGGAGCAGTACGCCAAGTCCAATGGCAAGATCGATGTGGCGTATTGCTATTGGAACGAAGCTCAGTCCTATGCCGCGCTACTAGCCAAGGCGAGAGGATCAGTGCGGAAAGTCGTATCTAGGGTACATGGGTTTGACTTGTACGAGATGCGACGAAAGCATGAATACATGCCGCTCAAGCGGCAATTCATCCATGCCTATGACAGGATATTTGCGCTGTCTGATGAGGGTCGGTCCTACCTGGAAGGTACGTACGGCGCCCCACCTGAAAATATAAAAATCAGCTCTCTGGGTGTGCCATTGACCAGCACCCTGTCGCGACCAAGTCCCGCGGGCTCTTTGCATGTCGTCTCGGTTTCATTTTGCGTACCTGTAAAGCGCCTGGATCGAATCATCGACGCGCTGAGCCTGTTTGCCCGTCAGCACGCCCAGATAAAGACCACCTGGACGCACATCGGCGCCGGCCCCCTCTTCGACGAGGTCAGTGACCTTGCACGCGTGCGACTGGCAGATATAAGCAATTTGTCTTTTGAATTTCTTGGCGACATGCCCAACCATGCGGTCAAGGCGTATTACCTCGATACACCCGTCGACCTGTTCATGAATACGAGCGAGTCGGAGGGCATGGGGGTCTCCATCATGGAGGCCATGAGCGCCGGCGTGCCTGCGCTGGCACCCGATGTGGGCGGCGTTTCCAGCCTGGTATCCAACGAGTGTGGTGCGCTGCTGAGCCCGTCCCCGAGCATTCAGGAAATTGCCGCTGCCATCGGAAGGATGGCACTTGAGGACGAGGGACATGTCTTGCGCGCGAATGCGCGCAAGGTGATCGAGGAACGCTTCGATTCCGCCAGAAAATACCGGGAATTCGTTGCGGAGGTCCTGGCCTTGGGGACGGACGCGGAGGCAGATTGGGCTGGTGGATTATCGCTGAAGGGAAGATCGGACCACGCCGATGCTCGGACATGAGCACCGCCATGCAAATCAGATCTGAAAGGTTTGGCTGGTGAATATAAAAACCGTTTTGGCATTTGCATTTGGCCCTATCACTACCGCCGGGCTAGGCCTGGTGACGGTGCCGGTGATTGCCTGGATCTTTCCTCCCGCCGATGTCGGCCGCCTGAACATCGTGCAGATCGCCGTGTCTTTCGGCGTATTGCTGTTCAACCTCGGCCTGGATCGCGCCTACGTGCGTGAGTACCACGAATGGTCGGACCGCGGAGCGTTGCTGAAAGCCTGCTTTGTGCCGGGATTTGCAGTGATGCTTTTGGCATTTCTGGTCACCGTACCGTTCGACGAGCGCATTGCGACGTGGCTGTTCGGCGTGGAACACGTCGTTTATTACTGGCTCCTGGTTGCCTGTGTGATTGTGAGTTTCATCTCTCGATTTCTTTCGCTGATTTTGCGCATGCAGGATCGCGGCCTCGCATTCTCTATGAGCCAGATTCTGCCAAAGGTAGTTCTCTTGCTGGTGGTTGGCGTGCTAGCGGTGCCGATTTTTTCCAGATCGTTTGGTCAACTGGAAGTGGCGTACCTTGTTTCCTTGATGTCGGTATTGTTCATTTACACCTGGAATACCTGGCGCGAATGGCAACCCGCCCTGCAGGCACCCCTTTCGAGCGATCAAGTCCGCGGATTGCTGAGCTACGGGGTACCTCTGATCTTCGCTGGCGTGGCCTATTGGGGGCTCGATGCCACCAGCACACTGGCCTTGCGGTGGCTCTCCAGCCTTTCGGAGCTGGCGGTCTATTCGGTCTCGATGAGCTTCGCCGGTGTGGGCGTGGTCTTTCAGACGATCTTCACCGTGCTGTGGGCCCCGCTCGTCTACAAATGGGTGGCACGCGGCGTGGATATGCGGCGGGTTGACCATATTGCCCAGCAAGCCTTGGCTGTGGTCTGTGCCATCTGGGTACTGAGCGGAGTCTTTTCATGGCTGACCGACTTTGTGCTGCCCCCGCGTTACATCCAGGTGAAGTACCTGATGCTGTGTTGCATCGGCGAGCCCTTGCTCTACACGCTCTCCGAAGTGACTTGCGTAGGCATCGGGATAACGCGCCGGTCCATGTTGTCGCTGTGGTCGACCGTCGCGGCGCTGATTGTCAACGTCGCCATCAGCGTATGGCTTGTACCCACCTACGGCGCGGCCGGTGCCGTCGTGGCCAACGCAATTGCTTTCCTCGCTTTTTTCGTGGCCCGGACCGAAGCATCGGCATACGTCTGGCGGCCCTTTCCCCGGTCCCGGCTTTATGTATTCGTCACTGGCCTGGTGGGACTTTCCATCGCGACGCTGATATTCGGTCCGGGCGCTCCGATCCATTTCAGTTTTGTCTGGCTGGCGATGCTGCCAGTCGTCATCTGGTGCTTCCGTGCCGAATGGACCGGCATGTATCGAGCGCTGCGCTCGGCGGTCAAGACGGAGAACATCTATCCGGAATCCGAAGGAAGACCAGGTGCCGTGCCATGAGCGAGACGACTTCCCCGAAGAAGATCAACTTGTTTGTCTTTGCGGCACATCATCTGTCCAGCAATATCGCCGCACAGCGATTCAAGGGCTTGCTGAAATATCTGGATCCCGCGAAATACCGGATATTCGTCTTCGCGCGGCAGCCCGCGGCGGAGACGAACACCGCCGCCGCGCCTTCGGATGCCCACATCCATATCTATCCGCTTCCCGGGCATTGCGTGGGTAGCGAGTCTTCTCCGGCAGCCTCGTTGCTGACCCTGGCGGCGGCCTTCATGCGTCCGCTGCCATTCCTGCTGGCCAATGCCAATGGCAGGGCGGGCAATGCAGACACGCACCCGTGGCTCGTCCAGGCTCTGGCCGAGGCCGACCGGTTGTGTTCCGAAAAGCTGGCCGCGGGCGAGTCATGCGTGGCCATCGGCACCTATTCGCCGGTGGATGCCCTGATCGCCGCAGCCAGTCTGGCCAGCAGATACCGCATCGGCTGCCTGCAGGATTTCCGGGACGGACTTGTTTTCGAACCGCTGGGCAAGCCAGGCTGGCTGCGCACGTGGATGCGCAAGCTGATCGAGCGGCGGGTGGTGGCCACCGCCAATTTGATCACATCCGTTAGCCATCCCCTGGTCCATGATTTTCAACAGCGTTACCCGGACAAGGTCACGGCAATGCTGCCCAACGGTTACGATCCGACGGACTTTGCTTCGCTCGGCAATGATGCCGCCGGCGATAGTCGCGCCGCCGCCATCCTCGCCCGCCATGTTCCGGCCGGCGCGCTGCTGATAGGACACTTCGGGCGCATTGGCGCGAGTGATGGATCGGCATCGAAGAGCCTCGACTACCTGGTCGACACACTGAACGAATCCGCCGAAGTCGCCGCGGACAAGCACGTGATGTTTGTCGGCGAACTGACCAAATCCGAACTGGCTTCGCTCGAGCGCGCCAGGTTCTCCTTCAGCGTGCTCGGGCAGCTCGAGCGCACGCTGGCACTGCAACTCATGAAACGCTGCGACAAATTGCTTCTGCTGACCGGCTCGCGCGCGAGCTGCGCTACCGGAAAGCTGTTTGAATACCTCGCTGCCGGGGCGGATATCGTCTGCATTTCCGGGGTGCGCAACGAGGCGACTGCCATCCTCGCCGAAACAGGAGCGGGGCAAACCCTGCTGACCAGCCAGGGAGCGCTTGGAGGCGATGCGCTTCGGAAAGCGCTATCGCCCTCCACCGACGCACATCGCGACATAGCCGCCTATAGCAAAGTCGTGCAGGCCGAGAAACTCGGCCAGTGGATTTCGAAGATGGTGCAGGCATGAATCCCGGTAGCGATCCATCGCTGGCGCCTTCGGTGCGGGAGCCTCTGCCCCCACTGTCTGGCGCGACAAGGTATCGGTTTACCGTGCGGCACATGTTCTTGTGCGCGGCTTTCCTTCTGCTGCTGCTTGCCGTCGTCATACCCAATTCGTTACCCGTCCCCACTGCAGTCGCCATGGGACTGGCTTTCCTGCTGGCGCTGCCTGGACTGCGCATCGGTTCCGGTTTCAGGAACCTGCTGGGGCTGTACGCCTGCGGGGTGGTCGTCACGATTATCTACATGGTCGTAGGCACCATGCACGATGCACCGCAGATCGCCATCGCTCAGGTATTTGCGATCTACATCCTTTCGCCCCTGGTGTGGATGATCATTGCCGCTGGCCTGCTGAGACGGCTGGGAGCCGATCGATTGATCGACTGGTTTGCCCTGCTCAGCCTCCTGTGCACCCTCAGCGTCGCCTTGTTCTTTTATCTCTACCTCCGGCATGGCGCAGCGGCGGTCGCCTTCTTCTTCGAGGGAGCCAATGTCAATTTGCAGGAAGGCTTTTCCGGCGCGACCATGCATGTCTATGGTTCGTTGATCTTCCTGTGCGGAGGCTTCTTCAGCTCGCCCGAACTCATCAAGAACCGGCTGTTGCGATTTGTGTTGCTGGCGGCGCTGCTGGTTTGTGCGCTGACTTCCGGCCGCACGGCTCTGATCCTCGCGGTGCCGCTAGGCTGGATTCTCGGCCTGATGCTGGTGTCGCGCACGACGGGCAGCACGCGAAGATCGCCGATCACCCGCATCATCCTTTATGGCCTGCCGATGCTGATTGCCGTGGCGGCCGCGCTCATTCTGCTGCAGGCGTATACGCAGATCAGCTTGTCCAGGGTGTTCGACGCCGTCTCGACGAAGCTCGCTTCGGGCGGCGGCAGCGCCCGCTCCGAAATGAGCCGTTCGCTGTTTGCCGGTATTCTCGACAACGATGGCCTGGGCGCCGGTCACGGTGTCGGCGTCGGGTTTATCAGCGATCCTATCCATCCCTGGCGCTATGAAGTGGTGTGGCTGGCCACAGCCTACCGGGTCGGATTGCTCGGCGCATTGGTCTATGCCTTGCCGTTCGTGATCTATATGGCCGCCGTGCTCCGGATGGCATATAGCCGCCGCCTGCCGCCCCGGCATAAGTTCATGTTCTGCGGCTTTGTCTGCGCCTTCCTCGCCGCCAATACGAACCCGTATATCGAAGCCTTCGCCTTCCAGTGGATGTATGTCATCCCTCTGGTGGCGCTGTTCATCGAAAACCCGGCGAGTTTGAGGAAGGTGCCGGAATGAAGCGTCTCAAGGTACTGCTGTTTTCGAGATATTCCAGACTGGGTCCCAGCTCGCGGCTGCGCAGCCTGCAGTATCTGCCCCTGCTGCAGGATCTCGGGATCGATGTACAAGTGCATGCGCTGTTCCCGGATGCCTATCTCGAGGAACTTTATGGAAACCGCCCCGGCGCGGCCCGCTATCTCGCATGGCAATACTGCAGCCAGCGGTTCATGCAGCTCTTGCGCCGTGACGAGCACGACCTCGCGTGGATAGAGGGCGAGCTTTTCCCCTACCTGCCGCACTGGATCGAGTCGGTGCTGGCGCGATCCGCCAAGCCGTATGTCGTCGATTACGATGACGCGCTTTTCCACAAGTACGACCTGTCCCCCAATCCGCTGGTGCGGCGCATGCTGGGCCGCAAGATCGACCAGGTGATGCGCGGTGCCGCCTGCGTGATCGCCGGCAATCACTATCTGGCTGCACGCGCTTCGCAGGCGGGTGCGGCGCGGATCGAGATCATTCCGACAGTGGTGGACGAACAACGCTATGCGGTGGTGGACCATGCGGACAGCAAGCGGCCGGTCATCGGCTGGATCGGTTCGCCCGCTACTGAAGACTACGTCCTGGACAACCGCGGAGTGCTGGAGCAAGTCTGTGCCAGACACAACGCGCACCTGCTGCTGGTCGGGCCGCGGACGGAGATCGCGGACCAGTTCGGAAGCGTCGTACCGGAGGTGGCGGCATGGTCCGAGGACAGCGAGGCCGCGATGATCGCGCGGATGGACATCGGCATCATGCCGTTGCGCGATGGCCCATGGGAACGCGGCAAATGCGGTTACAAGATCATCCAGTACATGGCGTGCGGATTGCCCGTGGTCGCCTCCACGGTCGGCGCGAACATCGACATCGTGCGCCACGGCGAGAACGGCTTTCTGGCGGAGGGGATGGGCGCGTGGCGGGAGGGTCTTGAGCAGCTGATCCTGAGCCGCCCCCTGCGCACGCGGATGGGCCGCGCGGGCCGCGCACGCGTGGAGAGCGAATACAGCGTGGCCGTGCAGGCGCCGCGGCTGGCGAACGTGCTGCACAGCGCGGGGCAACGCTGATGTGCGGCCTGGCCGGTTTCTGGCAGCTGCACGGTGGCGCACGGGACGCGCTGCTCGAACAGGCGCAGGCAATGTCGGCACAGCTGACCCATCGCGGCCCCGACGACAGCGGCTTGTGGTGCGATGAGTCGACCGGGATCGCACTGGCGCAGCGACGGCTGTCCATCCTCGACCTTTCGCCCGCCGGTCACCAGCCCATGCAATCCGCCTGCGGCCGATATGTCATCGTGTTCAACGGCGAGATCTACAACCATCTCGATCTGCGCGAACGCCTGCTCGCGGAAGGTGCGGCTCCGGCATGGCGCGGCCATTCGGATACCGAGACCTTGCTCGCCTGCTTCGTCGCCTGGGGCATCGAGCGAACCTTGCAGGCCAGTGTCGGCATGTTTGCGTTCGCCTTGTGGGATCGCCGGCAGCAGATGCTCACGCTGGCGCGCGATCGCCTGGGCGAGAAGCCGCTGTACTACGCCTGGCAAGGCGATACCTTGCTGTTCGGCTCGGAGCTCAAGGCGCTCAAGGTGCATGCGGTTTTCCACGCGAACATCGATCGCCATGCGTTGGCGCTGCTGCTGCGTCACGACTGCATTCCCGCGCCGTATTCCATATATCGCGGCGTTTTCAAGCTGCGCCCGGGGCACCTGCTGCACATTTCCGCCGATGCGCCACGGGATGCGCAACCGGTGCCGTACTGGCGCTACAACGACGCGGTCAGCGCAGGCCTGGGCAACCCGCTCCATGGCACGGATGCCGAGGCAATCGATGCGCTCGAGGCCCAGCTGAGCGCCAGCATTGGCGCACAGATGCTGTCCGACGTGCCGCTGGGCGCGTTTCTCAGTGGCGGCATCGACAGCAGCACGATCGTGGCCTTGATGCAGGCACGCAGCGCTCGGCCCATCAAGACCTTCACCATGGGATTCGGCGAGGACGGCTACGACGAGGCCATGCACGCCAAGGCCGTGGCCACGCATCTCGGCACCGAGCACACCGAACTGTATGTGCGCCCCGAGGATGCCCTAGCGGTCATTCCGCGGCTGCCCTCGATCTACTGCGAGCCGTTCGGCGACAGCTCGCAGATCCCGACCTTCCTGATCAGCCAGCTGACCCGTCGTCAGGTGACGGTGGCGCTGAGCGGCGATGGTGGCGATGAACTGTTCGGCGGTTACAACCGCTATCTGGGCGCCCGTACGACCTGGGAGCGAATGCAGCGCCTGCCGTCGTTTGCACGACAAGCCGGCGCTGGCGCACTGCGTGCCATGTCGCCGGCGGCATGGAATCGATGGTTCGAACGCGTCAAGCCGCTGTTGCCGAAACGATGGCACCTGGCGACACCCGGAGACAAGGCGCAGAAGCTGGCCGACGTACTCACGCTATCGAGCGGCCACGCCTTTTTTCTCAACCTCGCCAGCCAGTGGAAAGACCCCGGCAGCATCGTGATCGGCGCGCACGAGCCCATGACCTTGTTGACCGATCCGGCGGCGTGGCCGCACACCGACAGCCTGGCGCAATGGATGATGGCGATGGACGCGCAGACCTACCTGCCCGACGACATTCTGGTAAAGGTCGATCGCGCCGCGATGGCCAACAGCCTGGAGACCCGCGTACCGATGCTCGATCATCGCGTAGTGGAACTGGCATGGCGCATACCCTTGCATCAGAAGATCCGCGACGGTGAGGGAAAATGGCTGCTGCGCCAGGTGCTGTATCGGCATGTGCCCAGGGAGCTGATCGAGCGACCCAAGATGGGCTTCGGCATCCCGCTGGACAGCTGGTTGCGCGGACCGTTGCGTGATTGGGCGGAAGCCTTGCTCGACGAGAGCCGTCTGCGCCGGGAAGGCTATTTTCACCCGGCGCCGATCCGGCAGAAATGGAAGGAGCACTTGAGCGGCCGGCACAACTGGCAGCATCGGTTGTGGACGGTGCTCATGTTCCAGGCATGGCTGGAGGAAAACCGGCGGGTGCCTTCGTGACGGGCTCGCATAGATGCATAACCTGCCCCGCTGCCTGCGGGCGGCATCGTGCACACACAGATTCGCCTGAGATGCGTCCATGAAAGCCGTGTTGTTCGCCAATACGGATTGGTACCTCTACAACTTCCGCCGCGCGCTGGCGATGGCCCTGCGCCAGGCGGGGTACGACGTCCTGCTGATTTCCCCGCCGGGGCCTTATGGCGACAAGCTGCGGGCCCTGGGTCTGCGCTGGGAACCCTTGCCGATGGAGCGGCGCAGCCTCAATCCGCTGCGGGAGATGGCGCTGTTATGGCATTTGGTCCGGCTGCTGCGACGCGAGCGACCGATGCTTGTACATGGCTTCACCATCAAATGTGCCGTGTATGGCTCGCTGGCGGCACGACTGGCCGGTGTTTCTGCCCGGGTGAATGCGGTGGCGGGCATGGGTTACGTGTTTACCAGTTCGCACACGAAAGCGCGCTTGTTGCGACCGGTGGTGCGCGGCCTGTTGCGGTTGGCACTCGGCGGCAAGGACGCGCGACTCATCCTGCAGAACGCGGATGACGTCGAATTGTTTCAACAGGCTGGCCTGGTCGACCCGGCACACATCCGCCTGATTCGCGGTTCGGGAGTGGACTGCAGGCAATTCGCCGGAGTCTCGCGGACAGCATCCGGCGACGGGCGCATGCGCGTGCTGCTGGCAAGCCGCCTGCTATGGGACAAAGGCGTCGCTGAATACGTCGCTGCCATCCGGCAACTGCGCACCCAGGGTCGCGCCATTCATGCTCTGCTCGCGGGCACCCCGGACCCGGGCAACCCCGCGGCGGTTCCCGAGTCGACGATACGAGGCTGGGTAGACGAAGGCCTGGTCACCTGGCTCGGTCACGTCGACGATATGGCCAGCCTGCTCGGATCGGTCGATGTCATGGTGCTGCCAAGCTATCGGGAAGGATTGCCGCGAACGCTGGTCGAGGCTGCAGCTTGCGGACTTCCCCTGATCACCACGGATGTGCCGGGCTGCCGCGAGGTAGTGTCCGATGGCGTCGACGGCTTGCTGGTTCCGATGGGAAACAGCGAGGCGCTGGCACATGCGATACGGCGACTGCAAGACGACCCCGAATTTGCGTGTCGGCTGGGTGACGCTGCGCGTCTCAAGGCACAAGCACAATTCGATGAAGGCATCGTCATCCGGCGAACCATGGACGTCTATGCGGAGTTGTGCGACCGGCCTACAGCGCCTTCCGAGTCATTCATATAGACGTCCATCTTCCGTATCAACCGGATCTGTCCATGAGGCAAGTCATGTGTGGTTCAGAACAAGAACCTCTGCAGCGGTAAGCTCGATCGATGGGCTCCGCCGGAGCCGCATCATCCATGACCGACGCCCTACCCCATCGGAGGCCGTGCCATGCCATCCTCGCCGCAAGTTGTGAATGTACTGGATTTCCTGCCCGCGTCAGAGCACGCCGCCATTCGTGCCGGCAGCAGCGCCTATGACTGTACGGGGGGCATCCAGACAGCGATTGACGAAGCCGCTGGCAAGGTATTCGTGCCTGCCGGCATCTATCTCGTGAAACAGTTGAATCTCAAGTCAGGTATCGAGCTGTACGGCCAGGGGCACGCCAGCGAGCTGAGATCGCACGACGACTCGCTGGCTTGCGAGTTCATGCTCGTCACCCACGTGCGGGATGGTGGCAGCGCCAATGTCGCCGACAACATGCGCAACATCCGCCTGCACGATTTGAAGCTCAACGGACGGGTGGCTGAGTTCGGCTATCAGCAATACTTCTACCTTCTCGCCGTCAATGCCACCTCGGATCTGACCGTCGAACGGGTGGCTTTCTACGGATTTCGCGGAGACGGCATGTATGTCGGCTCGGGGACATTCCACAGCACCGAACGCCACAACCAGCGCGTCGTTGTGCGCGACTGCATGTTCGACGGCGCGGTCAAGGACAACCGCAACGGTTTGTCCATCATCGATTGCGATCAGCTGACGGTGGAGAACTGCGTCTTCCAGAACATCGGCAACGCGAAGCTGTCCCACTCGGTGGGCGGCATCGATTTCGAACCCGATCGCACCTGGAGCATATACCGCCACGTGACCATCACGCATTGCAAGTTCATCAATATCGATTCGGTGAACACCGCTGGCATCACGTTCTTCAATGGACGCCAGTCGGGAGACAACATCCACGACTGGGTCGTGTCGGATTGCGAGTTCACCAACTGCTACTGGGGCATCGATTCCTCGACGAAGAGCAAGACTGCCGCGGACCCGCCGGACAATCTCGCCGTGCTCAACTGCAACTTCCTCAACTCGGTGCGTGTCGACATCGGGGTCCATGGCTTGAGCGGCGTGCAGATCAGCGGATGCACTTTCCAGCGCTCGCCGCCGGGGTCGGGACCAGGCGGTGATGCGATACGGCTCGGAAACGCCACTTTCCGGGTCAGCAAAAATGCCCTCAACACGGTGATCACCGGAAACACGTTCATCGGCATACGTCCGCAGATGGGCGCGATTGGTGTGTTCGGCGCAAACGGACTGGTATGCGCGGGCAACGTATTCATCGACATCCGCGGCACCTGCATCAATTTCGCCGAGGACGAGACTCCCGACAATGCGAGAGGCATCGGCGAGGTGATCATCTCCGGCAACAAGGCGAAGCGCAACGAGAGCCTAGCCAAGGGAATGTCATTCCTGAGCACGAGCAACCAGTCGCGCATCAGCAAAGGTCATCTGGCGCTGGAACATTCCTTCGAATACGCCAACGCCATCGACAGCGGCATAAACGAGGTCGCAAATGGCGCAATGATCCAATTCCTGGGAGTCAGGCAACCCGAATAACCGGGTCTCGAACCCCGGCTCGATTACCCTCTTCGTATCACCGAGACTCTGCGGTGCAGTGAATCGGCGCCGGCTTCCTTTCCCACGCCGTATTGTCAGCGGCGGACAGAGCGTCGTTCCGAACGAAATGTCTCGGTTTCCGCGCGGCTCGTATGCACCACAGTCTCCTGCCTCCGCGCGGCAAGCCCAGGCGAGCAGGATGATGACCGGGCCGCACCTTTCGAAAGGACATTCGGATCGGCGCACTGCGGGGCCAGCACCTGTTGGCGCGCTTCCTGCCGCAGCCATACCCGCGTGACCGTCACGATATACACGCCCATGACCAGGCAGAACATGGTCAGGTTCGTTCCCGCCGAATGAGCCACACCACTGATGAAGGCGCCGATGAGCGCGAAGGTGGCAGCGAGGGCGATCAGCGCGGCCAACGTCGCGCGAGGCCCCAGGCCCGCTCCAAGCAGGATATGGTGGATATGTCCACGATCCGGCTTGAACGGCGATTTGCCCTGGCGCATGCGCCGATACATCACGGCGATAGTGTCGAAGACCGGCAGCGCTACGCACCACAGCACGTCGACGGGCGACAAATGCGTCTGAGGTATCTGACTCATGCGGATAAGCGACCACGCCAGCAGGTAGCCGATCAACATGCTTCCGGCATCGCCAAGGAAGATCTTGCCGCCCATGTAGCCGAGGTTGGCGACCAGGTAAGGAAGCAACGCAGCGGCCAGCAAAGCCAGCAACACGATGACTCCATGCAAGGGCGTGGGAGTGGCGAACAGGACTATGGCAGCCACGCTGACCAACGCAAGACCGCCAGCGAGGCCGTCGATACCGTCCATCATGTTGAACGCATTCACCAGACCGATGACGGCGACCACCGTCAGCGGGACGCCGAGCCAGCCGAATGTCACTTCATGACCGAATATCCGTCCCAACGTGTGGATGTAAACACCGGTATTGGCGATGACCGTGAGAATGACGATGGTCTGGATCAGCAGACGATCCCGCACGCTGAGATCGAAGCGGTCGTCCAGTGCGCCGAGCAGAACAAGCACAGCGGCGGTTTCAAGCAGCGTCGTCTCAAACTGTTGGAACTGACCATAGAAGATCACCCCTGCCAGCAAGCCTATGAAAATCGCCAGACCGCCCACCAACGGCACGTCGCCGTCATGCAGCTTGCGTTGATCAGGGCGATCCACGAGGCCGAGCGATACGGCGAAACGGCGCAGCACAACAATGGCTACTGCTGATGTGCATGTGGCAATCAAACAATCGAAGATCATCCGCGATTCCTGCATAACACCCTTACCTCCGCCCAGTCTTCAAAGGATCCCCCGATCCCCATGGGCTCAATTTGTGAGTGGTGCAGATATCGAGCAAGAGAGCCTCGATGGTCTGCGTTTGTGGATCCATGATTCGTCAGATCGCTGATTTATCTCGCCTGGAACAACTTGAAGCCAGCAAACAAACTGACAACTTTCTGCATGCATGAAGAGCATGTTGCTGACCTCAGGCACCCGAACGTAGCAGCTTTGTATGTCGATTCTTGTGTAGGGCAAGGGCTGCATTCAGCCGTAAACGGTTTAGATGATGATTACGTCAATCACATGTATAAGTTATGTTTTACGCAAATTGGCGAAGTTGAAGAAACGCTGAACAGGTTTCGACTCGTTCATTGTCTTGAAATAGACGTCTAAACGAAAAGCAGACTTGTCGCCAAAAAATCTCACTGGCACGAAGGATGCTGAGGAGTGCAGGCAGACCGGCGCGAAGTGAACTGAGCGGACGGCCATGCAATGCCATGAGATGTACCGACGTCATCGAGCGCCGATGTATCGGAAACGGGCGATGGCCATGGTGCTGATCGGCACGACACTGATTGCATGGCCGTCGATGCCAGCCTCCGCTGCGATTCAATGCAATTCAACGGACCTCGAATCTCGCCACCTCATGCCATGGTGACGAGATTCGAGGCGCTCGTGATTCTGCAGTCGGAGACGATGAATAGTTTCAGTGCGTCGCACTGTAATTTGCTGCAGCCGCGCTGGTGACCAAGGTGGCCGACGGCAGCAATTGGCTCAGGAATCGATTCCAGCGGGTTATGCCGGCTGCACCAACAAATACCACGTCGCCCGGCTTAACCCTGAACTCGTCTCCGAGCGCAAACGCAGACGGCGAACGGGCATCAAGCTGAAAAACCTTGGCCGGCGTATTCTCCAGATTCTTCGCGCCGCGAATGACATAAACCTCCCTGCCACTGGAAGTGACGGGGTTGAGGCCACCAGCGCGGCCCAACGCCTGCGTCAGGGAGAGATCGGCGACACTCCTGAAGGTGACTGCCATGGGGCGCATCACCTCTCCCATCACATACACTTCCTGGGTGTCATTGTAGGGAAGCAATACGCGATCCCCAGGTTTCAGGTAAATATTCTGCGCAACGCCCTGACCGTTGTTCAAGGCGGCCAGGTCCAGATGGTAGTCGTGGCCATCGCGGCTCAATATCAGATCGGACATATTGGCCTGATCTGCATTGATCGTTGCCGCGCCGATCGCCTGCCCCAGGGTCAGCGGAGTCGTCGTGATCGACTGCGGGTCGGTTTTCATGAAGGCGCCCTGGAGCAGCACATGCTGACTGTTATAGCTGACGACCCCGACATCCACCTGCGGTCTCTCCACGTATTTGGCGATCTTCGTGCTGATGTTCTGGCGCACCTCTTCGATCGTCATACCCGCAACTTTTACAGGGCCTATGTAAGGGTAGAACAGCGTGCCATCCGAACGGACAATTCGACCATTGGCCGCCGTTTGCTGTTGCGACCCGGCGGGTGCCGTCAGTTCCGGATGATCCCAAACCGTGATGTAAAGCGTGTCACCAGGCCCAATGCGATAAGGCTCCGGCTGATAGGACAACAGCTCCTGTGGCACCGCCGCGCTCAACGTCGCCGCATGATCTCCCGCCAACAGCTGCGGGGTGATCGTTACCAGTTGGACCTGGCTGCTGTCGGTTGGTGTTCCGCGAACCACTCCTTCGCCAGACATGCGTTGTCCCGGAGACCATACGCAGCCGTTAACGACAAGTAACACGAAACTCAGAATGATAAAGGCGGTAATCTTTTTCATGGTCACAGGCCCTCGAACTAAACGATCCACCGAGCGTGCCGGCAAATCGCTGTTAAACAGCACATTTCCCAACTAACAGCACACTCCAATTAAGCGCACTCTGTGGAATCGGATTTTCGACCACGCAATCATGGGATCGGAAAGCGCAAATCTCTTTCGAGAATGACTCCCTGAACCTGAGCGTTCAATAACCGACGCGAAAATCAACCACAAAAAAGGGTTCTGAGTGATGCCACATTTCGCGTGAAAGAAACATCACGAACGACGGGATACATGGCGACCACGCGCCTCATCACACCGTCGACCGCAAGTCGCGTCGGACAAGCCACCATGTGTTTCCGGCAACAGCTCCGCGCGACCAGGAACGCCTTGGTGTCCGCGGCAATTTTTTCTGTCGACGTTGGGCTGCGACCGTGGCGGTGATGGCGGCGACGCAAGCTGCATCGACGTGGAACTTTGATGCCTCCCCATCGAACGTCAGGTTCGCGATCAGCTGTGCCGAGTCCCGGCGCTTGCGAACTCTCCGACCATTTTTTGACCCATTTTGACCCCCAACGACACTGCAGGCCTGACGGCACGCGGCGCATGCCCGCGGACCAAAGTGTCCCACTGCGCACCGGTACAGGCCGGCGCCCGGAGCAAACTGCGACATCTATCTCAACTCAGCACCCGCAATCGCGATACACAACGATCAATCAAGCCAAGATCTCTGTTTGGCACGATACTCGCTTCTGTAAGGTGCCCCTCAACAGCTGATACCTGTCACGGATGCAAAACTACATGGAAAATGACGAGAACAAGCCGATCTGGGAAAAAAATTCCCGGGGATTCTGGCTTACTGTCTGTCTGATGCTCAGTGCGGTGGCCGGTTGGTTGATGTTTCACACGGGCCTTCTGCATTGATGCCTGAGCGCTTCAGGCGAACGGGATCGTTGCCCGTCGGATTCGCCTCTGGGATCCGGCGTACGAAGCCACCCATCAAGTGACGATTTCGACCATATCGCTGTGATGGCGACAGCATGCTTCGCGTTTCAGCGATGCCGCGCGGACTCTCTCTCGTTGAATAGCGATCGCACATAGAACCGCACTCGCGACCGATTATTGTGCGCCACGGGTGTTTGCTGACTTTCTTTCCACTGAGATAATCGCACAGTGCGTGGATGTGCACGGTTTATGCACGATCCACCTTGGCATAGTGGGCGTTATGTCAGCGCAAGCGCAAACGCGAGTCCCATCGACATGCCTGCGCGTGTCAGATGCGCAGAATACCGTCCCGCGAATGACCATTCGATGTATGAATCCAGAATCGCCTGCGGACAGAAGCTTCGGAATATCGGTCGCTTGATGGATACTCGCCGGGATTCATCGGCCGCAGCTCATCGGCATGCAACGCACCACTTGCTGCCGCTCAGGCTGTTGGTGCCTCGCTGGAACATTGATCTGCAGATACGATCCGGTCAGCATGGCGTCCGCCGGACAACCTGCGCATCAAGATGCGTTTCCAAAAATCTCGGGATGACCTTATGCGGAATCTGGAAAACACCAAGCTCGCCATCGTAGGTCTCGGCTATGTTGGCCTGCCGCTGGCGGTGGAGTTCGGCAAGCACTACGACACCGTGGGTTTCGATATCAACAAGGCCCGGATCGACGAGCTGGCTGCCGGTCACGACAGCACACTCGAAATCGAGACGGCGGAACTCACTGCAGCGACGCGCCTGCGTTTCAGCGCCGAGCTGGACGACCTGCAGAACTGCAATACCTACATCGTCACCGTCCCCACTCCTATCGATCTCGCCAAACGCCCCGACCTGACACCGCTGATCAAGGCCAGTGAAACCCTGGCCAAGGTGCTCAAGCCCGGCGACGTGGTGGTGTACGAGTCCACCGTGTATCCCGGCTGCACGGAAGAGGTCTGTATCCCGATCCTCGAAAAAGGCTCAGGTCTGGTCTACAACCGCGACTTTTTCGCCGGCTACAGTCCCGAGCGCATCAATCCTGGCGACAAGCAACATCGAGTCACCAGCATTCTGAAGGTCACCTCGGGCTCCACACCGGAGACAGCCGATTTCGTCGATCGCCTGTACGGCTCGGTGATCACTGCAGGCACTTACAGGGCCAGTTCGTTGAAGGTCGCCGAAGCTGCCAAGGTCATCGAGAACACACAGCGCGATCTGAACATCGCGCTGGTCAACGATCTGGCCATCCTGTTCAACAAGTTGGGCATCGACACACTGGAAGTGTTGCAGGCAGCCGGTACCAAGTGGAACTTTCTGCCGTTCCGTCCAGGTCTGGTGGGTGGGCACTGCATCAGCGTGGATCCGTACTACCTCACGCACAAGGCACAAGAGGTGGGCCATCACTCGGACGTGATCCTCGCTGGCCGTCGCACCAACGACAGTATGGGTTTCTATATCGCCAACGAGGTGCTGCGCCTGATGGTGCGTAAAGGCATCAATCCGGTGCAGGCCCGCGTGCTGGTTCTGGGGCTGGCGTTCAAGGAGAATTGCCCAGATCTGCGCAATACCCGCGTGGTCGATATCGTGCTGGCGCTGCGCGGCTACAACGCCCAGGTCGACATCCACGATCCGTGGGTCAATGCTGCCGAAGCGGAGCACGAATATGCCATCGTTCCTGTCGCGCAACCGCAACCCGACAGCTACGATGCCGTGATCGTCGCAGTCGGCCATCAGCAGTTTGTCGACATGGGCCCCGATGGCATCCGCGCGTTCGGCAAAGCTGCCTCGGTAATCTACGACGTGAAATGTCTGCTTCCGCGCGAGGCGGTCGACGGTCGTCTCTGAACAGGATTTCATGCCATGAAAGTGCTGGTTACCGGTACCGCCGGCTTCATCGGTTCGCACGTCGCGCTGCAACTGCTTGAACGCGGCGACGAGGTCATCGGATTCGATAGTCTCAACGATTACTACGACGTCAACCTGAAGAAGGCGCGGCTGGCGCGTTTCATGGCGCACCCGGGCTATACGCATATCCATGCCGACCTGGCCGATCGCGCAGCGGTGGAAAGCGCGTTCGCTACGCACAGGCCACAGCGGGTGATCAATCTGGCAGCGCAGGCTGGCGTGCGCTATGCGGCCGAAAATCCGCACATCTACGTAGCCAGCAACGTCACCGGCTTTCTGCATATTCTGGAAGGTTGCCGCCAGCATGATGTGGAGCATCTGGTTTTTGCCTCCACCAGCTCGGTGTACGGCGCCAATACGGCTATGCCGTTTTCCGAGCATCAGCCCACCGAGCATCCGCTTACCCTGTACGCCGCCTCCAAGAAAGCCAACGAGCAGATGGCGCACAGTTACGCGCATCTGTATGGCATACCGTGCACCGGCCTGCGCTTCTTCACGGTCTATGGCCCATGGGGGCGCCCGGACATGGCGCTGTTCCTGTTCACCAAGGCGATTCTGGCCGGCGAGCCGATCAAGGTGTTCAACCACGGCAAGCACAAGCGCAGCTTTACCTACGTTGATGACATCGTCGAAGGCGTGGTCCGCGCGCTGGATACGTTGCCCGAAAAGAACAGCAGCTGGAACGGGAATCTCCCCGACCCTGCCAGCAGCGGCGTTGCGCCCTACCGGCTGTACAACATCGGCAATGCGGAACCCGTGGAATTGTTGCGCTACATCGCGGTGCTGGAGCAGTGCCTCGGGCGCAAGGCGCAGATGGAGATGCTGCCCTTGCAGGCGGGGGACGTGCCCGATACCGAGGCAGACGTGTCTGAATTGATCCGGGCAGTCGGCTACGCGCCGAAGGTTTCCGTGGACACCGGCGTCGCCAACTTCGTGAGGTGGTACCGGGAATACTACGGCGTGTAGTGAGGCGCACGGCAGGTGGCACCAGCTTCGCCATCCCGATAGCGGACATTGTCTGTAAAAAAGCATCTATCCGTGTCTCCACGCAAGACACGAAAACGCCGATTCGAGAGGCTGCGCGGCAACGTGGTGCCTGCGGGGATTGCTCGGCCCATCCATGGGCCTCACCCTTCCGCGCTGCGCACTCCAGGGCCAGCCTGCGGCTGTCCAAAATTGTTCCAGACAATTTTGTCGAACCGTTAGGGCTCATCCACCACCGTCTCTCCGCCAGATACGCAAAACGCCCCACTAGGGGGCGTTTTGCGTATCTGGCGGAGAGAGAGGGATTCGAACCCTCGATAAGGCTTTTGACCCTATACTCCCTTAGCAGGGGAGCCCCTTCGGCCACTCGGGCATCTCTCCGGGGTTGTTTCCACATCGCTGCGGAGCCGGCAAGGATACCGACCGGCGGGGTCGAGGTAAAGGTTTAATTCACGATCAATGTTCGGCGGACTCGTCGGGCGTACCGCCGCCTTCGTGCTCGCCTTTAATCCGTTGGTAGATTTCTTCGCGATGAACCGCGACGGTCTTCGGTGCGTTGATACCGATACGTACCTGGTTGCCTTTCACGCCAAGAACGGTAACGGTCACCTCGTCGCCGATCATCAGGGTTTCACCGACCCTGCGGGTCAGAATCAACATGATTGCTGCTCTCCATAAATGCTGTTGGTCAAAGGCCTGCGGCTTGACGACGCCTCACCCCTGAGCAGCCGTCCATCCACAGTTCGACGATTGATCCGTCGAAGGCCCTATCGCCTTCCCGGCTCACAGCCAAAACACTCCTGAGCGTCCTGACTGGCGACACCACCGTTACCGGTCGCGCCGACACTCTGTCGATAGTAACTGAGCCTGATTCACCTGTGCAATGTACCTGAATCGTGACAAATGGAATGTTCAGGTTGCACTTGCGCAGACCTACTGCGTTGACACCCAATCCGGCAGCGCGGCCAGAATGGCCGGCAAATCCGGGGTATCCGATCCGCCGCCCTGGGCCATGTCCGGACGGCCGCCACCCTTGCCGTCGATCTGCGCTGCGACATGCGCCACCACGCTGCCTGCCTTGACCCGCCCCAACGCCTTGCCATGCACGCCGGCAATCAGCGAGACGCGTCCATCGGCCGCGCCGGCCAGCAGGATCACGCAGTCACCGAGCTGCTGCTTGAGCTGGTCCACACTGTCGCGCAGCGCCTTGGCATCAAGCCCTTCCAGCCGCGCGGCGACGACCTTGATGCCGCCGACATCCACCGCGGAACCGGCCAGATCAGCGGTGGCGGAACCGGCTGCCTTGCTGCGCAGCGAGTCCAGTTCGCGCTCGAGTTTCTTCTGCTTGTCGAACAGCTGGCGCAACTTCTCCACGGCATCGTCGCCGCCGCTGGAGAGCAGTTGCGAGAACTCGGCCAGGCGGCGCTCCTCGTCGGCCACCCAGGCGAGGGCGCCAGCGCCCGTCACCGCCTCGATGCGGCGCACGCCCGAGGCCACGCCGGCGTCGCTGCCGACGATCTTGAACAGACCGATATCGCCGGTGCGGCCGACATGGGTGCCGCCGCACAATTCCGTGGAAAAGTCGCCCATCTTCAGTACGCGAACTTCGTCGCCGTACTTCTCGCCGAACAGCGCCATCGCCCCGAACTCGATCGCCTGGTCGTAACCCATGTTGTGTACTTCGGCGACCGCGTTGCGGCGCACTTCGGCGTTCACCATCGCCTCGACCTGCGCGAGTTCATCGCGACTCATCGGCTTGAAATGCGAGAAGTCGAAACGCAGCCGCTCCGGCGCGACCAGCGAGCCCTTCTGCGCCACGTGATCGCCAAGCACTTTGCGCAGGGCCGCATGCAACAAGTGCGTAGCCGAATGATTGAGCACGATCGCCTGCCTGCGCGAGGCGTCCACGCTGGCCTCGACGAGGTCGCCGGTACGCAGCGGCTGTCCGCCATGCCAGCGACCGGCGTGGCCGAAGAACACGCCGCCCATCTTCAACGTATCGCCAACTTCGAAGCGACCGGCCGGATTGATCAGCTCGCCGGTGTCGCCGACCTGTCCGCCCGACTCGGCGTAGAACGGTGTGCGATCGAGAATCAGCAGGCCTTCCTCGCCCTCGGCAAGCTGATCGACCTGCTTGCCGGCACGGACGATGCCAAGCACCTTGCTGGCCTGGCTGTGCAGCGCGTCGTAACCCAGGAACGCCGTGGGCTTCAACTGACTGGCCAGCTCGGCCGGCATCTGCCCCTTGGCCTCGAAACGACCGGCGGCGCGGGCGCGCTCGCGCTGTTCGTTCATCGACCGCTCGAATCCGTCCATGTCGACTTCCAGCCCGCGCTCACGTGCGATGTCTGCCGTGAGATCGACCGGAAAGCCGTAGGTGTCGTACAGGCGAAACGCATCCACGCCGGGAATGATCTTGCCGGACTTGCCCGCGACTTCGTCGAACAGGCGCATGCCGTGTTCCAGCGTCTCGCCGAAACGCTGTTCCTCGACGCGCAACGCCTCCTCGACCAACGCCTGTTTGGCGGCGAGCTCGGGGTATGCCACCCCCATTTCCTCGACCAGGGGCTGCACCATCTTCCAGAAGAAATCGCCGCGCACACCGAGCATCCAGCCATGGCGCAACGCGCGGCGAATGATACGGCGCAGCACGTAGCCGCGGCCTTCGTTCGACGGCAGCACGCCATCGACGATGAGGAAGGAACAGGCGCGAATGTGGTCGGCGATCACGCGCAGCGACTTGTTCGCCAGATCCCCGGTGCCGGTGAGTTCGCCCGCCACGCGGATCAGGTGCGCGAACAGGTCGATCTCGTAGTTGGAATGGACGTGCTGCAACACCGCCGCCAGACGCTCCAGGCCCATGCCGGTATCCACGCAAGGCGCCGGCAGCGGACTCAGCGTGCCGTCCGGCGCACGGTCGAACTGCATGAACACCAGGTTCCAGATCTCGATGTAGCGGTCGCCGTCTTCGTCCGGCGAACCGGGCGGTCCGCCGGCGATGTCGGCGCCGTGATCGAAGAAGATCTCGGTGCACGGACCGCACGGACCGGTGTCGGCCATCTGCCAGAAATTGTCGGAGGCGAACGGTGCGCCCTTGTTGTCGCCGATGCGCACGATGCGCTCGGCCGGCACGCCGACTTCCTTGTTCCAGATGTCGTAGGCCTCGTCGTCGGTGTGATAGACAGTGACCCACAGCTTGTCGGCGGGAAGCTTGAAAACTCCGGTCAGCAACTCCCACGCATAAACAATCGCGTCGCGCTTGAAGTAGTCGCCGAACGACCAGTTGCCCAGCATTTCGAAGAAGGTGTGATGGCGTGCGGTGTAGCCCACCGCGTCCAGGTCGTTGTGCTTGCCGCCGGCACGCAGGCAACGCTGCACGTCGGCCGCACGCACATAGCCCGGTTTTTCGCTGCCGAGGAATACGTTCTTGAACTGCACCATGCCCGAGTTGGTGAACAGCAGGGTCGGGTCGCTGGCCGGCACCAGCGAGCTGGACGGCACGATGGTGTGTCCCTTGGAGCGGAAGTAATCGAGAAAGGTCGAACGGATTTCGGAGGTTTTCATGCGGATCATGGTGGCAGGCAGTAAAAGGCCACACCGCAACCAAGCCGCCCGACCGGTCAATCCATCATCCCTGGATGACGGATTTCAGGATTCCTCGTCGGCAGCTTCGTCCACATCGGCGTGGGTAACACTCCGTACTGTGGCGGCGGCAAAGCCGCGGCGCAAGAGGAATTGCGCCCGGCGGCTGCGTTCGGCGGGGTCGGCCGTGCCCGCGCCGCCATAACGGCGGCGCAGCTGGGCGGCGGCGGAAGCGTCCCAATCGACCTCGGCCGCGTCCAGCAGTTCGCGGATACGCGCGTCGGACAAACCATGGGTCTTCAGCTCCATCCGCAATCGCATCGGGCCGTAGCCCTGCGCGATCCGGCTGCGCAGCAGCACTTCGCCGAAGCGATCGTCGTCCTGGTAACGCTGCTCGCCGAGACGATCGATCGCGGCGCTGGTTTCCTCACCTTCGTAGCCACCCTGGCGCAGCTTGGTTTTCAGCTCCCTGCGCGAATGTTCGCGGCGCGCCAGCAGGCCCAGCGCCTTGTCGTAGGCGCTGCGCTTCGGCTTGGCCGGATCGTCCTTGCCGGGACCGCGCTTCATGGCCATGCCGGCAAATGCCTGGCCGGGGGAGATTTCCTCAGCCGTTCGCCCTGAGCGCAAGCCTGAAGGGCTGAAGTCGAAGGGCAGCCCTTCGACTGCGCTGCGCTACGCTCAGGGCGAACGGTTGGGCTGACCCGCGTTGCCTTGTCGAAATCCGACGGCGGGCCGAAACGCACATGGCCCGGTCGAGCCGGGCCATGTGCATGCAACGGGCCGCTAACGTGCACGGCTCACGCTTCCTCTAGTGCCTCTTCCGGCGCGGCAGCAGCGGGCTTGCCGACTGGCACCAGCAAACGCTCGCGCAGCTGCTTGTCGATCTCGTTGGCGATGGCCGGATTGTCGCGCAGGAACTGGCGTACGTTTTCCTTGCCCTGGCCGATGCGGTCGCCGTTGTAGCTGTACCAGGCGCCGGACTTGTCGATCAGGTTCTGCGCCACGCCCAGCTCGATGATCTCGCCTTCGCGCGAGGTGCCTTCGCCATACAGGATCTCGAATTCGCACTGGCGGAACGGCGGCGCCACCTTGTTCTTGACCACCTTGACGCGGGTTTCCGAACCGATGATTTCATCGCCCTTCTTCACCGCGCCGATACGGCGGATGTCCAGCCGCACCGAGGCGTAGAACTTCAGCGCGTTGCCGCCGGTGGTGGTTTCCGGGCTGCCGAACATCACGCCGATCTTCATGCGGATCTGGTTGATGAAGATCACCAGCGTGCCGGACTTCTTGATGTTGGCGGTGAGCTTGCGCAGCGCCTGGCTCATCAGGCGGGCGTGCAGGCCGACGTGGGAGTCGCCCATCTCGCCTTCGATTTCCGCCTTCGGGGTCAGCGCGGCGACCGAGTCGACCACGACCATGTCGACCGCGCCGGAGCGCACCAGCATGTCGGCGATTTCCAGCGCCTGCTCGCCGGTGTCAGGCTGCGACACCAGCAGGTCGTCGACCTTGACGCCCAGCTTTTCCGCATAGGTCGGATCGAGTGCATGCTCGGCATCGATGAACGCGGCGGTGCCGCCGGCACGCTGGCAGCTGGCGATCGCCTGCAAGGTCATGGTGGTCTTGCCGGACGACTCCGGCCCGTAGATCTCGACCACGCGGCCGCGCGGCAGGCCACCGACGCCTAGCGCGATGTCCAGCCCGAGCGAGCCGGTGGAGACTGTCTCGATCGCTTCGTTGACGCGGTCGCCCATGCGCATGATGGCGCCCTTGCCGAACTGCTTTTCGATCTGGCCGAGGGCGGATGTAAGTGCCTTGCGCTTGTTGTCATCCATCGTCTTGAATTCCGGTTGGGCTGTGAATGGGGAACATGATGCCCGGATCGCGTCTCACCGGCTGCGATCAAGGTGGCGCGATCACTGGCGGTCGACAGCAGGGGAGCCATTATCCCACACCGGTCAAGCCGGCCTGAGCGTCCGCGCCGCCTCATTCCGTCAGTGTTTTGCGCAATCCGATGAGCGCGGCGGCCACAGTCTGCCGCCGCACGGCTTCGCGGTCACCCGGAAAGTGGAACAGTTGTGCGTGACCATAGCCGCCACGGCGCTTCCAGCCGATCCAGACCGTGCCGACCGGCTTGTCTGGCGTGCCGCCGGATGGCCCGGCAATCCCGGTCACGGCCACCGCCACGCCCGCACCGAAGCGTGCCAGCGCGCCGGAGACCATCTCCAGCACGGTTTCCTCGCTGACCGCGCCGGTGTGCTCCAGCGTGCGGGGATTCACTCCCAGCAGCGCCTCCTTCGCCTCGTAGCTGTAGGTCACCACGCCGGTATCGAACCATGCCGAACTGCCCGGGAGATCGGTCAGCGTCTTGGCGATCCAGCCGCCGCTGCACGACTCGGCGGTGACCAGCATCAATCGGCACCGTTGTACCTCGGTGGCAACCTCGCCGGCCAACGCCAGCAACTCGGCATCGGTAGGAACAGACGACAACTCCATGCGAGACTCCCGAACTTGAATGAGCTTGGCGCTGCGCGCCGAGGCACTGTTCTACCTGTTCCGCGCGACCACGCCAAGACTTGCATTTCATGAGCCACGACGATCTCACCAAGCACACCCCCTTCATGCGCCAGTACCTGTCGGCCAAGGCCGAGCATCCGGAGGTGTTGCTGTTCTTCCGCATGGGCGACTTCTACGAGCTGTTCTACGACGACGCACGCAAGGCGGCGCGGCTGCTCGACATCACGCTGACCCAGCGCGGGCAGTCGGGCGGTGCGCCGATTCCGATGGCGGGCGTGCCGTATCACGCCGTGGAGAATTACCTGGCGCGGCTGGTGCGGTTGGGCGAGTCGGTGGCGATCTGCGAGCAGATAGGCGACCCGGCTCTGGCCAAGGGCATCGTGGAACGCAAGGTGGTGCGCATCGTCACGCCCGGCACGGTGACCGATGCCGCGCTGCTGGAAGAGCGCCGCGACAACTTGCTGCTGGCGATCGCTACCGGTGCGAATGGCGCGTACGGTCTGGCCTGGGTCGACCTGTCCAGCGGTCGTTTCCTGCTCAGCGAAGTGCCGCACGCCGAAGCGCTGGCCGCCGAACTGGCCCGCCTGCAACCGGCCGAGACCCTCGTCGACGAGAGTGTGGTGTGGCCGAAATTCGTCGGCAGCCTGCCAGGCCTGCGCAAGCGGCCGCCGTGGCACTTCGACGGCGATGCCGCAAAACGCGAACTGAACCGTTTCTTCGGCACCCGCGATCTCGGTGGTTTCGGCGTCGACAAGCTGCCGCTCGCTACCGCCGCGGCGGGTTGTCTGCTCGGCTATGTCGAGGAAACCCAGAAGAGTGCGCTGCCGCACCTCACCGGCATGGCGGTGGAAAGCGCCAGCGAGACGATCGCGCTGGATGCCGCCACCCGGCGCAACCTGGAACTGGACACTCATCCCAGCGGCCGTACCGAGCACACCTTGCTGGGTGTGCTCGACGAATCGGTGACGCCGATGGGCGCGCGCCTGCTGCGCCGCTGGCTGACCCGCCCGCTGCGCTCGCGCGAACTGCTGCGACAGCGCCATCAGGCGATCGGCGCGTTGATCGACAGCCGCCGCTACGAATCACTGCGCGAACAGCTGCGCGGCATCGGCGACCTGGAGCGCATCCTCGCCCGCGTGGCGCTGCGTTCGGCGCGTCCGCGGGATTTGTCCACCTTGCGCGATGGCCTCGCCGCAGCGCCCATGCTGCGCGAGCAGATCGCATCGCTCGACAGTCCGTTGCTGCACGCCCTGGTCGAGCGCATCGGCGACCATGCCGACAACGCCGCCCTGCTCGCCCGCGCCATCGTGGCGCAGCCGCCGGTACTGCAGCGAGACGGTGGCGTGGTCGCCGACGGTTACGACACCGAGCTGGACGAACTGCGCCGCCTGTCCACCCACGCCGACCAGTACCTGGTCGAGCTGGAGGAACGCGAGAAGGCCGCCAGCGGCATCAGCACGCTCAAGGTCGGCTACAACCGCGTGCATGGCTATTACATCGAGATCACCCGGGCGCAGTCTGACAAGGCGCCCGCGCATTACACACGCCGGCAGACGACGAAGAATGCCGAGCGCTACATCACCGAGGAGCTGAAAACGTTCGAGGACAAGGTGTTGTCGGCGAAAGAACGTTCGCTGATGCGCGAGCGCGCGCTGTACGAAGCGCTGCTCGACACGCTGACCGAAAAACTCGAAGCGCTGAAGGCCGCGGCCGCCGCGATGGCCGAACTCGATGTACTCGCCACGCTGGCCGAGCGCGCCGAGGCGCTGGACTGGAGCGCGCCGGAACTGACCGACGAACCCGGCATCGCGATCGAGCGCGGCCGCCACCCGGTGGTCGAGAAAGTCCGCGACGAACCGTTCGAACCGAACGACCTTCTCCTCGACGATAACCGCCGCATGCTGGTGATCACCGGCCCGAACATGGGCGGCAAATCGACATACATGCGGCAGAACGCGTTGATCGTGCTGCTCGCGCATATCGGCAGCTACGTACCGGCCCGCCGCGCCGCGATCGGCCCGATCGATCGCATCTTCACCCGCATCGGGGCCGGCGACGACCTGTCGCGGGGGCAGTCCACCTTCATGGTGGAAATGAGCGAGACGGCGAACATCCTGCACAACGCAACCGAACACAGCCTGGTGCTGATGGACGAAGTCGGCCGCGGCACCAGCACCTACGACGGCCTTTCGCTGGCGCGTGCCGCCGCCGTACATCTGGCGCGCAGCAGCCGCGCCTACACATTGTTCGCCACGCACTATTTCGAACTGACCGAACTGGCCGGCGAATTTGCCACCATCGCGAACGTGCATCTCGACGCGGTCGAGCTTCATGATCAAAAGCGCGGCGAGCAACTGGTGTTCATGCATGCCGTGAAGGAAGGCCCCGCCAATCGCAGCTTCGGCCTGCAGGTGGCCGCGCTGGCCGGCCTGCCGAAGTCGGTGATTGCCGATGCGAAACGCACACTGGCCGAACTCGAACGCGGCATGCATGCGCATGCGGGCGCACCCGCGCCAGCCACCACCGAATCATCGCCACAATTGGGTCTGTTCGCGCCGACCCCATCCTCGGCCGTGGAGCGTGCTCTGGACGGCATCGATCCGGATACGTTGACCCCACGCGAGGCGCTGGAGGCGCTGTACCGGCTCAAGTCGCTGGGGTGAAAACGGCGGAGCCGATGTCGATGCCGGCATCACGCCCCGCGGCATGGCTTGAAGGCATGCAGGCTTTGACGCATGGCGCTGTACCACGCCTCGCGCTTACGCCGCGGCGGTACGCGTCTGCTGCGTCGGAAACGGCTCGCGCCATGCCGGCAGCGCCATCAAGCGTTCGTGCCAGTGCCCGATGTGATCGAAGCCGTCCAGCGGCAATCGCGCCTCCGTCGCCCAGCCCAGCGGCGTGGAGACGGCGAAGTCGGCAATGCTGAGACGGTCGCCGATCAGCCAGTCATGCGTGGCCAGATGCGCGTCCAGGATCGCAGCGAATCGCTTGAAGAAGCCGCTCGCCTCGTCCACCGCGGCAGTGTTCGGCTCGCCCATGCCGAGATACGGCTTGATCACGTGCTCGAAATACAGCGCAGCGCCGTGCCTCGAGAAATGCGCCGCATCCCACGACAGCCAGCGCAGCACCTCGACTTGTGCGGCGCGGTCGGATGGCCACAACTCCGACCCGGCCTTGACCGCCAGGTGAGCCATGATCGCGCCGCTCTCCCACAACCGTGTGTCACCGTCGATCAACAGCGGCACCTTGCCGTTCGGATTGAGTGCGAGATACGCCGGCTTCATCTGTTCGCCGCGCGCCAGGTCGACGCGTACGTACTCCACCGGCGAACCGAGGTATTTCGCCACCGCGCAGGGTTTGCGCGGATTGAACGTCTCTGCGTAGTACAGCTTCATGACCCTGCCTCCTCGTGTGATGGGGGTGCGTGGCATCGTCGATCGGCCCGCATGCGAGGCAGTCTGGCAAGGATCTATTTATGTTCAAGAACATTTTTTGTCGAAAGGGTAGGCTGGCCTTCCTGCTATCACCGCGTGATCCGTGCCATGTCCTACACCGCCGAACACAAGCAGCGGACCCGCACGCGCATCGTCGAGTGCGCGCGCGAACTGTTCAACCGCAAGGGTTTCGCCCAGGTCTCGATCGACGAGGTCATGGAGCGCGCCGGTCTCACCCGCGGCGGTTTCTACAATCACTTCAAGACCAAGGAAGATCTGTTTGTCGAAGCGGTCGAGGCGTATCGTCACTTCAATCCGGCCGCGCGCTGGCCCGAGGTGGACTTCGACCCGACCTGCGGCGGCAATCGCTTCGCCCAGCAACTGATCCACGCCTACCTCTCGCAGACGCACCTGGACGACGTCGATGGCCACTGCCCGATGATCGCGCTGCCGTCCGACGTGGCCCGCGCCAGCCCGCGCGTGAAGCAGGCCTATCGCGAATTGCTGGAAGGCATGGCTGGTGTTCTCGCCGATGGCGTGCCGAAGTCGCGCGGCCACGACGCACGCCAGCGCGGACTCGCGCTCGCCGCGCTGTGCATCGGCGGCATGGTGCTGGCGCGCACCTTCGAGGACACCGACTTTCGTTGCGAGATTCGCGAGGCGGCGCGCGCCACGGCACTCGAACTGATTGGCTGAGTGCGCCTGGTATTCCGCATCACACACCATCCATGCATCCGCTGCGATGGCGGCTGCAGGTGTCTTCGCCTGTTCGCATACAAAGAAACCTCCCCGCCAACGCGGAGAGGTTTCAATGAGTTGATCGAATAGGCAGAAAAGACGCCCCGCCGACAGATTCGATCGGTATGGTTCGATCAGTTCTTGCGCTGACGATGAATCTGGCGACTGTCCTTGTTCAGCGACTTGTTGAGGTTGCGCTGTTCGCGCTTGGTGAGGTGGCCGTGGTGCTTGGCCTCATCGGCGCTCTCGCGCGCCGCGATATTGTTGTCGCGGGTTTCGTCGCGCGTGGCCTGCTTGGCATTGAGCTGGCCGTCCTTCACGCCCGCCTGGATGCGATCCTGCTGGTTCTCCAGGCGATTGTTGACTTCATTGACACGCGGATGACCGGGAACGTCGGTTTGCGGCGCCGCTTGAGCCATCGCGGCACCCGACGCGAACACGGCGGATACCAGCAGGCCGATCAAGCTGAAGCGGCAAGTCGTCTTTGCATTCATGAGTTGAGCCTCGTTGAGTAGTTGGCAAGATGTAGTTGGCATGATCGAGACATATCTCGAAAAACTGCACCGGCGCCCCAGGGAATCACGGCATCCGTGCACCATCACCGACGCACACGCCGGATCTTTCGGGATCGAACATTCGGGCCGAACAGCAAGAACCCCTACCTCCATGTCCCCCGCTTGATCCAGACCGTCATCGTCTGGCTGGCACAGTGCGGGGAACGGCATGACTGGAAATCGCGTTGACAACGAGTGCACATGGCCCAGTTTCCGTTCAGCCATCGTTGCCGCGCGTGCCGCCGCTGGTTGATGCCGTCGTCGCGTCGGCCGACGGGCTCGCGATAGGTGCTGGCTATAGGAAGCATCTGCACAATCGAATTCTCTCGATACATTCCAGGGCGTAGCCTGCATAACACCCCCACCAGCAGGATCCACCATGAGCCACGATCGCAAGACCTTGACCACCGACGCCGGCGCGCCGCTCGCCGACAATCAGAACAGCCTCACCGCCGGCCCGCGCGGCCCGTTGCTGGTGCAAGACCATCAGCTGTTCGAGAAGCACGCGCACTTCAATCGCGAGCGCATTCCCGAGCGCGTCGTGCATGCCAAGGCTTCGGCCGCGTTCGGCACATTGACGATCACCCACGACATCACCGGCTACACCCGCGCCAAGGTGTTCAAGCCGGGTACGCGGACGCCGATGCTGGCGCGCTTCTCCACCGTCGCCGGCGAACGCGGTGCCGCCGATGCCGAGCGCGACGTGCGCGGCTTCGCGTTGAAGTTCTACACCGAGGAAGGCAACTGGGACCTGGTCGGCAACAACACGCCGGTATTCTTCATCCGCGATCCGTACAAGTTTCCCGACTTCATCCATACGCAGAAGCGCGATCCGCGCACCAATATGCGCAGCGCCACCGCGATGTGGGACTACTGGTCGCTGTCACCCGAGTCGCTGCACCAGGTGACCACCTTGATGAGCGACCGCGGCATCCCGGCCAGCCTGCGCCACATGCACGGCTTCGGCAGCCACACTTTCAGCTTCTGGAACGAGGCCGGCGAACGCTATTGGGTGAAGTTCCACTTCAAGACCCAGCAAGGCATCAGAAACATCACCAATGCCGAATCGGCCAAGTTGATTGGCGACGACCGCGAATCGCACCAGCGCGATCTGTACGAGGCGATCGAACGCAAGGATTTCCCGAAGTGGACGTTGTACGTGCAGATCATGCCGGAAGCCGATGCGGAGAAGACTTCATACAACCCGTTCGACCTGACCAAGGTGTGGCCGCACAAGGACTACCCATTGATCGAGGTCGGCGTGATGGAGTTGAACCGCAATCCGGACAACTATTTCGCCCAGGTCGAGCAATCCAGCTTCTCGCCGGCCAACGTGGTACCCGGCATCGGCTTTTCGCCCGACAAGGTGCTGCAGTTCCGCATCTTCTCCTACGCCGATGCGGCGCGTTACCGGCTCGGCGCAAACCACGACCAGTTGCCGGTGAACCAGCCGCGATGCCCAGTGCACAACTATGCACGCGACGGCCAGATGCGTTTCGGCGACAACGGCGGCAGCAGCGTGAACTACGAACCGAACTCGTTCGGGGGACCGGTCGAGGATCCGTCGGTGAAGGAGCCGCCGCTGAAGATTTCGGGCGATGCCGATCGCTATGACCATCGCGTCGGCAACGACGACTACAGCCAGCCCGGCGACCTGTTCCGGCTGATGAGCGCGGATCAGAAGCAGCAGTTGTTCGACAATATCGCCGCGGCGATGCAAGGCGTGCCGGAGGAGATCGTGCGGCGCCAGCTCGGGCACTTCGCCAAGGCCGATCCGGCGTATGCGGCCGGCGTGGCCAGGGCGCTGGGCATCTCGAACTGAGCATTCGATGCGGGCCATGCCAGGGGATATCCGGCATGGCCGCACAACGAATACTCAATACATGCCGCTCAATACACGCTGTGCACCATCTGCAGGCCGGGGCGCGGGCGCGGCGACGGCGCGGCTGCGGGTGCTTCGTCCGCATAAGGCATCGCGATATCCGGGATCGCAGCCAGGGCTTCCTCGGAAAATTCGGGCAGCGGCAAGCTGACCGGCTCCGACGGCTTGCGTGCAAGCAGCCGTCCCGACTGCACTAGCTGCCCGATGCGCTTGCACACCTCGTCGCGACCGAACGGCTTTTTCATGAAATCGTCCGCACCGAAGCGCTGCACGTAGAACTGCTCGGTGGCCTGCTGGTTGCCGCTGATCATCACGATCGGAATGTGCTGGGTCTGCGGATCGTGGCGCAGCGCACGCAGCACGGCGAACCCGTTCATGCCGGGCAGCACGATATCCAGAAAGATCAGCGCGGGCTGCTCCTCGCGCGCCAGCCGGATGGCATTCTCTCCATCGGTCGCCCTGGATACGGTGTAGCCTTCATGGCCCAGCATCTTGCCCAGCACGGCGCAGATGGTGGGCGAATCGTCGACTACCAGCATGCGTGCACCCAAGGCGGTCTGCACATGCGGCACCGACGGCTGTTCGCCATCCGCGCTGCCAAGCAGACGCTTGATAAAGCCGATACCGGCCATTCGCGCGAATCCGTCCATGCCATATCCCCCACGTCGTGGGGATGCACAGGCGCAATCCCCTTGAGTTGGCGTGGATGTTCCCGCAGATCGGGCGGCCAATCTGCGATGCACTGCTCAGCGCGGGTCCTTCAATCGCCGCAAATCGCGTCTAGCATGCTTGTCCGGGCGTTTCAGCGGGCCGCTCGCGCCGATCAGCTGGCGCTGCTGCTGGATCGCTTCCCGGGCCAGGCGACTGGCCGGAGTCTCCCGATACAACGTTTGCGCGACGCTGGCCGGACCGCGCCGGTGGGACAGGCCCAGCACCTCGACTTCCAGCCGTTCCTCGCCGCGCGATATCCGCAACACATCGCCCACATGCAGCGCCTTCGCCGGCTTGCAGCCAGCGCCGTTGACCTCGACCTTGCCGCCATCGATCGCCTGCTTGGCCAGGCTGCGCGTCTTGAAAAAGCGCGCCGCCCACAACCATTGGTCGGCGCGCAGGTCGGTGGCCGGCGCCTCACCCGTGGGAGCGACTTCAGTCGCGATTCTCTTGTCGGCATGCATGCAAAAGGCGTCGCGACTGAAGTCGCTCCCACAGTTCGTCGCGCCGATTATGGGGCCACCCACGCCGGCGGCGAAATCGCGCCGAGCCGATCAGGAAGGCCCCGCAGACGACGCCGCCAGGTCCAGCGGATCCGGCATCGCGATGTCCGGGATCGCCGCGTGTTCGGCCTCAGTGTGCTCTGGCGCCGCCGGCGCGACATCCTCCGCGGTGCGCTCGCGCACCACCAGCCGGCCGCTCTGCGTGAGGTGCTGGATGCGCGCGAACACCTCGCCGCGGCCGAACGGCTTCTTCATGAAATCGTCCGCGCCAAAGCGCTGCACGTAGAACTGCTCGGTCGCCTGCAAGTTGCCGCTGATCATCACGATCGGGATGTCATGTGTCTGCGGGTCCCGGCGCAATGCCCGCAGCACGGCGAAACCATTCATGCCCGGCATCACGATATCGAGAAAGATCAGGTCCGGCTTTTCCTTGCGCGCCATCTCGATCGCCGTTTCACCGTCCGGCGCCTTCAACACCACGTGGCCATCCTGGCTCAGCATCTTGCCGAGCACCGCGCGAATCGTGGCCGAGTCGTCCACCACCAACACCCAGGCGCCTTTGGGTACGCCGCTGCGTGGCACTGCACGGCGATCGCCGGGTTCGTTCCCGAAGAACCGTCGGATCAGTTCGAAGCCTGCCATGACACGAGCCCCCTTGCCCATGAGAATCCGCCGCTAGTCTCGACGCAGCCGATGGCTGGCGCAAGCTGCGTTCAACCACCGAGCAGCAAGTTACCCAGCGGTATGGTGATCAGCGACAGCACGGTGCCAGCGCCCAGCACCGTATTCGCCAGCGTCGGATCGAGCTCGTACTCGTCGGCCAGAATGGCCGCCGACACCATGGGCGCCATCGCTGCCTGCAGCACGCCGACCGTAAGCACCAGCCCGCCCACGCCGGCGGCCGCGCCCAGCAGCCAGCATGACAGCGGTGCCAGCAGCAGCTTCCAGCCCAGGCCCCAGCCGGCCGCGCCCAGTTGCCCGGGGCCTGGACGGAATTTGAACTGCAGGCCGACCGAGAACAGCGCCAGTGGCGTCAGCGAGGCGCCGATCGGCGCGAATACGCCGTTCAACAGCTCCGGCCAGCCGCCGAGCAGACCCACGAGGATGCCCAGCACGAGCGCGACGAAAGCGGGAAACGTGGCGATGCGCTTGACGATCAGCCGCGCCGGCGGTGTACGTCCGGAATAGATCGAAGCCACCACGATGCCGGCCGAGGCCAACAGCGGAAACGTACCGATCTGGTCGGCCACCACCGCCAGCGCCAGACCCGGCTTGCCGTGCAACGCCTCGATCAACGGGTAGCCCATGTACGCGGTGTTGCCCAGGCCGCAGACCAGGATCAAGGCGCCGACGCGTTGTCGCGACCAGCGCAGCCGCGGCCCGAGCAAGCCGAACAACAGCCAGGCGCCGCCGAACGTAAGCCACATCGCAGCCACCGGAAACCACAGCTGCGGATCGAACTTCACCTTCGGGATGAGTTCCAGCACCAGGGCCGGCAGCGCCACATTGAGCACCCACCAGTTGATGCCTTGCACGATGCCCGCCGGCGGCTTCGCCAACCGCGCCACCACGAGGCCGAGGATCAGGCAGACAAAAAGCAGCAACATCGCACTCATCGGTCAGCGGCATACCTCGGGGGAGTCGCCTCATTAGACGCGATGCCGGCCGCCTTCGAAAGCAGCGCGGCACCCAGTTGGGCCAAGGTATCCGGGACCGCTTCAGGGATAATCCACCTTTCAGCTGTCATCGAAGACGCCACTTGTCCGCCATGAACGATCCTCTCCACCTCACGCACGGACTGGCCGGCGACAACACCTTGCCGGACTGGCCCATGCTGACCGCGGCCGAGGTCGACACGCTTTTGCGCGGCTACCCGCAGCTCGGCACCTCCGTGCGCATCGACTGGCACAGTCCGCGCCCGTTGTCGGCCGCCTGCCTGGTCGAGACGAGCCGCGCGACCGTCTTCGTCAAACGCCATCACCGCAGCGTGCGATCCGTCGGCACACTGGGCGAGGAGCATCGCTTCATCGCGCACCTGCGAAGCAATGGCATACCGATACCGGCCGTGCTGAGCGATGCGCACGGACAAACCGCCGTGGCGATCGGCGACTGGACGTACGAGGTGCACGAACACGCCGCCGGCATCGACCTGTATCGCGAAGCGATCTCGTGGTCGCCGTTGCCGAACCGCGAGCACGCACGGAGCGCCGGCCGCATGCTGGCCGCATTGCACGACGCGGCTGAACATTACCGTGCACCCCAGCGCGACACCCACATCCTGGTCGCGCGCAGCGAGTTGATCTGTTCACCCGACCCGCTCGCTACGCTGCGGGCGCAGCTGCCCGCGCGGCCCGGTCTTGCCGATTACCTGCAAGACCGCGACTGGCCGACCGATCTCGCCGAACTGCTCGCTCCCTGGCACGCCGCCGCGCAACCGCGACTGGCACGACAGCCACGGTTGTGGACGCATGGCGACTGGCATGTCTCCAACCTGTGCTGGAGCGGCGACAGCGCAAACGCGCGCATCAGCGCCGTACTCGACTTCGGCCTCGCCGCCGCCAACGGCGCCTTGTTCGATCTCGCCACCGCGATCGAACGCAATGCGATCGCCTGGCTGGCGCTGGACACCGGCATCGACGCTGCACATCCCGACATCGCCCGCGCGCTGATCGAAGGCTATCGCCAGCAGCGCCCGTTGAACGCTGCAGACATCCAGCTGCTGGCCGACCTGCTGCCCTTGGTGCACGTGGATTTCGCGCTGTCCGAGGTCGAGTACTTCCATGCCATCACCCACTCGCGCGCCAATGCCGACGTGGCTTACGACACCTTCCTGCGCGGCCACGCGGCCTGGTTTGGCACGCCCCCCGGACAGGCCTTGCTGCGGGCTGTCCGCGACGGCGCCTGATATCCGTGGTCTAATAGCGTTCTTGAAGCGGGGGTGCCCGGCGTTTGCCGGGCTGAGAGAGTCCCTTGGAACCTGATCCGGTTTGTACCGGCGTAGGAAGCTTGCAGATTCGGCACGTTCATTCGGACGTCCGGATCGCCGTCGCTTCGTCCGTTCACCAGAAGACGACGATGGCCTCATTCCCGATTTCCTTTGCACGCCCTCCCCTGATCCTTGCGCTGATGTCGGTGATGTCGCTCGCTCATGCCGGCGACGACACCAGCACCAAGCCGCAAGCCACGCCGCTGGCGCCCGTGCACGTCAAGGCCAACGGCATGCGCGGCTACCATGTCGATAATTCGCAGATGGACACCTTCGGCAGCTTCGGCAACGCACCGCTGCAGGACACGCCGGCCGCGATCACGGTGATCACCCGCGACCAGATCGACGACCGCCAGCCCCGCACGCTCAGCGAACTGGCGCGCGGCGATGCCGCGCTGGGCGACAACTACGCGCCGGTCGGCTACTACCAGGACATCGCCATCCGCGGTTATGCGCTGGATCCAGCCACCGGCTTTCGGTTCAACGAGATGACCATGGCCGGCGAGCAGCTGCAGCCGCTGGAAGACAAGGAGCGCGTGGAAATCCTCAAGGGCCTGGGCGGCCTCGAAGCAGGCGTGGTCGCGCCGGGCGGGCTGATCAACTACGTCAGCAAGCGTCCGGCCGATGTACATACCGCCACCGTCGGCACCGACTCGCACGGCTCGCGCTACCTCGCGGTGGATGTGGGCGCCTGGCTGACGCCTGCCTTCGGCGTCCGCGTGAACGCTGCCCACGAGGACATGAACTCCTACGTGCGACATGCCGATGGCCGCCGCACATTCTTCTCGCTGGCCGCGGACTGGAAGATCAGTTCGAACGCCACGCTGCAGCTGGACACCGATTACCAGACCAGCGGCCAGCGCTCGGTCTCCGGCTACCAGCTGCTCGGCGGCACCATGATCCCGGCGCACCCCAGCCGCAGCCGCATGCTCGGCTTCGAGCCGTGGCAGCGGCCGGTGGGTGTCGACGCCAGCAACAGCACGCTGCGCTTCGACTACCGCTTCAGCGACCTGTGGAGCGCCCAACTGTCGGCCGGCCACAGCCATGTCGTGATCAACGACAACGTAGCCTTCGCCTACGGCTGCTTCTACTCGCCGGCCTGCGCCAGCGGCGCCACGCCGGGCTACTTCTTCGCGCCGAACGGCGACTACGACGTCTACGACTACCGCAGTCCCGACGACACCCGCGTCAACGACGAGGTGCGCGCCGTGGTGAAGGGCTCGTTCGACACCGGCACGATCAGCCACGAAGTCAGCCTCGGCACCAGCGCGTTCCGCCGCACCATCGACCGTCGCCCTTATGTCTACGACTATGTCGGCACCGCCAATATCGACGAAGTCGACCCGCCGTATTTCGCTCCCTCGCCGAATCAGCCCGGACCGTCGGCACGCCGGTTGACCAGCTGGCAGCATTCGGTGTTCGCACTCGATCGCCTACGTCTGGGCTCGCAATGGCAGCTGCTGGCCGGTGGCCGCTTCGTGCGCCTGCACGAACGCGCCTACGACGACAGCGGTGCACCCGAACGCGACACCCGCTTGAGCAAGGCGCTGCCGCAGGCCGCCGTGCTGTGGCAGCCCACCTCGAAGCTGACCACTTACCTCAGCTACAGCGAAAGCCTGTCGCTGGGCAACGAAGCGCCCTACTGGGCCTCGAACGGCAGCGCCACCCTGGCGCCGCTGTTGTCGCGCCAGACCGAAGCCGGCGTGAAGTACGCCTGGAGCGACGCGCTGAGCCTGCAGGCTGCGCTGTACCGTATCCGCCAGCCGTATCAGTTCGCGCAGCCGGACAACACCGCTGCGGGCTTCACCTTCGTCCAGCACGGTGACGAGGTGCACAGCGGTCTCGAGCTCAACGCCGCCGGACAGGTGACCGACAAACTGCGCCTCACCGCCAGCCTCAACCTGATCCAGGCCCGCGCGCAGAACACCGGCACGCCGAGCTACGAAGGCCATCAAGTCGTCAACGTGCCGCGCCTGCGCACGGCCTTGTACATGGACTACCGACTGCCCTTCGCTGCCGATCTCAGCCTGCTCGGCGGCTGGCGCTACGCCAGCAGCAACGTGGCCACGCCGAACGGGCTCACGCGCGTGCCGGCTTATCACGTATTCGATGCGGGCCTGCGCTACATCACCCAGTGGAACCGCCACGCGATTACCTGGCGGTTGAACGTCGACAACGTGTTCAACCATTTCTACTGGCGCGATACCGGCACCTCCGGCGGCGACAGTTACCTGTTCCCGGGTGCACCGCGACTGGCGCGGCTCTCCGTGACCTTCGACTTCTGATGTCCTGGATCGAGCTCATCGGAGCACTGGTCAGCGCGTGGGCGGTGTGGCTCACCGCCCGGCGCAGGCCCTGGTGCTGGCCGATCGGCCTGCTGTCGGTGGCGATCTACGCGGGGATCTTCGTCGACGCGAAGCTCTATTCCGACGCCTTGTTGCAAGTCGCTTTCGGCGTGCTGATCGTCTATGGCTGGGTACGCTGGCTGCAGAACCTGGGCGACGACGGCCTGGTGCAGGTCGCGCCACTGCCGGCCACGCAGGCCATGGCACATCTGCTCGTCGGGGCCGTCGGTGCGCTCGCGCTGGGCTTCGCCATGCACCGCTGGACCGATGCTTCCCTGCCCTGGCTGGACGCCGCGCTGACGGCCTTCAGCCTGGTCGCGCAGTGGTGGCAGGCGCGGCGGCACATCGCCGCGTGGTGGCTGTGGATCGTGGTCGACCTGATCTATGTCGGCGAATACGTCTACAAGTCGCTGATGATCACGTCGGTGCTGTATACGGGTTTTATCGTGCTGGCGATGATCGGGTGGCGCAGCTGGCGGCAGGCCAGCCGGCATGCGCACAACGCGCATGCCGGTTTCGAAACCAACTGAGTCCATCCGGGTAGATGCCCCGGTCTCGACATTTTCATTACGCAACGTCGCCCCGGTCGGTGCAGAATGACCGTCAAGATGAAAGCCTCGGTTGCCGGAAAGCGGATTCTGCCTATCGCCATCATGCTGCTGGCCACGGCGACGGCTGCCGGTGCGCAGAGCATCTACAAATGCACTACGCGAGGCGGCCAGCTCGAATACACCGACCGTCCCTGCCGCGATGGCAAAGGCGAGCTGATCCACCAGGCCGACGACGGCGAAATCATCGATCAGTATCTGCGTCTGGGCCAGGAAGCGAAGGCGAAGACCTACGCGGACGCGCACCATCTCGAAGCGCTCTACCAACAGCGCCTCGCTGCCCACCGGCAGCAGTTGGAAGACAACGCCCAGCGCCAGGCCGACGAGGCGATCGCCGCGCAACAGCGCGACGATGCAGCGCGGCAGCAGGCGCTGGCCGACGACGCCGCCAGCCGCGACCGGCTGCGCGCCGAAAACGATGCGCTGCGCCGGCAGAACGACGAGTATCGCGATCAACTGGCTCAACCGGCGTACAACGCCCCGCCCGCCTACTGGGGCGCCGTGCCGCCGTACTGGAACGGCCATCACGACGGCGATCATGACCATGATCACGATGCGCACCACCCACCGCCGTCGAAAGAGCCCGTGTTCCACCCGTGCAAACAGCTCGCCGGCGGCCGCGTGCAATGTTGAAAGCGGCGTAACGAATTCGGCGTCCCGTCCCCATGGCTGATGCGACGTCCGGCCACGCTGATCCTGCACCGTCAGGAAAAGTTATAGTCGTGTGATCCGGCATCCGTGCCCATGGTCTGCGACTACATACTGACGTTGAGGGGAAGCGTGAACAACCACTTGAAAGCCTTGCTCCTGACGGCCTGTTTCTGTGCCTGTCTGATATCCATTCCGTGCCACGCCGCCACGAACGCACCGCCGTCCGCACCGAACGGCAACGATCGCGCCTCGATGGAGGCAATGCAGATCCCCAGCCACGGCGCGCTGATGAATGCCCTGGTCTACGTCGCGGCGGGGGCGGGGCCGCATCCCGCGGTGATCCTGCTGCACGGCTTTCCCGGCTACGAGCGCAACCTCGATCTGGCGCAGGACATGCGCCGTGCAGGCTGGGATGTTCTCTACTTCAACTACCGCGGATCGTGGGGAACGCCGGGGGATTTTTCGTTCTCCCACGGCATCGAAGACACCGCCGCGGCACTGGCGTACCTGCGCAAGCCGGAGATCGCCAAGAAACTGCGCCTGGATCCGGCCCGCATCGTGCTGGTCGGGCACAGCATGGGCGGCTTCATGACCGTCCAGGGCGCCGCGGCCGATCCCGCCATCAAGGCCTTTGCCACCATCTCGGCCGTCGACCTGGGTGGCGCGATGCGGCAGATGATGACGGCGGATCAGAAACCGGAGGCGCTGCGCAAGATGAGCGCAGCCCTGGCCGGTGGGGGCATGGCGCCATTGGCCGGTTGCACGCCGGACGGGCTCGCGCGCGAACTGGCCGATAACGGCGCGAAGTGGGCGTTCAGCTCGAAGGTCGACGCATTGAAAAACCGCACGGCACTGATCATCACGTCGGATGACGGCTTTGCGGAGGCGAACACGTCGCTCGCCGCCGGCCTGCGCAAGGCCGGAAACACCGGCGTAACCACGGTGCATCTGCCCACCGACCACGTCTATTCCGACCAGCGCGTCGAGCTGTCGCACGCAGTGCTGCAATGGCTGGCGTCACTGCCAACGAAATAGCGCCTGGCGTCGTGCCGAGCGGGCGCTTCGCTGCTTGCCGTCACGCCGTTCTGGTCGTCACGTCATCCCGATTGACTGGCCACGCGTTTAGGAGAACAGTAGTCGCGCAGCCGTGTTTTCCAGCTGTGTTTTCGCTGCCAGACAGCTTCTCTGCAATAGCACTGATCCGTGATTCACGGAGGTTTTCATGAAACGGTTTTCCATGATGATGCTCGCAGGCGCACTGGCCGTCGGTGCAGGCGCCGCGATGGCCGATTCCCAGTCACTCAACGAATTCAGGCCCGGAGTCATGCCGGTGCTGGTGCATGTGGATGCCAGGGGCAAGGTCACCGACGTCTCGCCGTCCGTCGAACTCTCGCCGAAGGTCAACCGGTTGCTGCGGCAGAATCTGGACGAATTGATCACCAAGCCCGCCACCGACCACGGCCGGCCGGTCAGCAGCCAGTTCGTCATCAATCTCGCCATGCAGGCTTCGCCCCGTGCAGATGGCGATTACCTCGCCCGGTTTGTCTACGTATCGAGTTCGCCGGTTCCGAGCGGCCAGTGGTATTGGGTGCACATCGACGGCCATCGGCTAGCGCTGGCGAACCGCAGCGACTTCGGCCGCCAGCAGCGTTTCCACGTCGACCGGCGCGACTATCCGGGAGACCGGTTCCCCGTGTATGAGCGCACACCCTCCCCGTCGGTTCAAAACACCTCTCACAGCGCACCCAGCTCCGCATCGAAAACGGGACACTGAACGAGGGCCGCGGCGGGTAGGCGAAGTGAGCTCCGCCCCCTGAAACCCGGCGACCGGGAATAAAAGAAGCCCGCCATGACAGGCGGGCTTCTTGCTTTCAATGCCAGGCCTGGATCATTGCGCACCAGCTCTTTCGTCCCTCGGATGACGCAGGAGAAAAGACTAGTCGTGCAGTGGTGGCAAGGTGAAGCAAACAGGGCCGCTATACCGGTCTTTGCGGGTCAGACTGTGCCGCCCTACGTGGGCGGATGCATGCCATCCCTGATAAAGCGATAAAGCCGATAAGCGGCAAAGGCGCCCACGACAAACTGCAGGATCCCGGTGCCTTCGAAGAACCAGTCGCCGGGAAGCTCGTAGGCCGGTGGCGGAAATAGCCGGGTCATGACCTGCGGCGAGGCGCCGCCGAAATACAGCGCGTTCTTCAGGAGATGGTTGTAGCCGCCTTCGAAGAAACCGATACCCGCCACCGGCATGATGAGATCGACGAGACAGAAAGCCACCGTTGCGATAGTGCGGGCAAGTCCTGCGGGACGATGCCGTACAACATGCGCCGCGCCCCACAGCGCCAGGGCCGTCAGCCCGGCAACGATGACGACGTGAAGGCGCCAGAGCGTGGCGTATACATAGGCGCCGTAGGCGTGATGCACGCTGGTCAGCAACAGCACAACCACCGCCGCATGGAGAGCGCGCGACAGCAGTTCGTCGCGCGTATCGTGCATGGCCTCACGCATCGGCGTCAGCCTCTTCGGACACCGCCGCGACAGTGCCGGCAGATGTCGGAGGCGCGTGCCTATCCGGGATCACGGCCCCGGAGCGCTCGATGATCTCGTCGACCGACCAATGGTCATCCGCATGCACGCCGTACTTGCACGCCAGCACGTCGCCACCCGGTGCTATCAGGAAATCGGCCGGCAGTCCCAGCGCCGGCTCGCCCGCATCGCGCCCGGCTCCGAACGCGACGAGGCCCCGGGCGATGGCAGCCCAGGCGCGCGGGTCGAGCACCGAGCGCAGCGACGCCTCCACACCGAACTCGCGGTACAGCCGCTGCTGTGGATCGGCCACCACGGCGAACGGCAGCGCGTGGTCGTGGCGGCGCATGGTCTCGATCGACGAGTGAAACACCGCCACTTCCAGAATGCCCGCGGTGACCAGTTCGTCGTGGCGCTGCGCCATCGATCGCAAATGAAGTTTGCAAATGGGGCAGCCTGCGAATCGCCGGAACTGCAGGTGCACGATGCGCTGCGGATCCGGTATCTGGATACGTTGGCCGTGGACCGACACGAGTTCGCGGTGAGGCAGGCGCGCGCCGACAGGGATACGCCGGCTGGCGGCAGATGTGCGTCGCGTAAACACTTTCAACACGGATGGTAGCCTCTGCTATGGAACATAATGTTCGTTATCGAAGATGTGTTCCGTCGCGGGCATGATGTGCGCGAACGGCCAGACGGGCCAGCACAGGTGGGATGGATGTGTTCCATACCGAACACCACACGGTGCATTGTTCGGAAACCGGAGGCGGGCCATGGCCGCACAAGAAGACCGCAGGATTCAGCGCACACGGCAACTCCTGCGCGAATCGCTGCTGGCGCTGGTCAAGGAAAAGGGATTCGAAACCTTGTCGGTGCAGGAGATCGCCGATCGCGCCAACGTCGGCCGCACCACGTTCTATGCGCACTTCAGCGACAAGGAAGAACTTCTGCTCTACGGCTTCGGCGACCTGCGCGCCCTGCTGCGGCAACGCCAGCGCGAGGCACGTGCCCGGCAGGGCGGCCGAAGCGAACGGCTATTCGGTTTCAGTCGCGAGCTGTTCGAGCACGTCAACGACCACCGCGACGTGTTCCAGGCCATGGTCGGCAAGCGCAGCGGCGCAGCCGTGCAACACCACATCCAGAGCCTCGTGATCGAGCTCGTGCGTGAAGAAGTGAAATTCATCCTGCCGCCATCGCGCGCCAGGGCGACCCAGCGCGAGCCGCTGGTCCGGTTCATTGCCGGCGCGCTCTTCGGCCTGCTCGGCTGGTGGCTGGACGAAAAGCCGCATCTATCGCCGAAAGACATGGACCGCACATTCAATCAACTCGCCATACCGGCGATGAATGCTGCCGCACCGGCACCTTAAGTTCGCCGGCGCAATCCGCGTCAATGAGCCGCAGAGATCCTTTCGTCTCGGAACAGCGGCACCTCCGTACGGAACAACACCTTCACCAGCAGCCAGCACAGCACAGTCGATACGACGAACCAGACCACCGCCACGAGGGCGCTGAAAGCGACGATCGACGCAAAGTCTTCGCCGAGGGATCTGCCGATGCCGACCATCACGACGATCACGACCGCCATGGCCAGAGCGCACACCAGAACCGCCAGCGTACCCGCCAACCACAGGCGAAACGGCCGGGTCAGCGGCATGGTCCGCGGCAGTCCAAGCAACCCACCAAGGAACACAGGCAATACCAGGCCGATGGAGGCCGCATAGGGGACCAGGGGCAGCGCCGCAAACTCCGCGCGATAGAGCTCCATCGTCATGGGCGCCACCAATTGCGCAACGACCAGCAGCCAGGACCACGCGAACAGCGTGAACATCAGCAAGGCACGCCCGCGCAACTCGACCGGCTGAGGCGATGCCGGTATCGCCTGCTCGCGCAGAACGGAAAAAGCCAGCCCTATCGAAACCATCACCGCAGCCACCGTGATCAGATGACCCAGGATCAGGCCCACGATCGCGACCAGTTGCATGCCCGCGTAGTGGCCATACGCCGCGAGCAATCCCCGCGCCGCCATCTGCCACGCGAACATCAGCGCAAAGCCGAGCACCCCCTTGAGCACACCGATACCGACGGCAGCATAGTCAGGTAAACCGGCAACGCGTCGCCGCTCGAGCATCCACTGCGTATAGCCCAGCGCGACCGCCGCCGATATCACCAGGCCGACTAGGTCGCTGCCCAGCATCACATATAGAACTCCCAACCGCCTCGCATCGTCCATGCCCGTCGACAAGTGTTGCCAGCGATAAACGGCGAACGTGGCGAGTGCCAGCCCCATCGCCATGACGGCGAGCATCACGGCATAGGGAAACGACGACGGCTTTTCCTTGGCTGATGGCACTTTCCAAACTCCTTGATGGTCTTGTCAGGCACAGGATGCCCGATCCGGCACATGGCGCGCACTCACTTTCCATCCGTATGCTCTACCCCACCGCTATGGACACCCTGATATTGCCCGTCATCCCGGAATCGCGAAGCGATATCCGGGACCCAGCGCCTTCGTGCATCACCGCGCTGCGCGAAAGACACGGGGCCTAATCCGCAGGGTCTTTCTTCGCCGGCCAGAAACTCTCGTGCAGGGCACCGGACAGCTCATCCGCCAGGCGATCGAAACATCGCGCCAGCGCCTTGGGCGACAGCTGGAGATCATCCGCTTCATCATTGATACGCGCGGTGAGGTCGGCCAGCAGCCGAATCTCGTCGCGTGTATTGCACAGCTGTTCGTGCGCAGCTTCGGGAAGCTGGTAGTACAGCTCGGCAGCCTGGTTCTTACCCATGGCTCATCACTCCTTTTGAGCGTGACAACGTCTGATGGTTTGGCTGACACGCAACGGCTTCTTGATTGCCATCGTTGGAGCCCACCTACTAAAAGAGACCGGCTTCAAACCTACAACGCAACCGTCAATAAACAATCTTCGTTTAATGCCGGCTACCTGCTTTCTCGGTACGAACGGTGTGCCGAGAGCAATAAACCCACGCGTCCAACGGACTGAGTCCCGTAAAGGGGATGGAGGTAGTTAATTCACCGGTCCCCCGCCAAGTAGGCGCACCGAGTGCGGGCCAGGATGGCCCGCTGCTCTACCCGGGGCCCCTGTGCGGCGGCGAGCTGGGGACGACAGGCCGCGCAGCGGGCATCGACAGGGATGTCGATGCCTTTTCGCCCGGACAGGAGTCCGGTCGAAAAGCCCGTCCCCAGCTCACGGACTTGCCGCCCATGGATGGGCGGCAAGCGCCAAGCGGGGTGGCCTTCTCTTTTGGTTACTTTTCTCTTGGCCACGCAAGAGAAAAGTGACTCGGGCGCCAGAGGCGCACGAAAGCTCTTGCCTTTGCGTGCCGATGCAACAGTGAGCGGAACTGAAGGCACTGGGCCCCAGCCTACGCTGGGGTGACGGATAGGTGGGATTCGAGCGAACGCTTCGTCGCTTACTTTCCCGCGAACAAAGCCTGAATCCGCCCGTACGGCATCGCGCCCTTGGCCAGCGACTCGGAGCGCCCACTATCGAGAAAATCCCGCGCCAGCATTTCCGCCTCGCCCCACAGCATCTGCGAAATGCCCGAGCCCGCACTGAAGCGCCGCACGCCGAGCTGGCCCAATTCGTGGACCGGCAGCAGGCCCGGCCACGCCATCACGTTGAGCGGCAGGCCCACCCCCGCCACGATGGCCTTGATCTCCGCCGGATCATGCAGGCCGGGAACGAACAAGCCGTCGGCACCGGCCGCGCGATAGATCGCGCAGCGCGACAGCGTTTCATCGACCCGCCGCGAGGCATCGGCCAGGTTGGCCAGGTACACATCGGTGCGTGCATTCACGAAGATGTCCGAACCCGCCTTGGCGGCGGCGTTCCTGATCGCTTCGATTTTCGCGGCGAGCACGGCCGGCGCGTTGGCGCCATCCTCGATATTGATGCCGGCGACGCCGACATCGAGCAGTCGCCGTATCGTCTCGCCTACCGTCGCGGCATCGTCGGCGTAGCCGTTTTCCATGTCGACCGACAACGGTACCGTGAGGACGCGCGCGATGCCGGCCGCAGTGTGGATCGCGGCGTCCACCGGCAACTTCCCCCCATCCGCGTAGCCAAGCGACCAGGCCAAGCCCGCGCTCGTGGTGGCGATGGCCGCGGCGCCCAGGCTTTCGAACAACCTGGCACTGCCGGCATCCCAGGCATTGGGCAGCCGCAACGGCTGCGGGCCACCATGCAATTGACGGAAGATGGCTGCGTTCGCTGACATGTCGGGCTCCGATGCATCGCCAATGCGGATCGTGCATTCTGCGCGAAGTTTCATCGCGGCAACAGGCGCGCCCTTGCAACGGTTCGCGGTGATACCGGGCAAGGTATTGGGAAAAATTCCCCGGAGGGGACGAAACTCGTATGAGCTGAAGGCACTGGGCCCCAGCCTACGCTGGGGTGACGAAAGGGTGAGATTCCCGCAAGCACCAGCTACTCACCCCGACCATCTCCCCCGCGGGCGGAGGGGGACAAGAAAAAGCCCGCCGGATGGCGGGCCTCTTCATATCAGCAAGGCGCATCGCGCCTTACCCCAGCAACACCCGATTCAACCGCTGCACGAAAGCGGACGGATCCGGCAATTGCGCGCCGGCGGCAATCTCCGCCTGCTCCAGCAGCAGCGTGGCCAGATCTTTCGCCTTCGCCTCATCGGCTTCGGCTTCCACGCGCTTGAGCAACGCGTGCTGCGGATTGATCTCCAGCGTCGGCTTGTTGTCGGGCATGTCGTGGCCGGCTTCGCGCAGCAGGCGGGCCAGATGCGGGGCCATTTCGTAATCGCTCAGCGCGAGGCAGGACGGCGAGTCGGTGAGGCGGGCGGAGACGCGCACGTCGCCGACCCTGTCGCCGAGCAGATCCTTGAGCTTCTTGACCAGCGGCTCGGCCTCCTTCGCGGACTCTTCCTGCTTTTTCTTGTCCGCTTCGTCCAGCGGCAGTTCGCCCTTGGCGACGTTCTGCAGTTTCTTGCCGCTGTATTCGCTCAAAGACCCGAGCATCCATTCGTCAATGCGGTCGGACATCAACAGCACTTCGGTGCCCTTGGCCTTGAACGCTTCGAGCTGCGGGCTGCCGATGGCGGCGGCGTAGCTGTCGGCGGTGATGAACCAGATGGTGTCCTGGCCCACCGGCATGCGGCCGATGTAGTCGTCGAACGAGACGGTCTGCGCGCTGCCCTCGCCTTTGGTCGAGGCGAAGCGCAGCAGCTTGGCGATGCGCTCGCGGTTGTTGGCGTCTTCGCTGATGCCTTCCTTCAGCGTGTTGCCGAACGCCTTGTAGAAGGTGGCGAATTTTTCCGGCTCGTCTTTGGCCAGTTTCTCGATCAGGTCGAGCACGCGCTTGACGCAGGCAGACTTGATGCGGTCGAGCTGGCGGTTCTGCTGCAGGATCTCGCGGCTGACGTTGAGCGGCAGATCGTCGGCGTCGACCACGCCGCGCACGAAGCGCAGGTAGTTCGGCAGCAGCTCCTCGGCCGCGTCCATGATGAAGACGCGCTTGATGTAGAGCTTCAAGCCCTTGCGCTCATCGCGGCCGCCCATCATCAGATCGAACGGCGGCTGCGAGGGGATGTACAGCAAGGTGGTGAAGCTCTGGCTGCCTTCGACGCGGTTGTGCGTCCACGCCAGCGCGTCGTTGAAGTCGTGGCCCAGCGACTTGTAGAAGCTCTGGTAGTCCGCGTCGCTGATCTCCGACTTCGGCTTGGTCCACAGCGCCGAGGCGGCGTTGATGGTTTCGAATTCGTCGGTCGGCTTGCCGTCTTTCTCTGTCGGCATGCGGATCGGGAAGGCGACGTGGTCGGAATACTTGGTGATCAGCGAGCGCAGCTGCCAACGCTTGAGGAATTCGTCTTCATCGGCCTTCAGGTGCAGGATGACGGCCGTGCCGCGCTCGGCCAGTTCGACCTGCTCCAGCGAGTACTCGCCCTTGCCGTCGCTCTCCCACTTCACGCCCTCGCTCGCCGGCGCATCGGCGCGGCGCGTGACGACGGTGACCTTGTCGGCCACCACGAAGGCGGAATAGAAGCCTACGCCGAACTGGCCGATCAGCCGCGCATCGGCCTTCTGCTGGCCGGACATCGCTTCGAGGAAGCGCCTGGTGCCGGAGCTGGCGATGGTGCCGATGTTCGCCACCACCTCGTCGCGATTCATGCCGACGCCGTTGTCGCGAATGGTGACGGTGCGCGCGTCCGGATCCCAGCTCACGTCGATATGCAGCTCGCTGTCGCCGGTCATCAGCTCGGGCTTGGCGATCGACTCGAAGCGCAGCTTGTCGCAGGCGTCGGAGGCATTGGAGATCAGCTCGCGCAGGAAGATCTCTTTGTGCGAGTACAGCGAGTGCGTGACCAGGTGCAGCACCTGGGCGACTTCGGCTTCGAATTTGCGGGTTTCGACGGGTGCGTTCATGCGTGGAAGTTCCGTTGTTGCGTGGATGTTTTGGATCGTCATTCCGGCGCGGGCCGGGATGACGAATCAGGGAAGTTTACGGTGCATCGCGCCTATGCGGCGTTACGCAGCGCCGCGATGCGCTCGTCCAGCGGCGGATGGCTCATGAACAGTTTCTTCATGCCCTCGGCCAGCGGACCGGAGATGCCGAACGCGGCGATGGTGCTGGGCAAGGTGCTTTCGCCATGGTTGGCCTGCAGGCGCTGCAGCGCGGAGATCATCGCGCCGCGACCCGCGAACTGCGCGCCCGCCGCGTCGGCGCGGAACTCGCGCCAGCGAGAGAACGCGGCCACGATCATCGAGGCGAACAGGCCGAACACCACTTGCAGCACCATCACCACCACGAAGTAGCCGATGCCGCCGCCGTCGCGACTGTCGCGACCGCCGGACAGCCAGCTGTCCACCGCCCGGCCGACGATGCGCGCGGCCAGGATCACCAGCGTGTTGAGCACGCCCTGGATCAGGGTCAGCGTCACCATGTCGCCATTCGCCACGTGGCCGATCTCGTGGCCGAGCACGGCGGTAATCTGCTCGCGATCCATCTGCTGCAGCAGGCCGGAACTCACCGCGACCAGCGCATGGTTCTTGGTCATGCCGGTGGCGAACGCGTTCATCTCCGGCGCATCGTAGATCGCCACCTCGGGCATGCCGATGCCGGCTTGCTGCGCGTGGCGGCGCACGGTGTCGACCAGCCAGCGCTCGGTCTCGTTCTGCGGCTGGGTGATCACCTGCGCGCCGGTGGTCCACTTGGCGATCATCTTGGACATCGCCAGCGAGATGAAGGCGCCGCCCATGCCGAACACGGCGGCAAACGCCAGCAGGCCGCCCATGCCGCCATAGCCGCGGCTGGCGGCCATCTGGTCGATGCCGAACAGGTGGCACACGATGCTCAGCAGGAGCAGGACGGCGAGGTTGGTACCGATGAACAATGCAATGCGACGCATGGCTGTCTCTCTCTTGGGTGTGGCAGTCATGAATGGGATACGCGCCGATGTCGACACTGGCGCGTGAATGAAAATTCGGGGCACGGGTGCACAGTTTCAAGGGTCCACGGTGTCCGTCGACAGTCGATGTGTGGCTTAAAATGGCCGCATGACCTACTGCGGCCGCTTCGCCCCCTCGCCCACCGGGCAACTGCATTTTGGCTCGCTGGTGGCGGCCGTGGGCAGCTGGCTGTATGCGCGGCACGCCGGCGGGCAGTGGCTGGTGCGGATGGAGGATATCGACCCGCCGCGCGAGGTCGCCGGCGCGGCGGCCGGCATCCTCGCCGCGCTGCCGGCGTTCGGGCTGGTGGCCGATGCGCCGCCGCTGTTCCAGTCCCAGCGCATCGCGGCGTATGACGTGGCGTTCGAGCAGCTGCATGCAGCAGGCCAGCTGTTCCCGTGCTGGTGCAGCCGCAGCGAGCTGGCGGCCGGCGGCGGTTTGCATCGGGATGGCCAGTGCATTGCCGCCGCGGACCCGAACCGGCCGCCAGCGTGGCGCCTGCGCGTGCCGGATATCGAGGTGGATTTCGACGATGCGCTGCGAGGGCCACAGCATGAGAACCTGCGCGAGAGCGTCGGCGACTTCGTGATACGCCGCGCCGAGGGTTTCTATTCCTACCAGCTGGCCTGCGTGGTGGACGATGCGTTCCAGGGCGTCACCGAAGTGGTACGCGGAAGCGATCTGCTCGATTCCACCGCGCGCCAGATCTGGCTGCAGCGCTGTCTCAGCCTGCCGACGCCGGCGTATCGGCACCTGCCGCTGGTGATGGGAGCGGACGGTCGCAAGCTGTCCAAGTCCGAGCAGGCCAGCCCCGTCGATCCCGCCAATCCGCTGCCCGCTTTGCGGCAGGCGCTGACCTTTCTGTCAGCACCGACTCTGGCAGCCGCGACGGACGTGCAGAATCTGCTGACGCATGCGTTGGCGAATTTCGATCCCGCACTTTTGCCGCATTGCAGCGGTCACTCTGTCGCCTGAAACGCTATAAAGCAGGTTAGGTATCGCTATGCCGTGCGATTGCAGCAATGCCTTGGCATGATGCCGATACGACAGCCCTCTGCTTCACCTCACAGGAGATCAAGGATATGACCCAGCGTACGGCATTGGTCACCGGCGGCACCGGTGGTATCGGCAGCGCGATCGTTCGTTACCTGGCCGGCCAGGGACACAAGGTCGCCACCAACTACCGCGACGCGGCCAAGGCCGAGACATGGCGCCAGGCAATGGCGAAGGACGGTATCGAGGTATGCATGGTGCCGGGCGACGTCTCCGATCCGGAAAGCAGCGAGGCGATGATCCGGGCGATCGAGAAGCAATGCGGGCCGGTGGATATCCTGATCAACAACGCCGGCATCACCCGCGATACCACCTTCCACAAGATGACCTATCAGCAGTGGATGGACGTGGTGAACACCAACTTGAACGCCTGCTTCAACGTCACCCGCCCGGTGATCGAAGGCATGCGCGCGCGCAAGTGGGGCCGCATCGTGCAGATCAGCTCGATCAACGGCCAGAAGGGACAGTACGGCCAGGCCAACTACGCGGCTGCCAAGGCCGGCATGCACGGCTTCTCGATTTCGCTGGCGCAAGAGAACGCGAAGTTCGGCATCACGGTGAACACGGTGTCGCCCGGCTACGTCGGCACCGACATGGTGATGGCGGTGCCGGAAGATGTGCGCGAGAAGATCGTGGCGCAGATCCCGGTGGGACGTCTCGGCCGGCCGGACGAGATCGCGCATGCGGTGGCGTTCTTCACCGGCGACCAGGCGAGCTGGATCACCGGGGCGAACCTGGCGATCAACGGCGGGCATTACATGGGTTGGTGACTTTTACCCCCTCTCCCCTGCGGGGAG
>Ga0209026_1000273_pt1 | contig 61449 bp, 49 predicted proteins | sample AraplaCL_Col_mCL_FD_184262 | JGI IMG/M metagenome (GOLD analysis project Ga0209026, IMG submission 184262) | Arabidopsis root microbial communities from the University of North Carolina, USA - plate scrape CL_Col_mCL (SPAdes) (version 2) | ecosystem: Host-associated > Plants > Roots >...
GGTTTTACCCGCCGATAAATTGATGCTCGCATCGTACAGGTAATCGCCAAAATCGTGACCGACGGCTATTTGCTGGAAATCGGCGTTAAGCCCCAGTTTGTCGCTAAAGCGATAACTTAGCTTGGCCTTCAATGTGATATCCTGAAAGGCGTTGTTTTGCTTTCTGTCTAACTGCGGCAACCCGGTTATCGCTGATGTATCACGCACATATTGTGAATAGCTGTAATAATCGTGCGCTAAGCCCAGATCGAGCTTGGCTTCATTTTTTACAAAGCTTACCGTTTTGCCCCTTAAGTAAAAACTATAGCTGACCTCGTTTTGTATGTGCGTCAACGACAATGAATCGCGCGATGTTGTTTGGTCAAAATACGCATCAGGAAATACCTTATAGGTATCAGCTTCATCCTGTAAAAACTTATACTTACGCACGTTATAGTACAAAGTATAGGCTACGCGTTGCGTGGGGAGAATTTTTGATTGTGTATTATCAGTTGTTACTCCCGAACTATCAATACGCCCGATATAATAAAATTGTTTGATATATAAGCCGTTATCGCGCCAGTTGTCGCGCGAGTTATTTAACCTTACCGGGGCCGTGAGCGGGTCGAACGATGTGGCGCCCGATTTGGCCGTAAAAACAGAGTCGTTGGTTATCGATCCGTTTTCGGGAGATTTTAAGTTGTTAAATATCAGGTTGCCTAAAAGATTATAGCGCTTATCGTGCGATTCGTACCAGGTAAAAAACGCCGCGTTTAAATGGTCGGGTTTTTGGTGCGCGTAGTTGCCTGTAGATCCAAACTTATTATAGTTTACCCCAAAATTCCAGTTGGGTTTAATATTTTGCGTATGTATCACTTTGAACACCTGTTCGGTTAAACCGCCGGCCACCAAATATAAACTGGTAAAAGGCGTACGTGCACGGTAATACTGTATATCCTGCGGGTGTAAAAGGTAGGCATCGAGCGAGTGCAGGCCCACATCAAAGCCAATTGTCCGGCTCGGTTCAAAAAGCAGGTCGCGCTCGGCAAGGCCAAGGTTGCCTATGCCTATTTTAGGGCTGTGCGGCTGGTAAAGCGGACTGTAATTTTCGAAGCTGGTTAAGGTGGTATCCAAAGGAAACACCTGCGTGCTATCGTTAAGCAGGCGCTCGTTGGTAACCTTAATGTACTTGGATGTAAAAATTATCGAATCCTTTTTCTTTAGCTGTTGCTTGCGTAAGGTGTCCAGCATATCATCTTGCGACAAGATTTTCGGCGCGGTTGTAGTATCGCGTATGCGATTGTTAATGATTGGCTTAACCTCCTGCGCATACGCAAAGCCGGCCGATAGACATATCAGCAGAATTAAGAAATATTTGAGCTTGTTGGGTATCAAAGTTGACTAACCAGTTCTTTTAAAATCAGGGTAAGTTTTGGCTCGGCAGCGGTGGCAACGGCCAATATCTCTTCAACCGAAACAGGTTTCAAAGTATCAGGGAATCCTTCGTCCGTCAAAACCGAGATCGCAAAAACAGGTAAACTCATGTGGTTGGCTACAATTACTTCGGGTACAGTACTCATGCCTACCGCGTCGCCGCCAATGATGCGTAGAAACCGGTACTCGGCACGGGTTTCCAGGTTTGGGCCAGTAACCGATACATAAACACCTTTGTGGCAGGGAATATTGTGATTAGCTGCAATTTTTAGCCCTTTAGCTATTAATGCATGGTTATAGGGCTCGCTCATATCCGGGAAACGCGGCCCTAAGGCATTCTCATTATTGCCAACCAATGGGTTATGTGGTTGCAGGTTGATGTGATCTTCGATGATCATCAGATCGCCTTTTTTAAAATCGGGGTTTAAAGCACCGCTGGCGTTCGATACAAATAAGGTTTTAACACCAAGCATTTTCATTACCCTTACCGGGAAGGTGATCTGCTGCATGTTATAGCCTTCGTAATAGTGCAACCGGCCCTGCATGGCAACTACTTTTTTACCTGCAAGCGTACCGAATATCAATTTACCGGAGTGAAACTCCAGCGTGGAGATCGGAAAATCGGGGATGTTGCTGTACATCATCTGCTTTTCTACCTCTATCTCACTAACTAAACCACCCAGGCCTGTGCCTAAAATTATACCTACCTCGGGTTCAAAATCGCCAATGCGGCTTTTAATATAACTGGTTGTGCGTTGTATGTTCTCTAACATAATTTTTTATTATTTGATCAAACCGCTGCCCTGCGCCTAAAAAATCGATCTGTATGGGCAGCACTAAAATATTGAGTTGTTTAACGGTTGTTTGTAAAGCCTGTTCACCTAAACGCTGTGCATCCTTTTCTGTTGTAATAACCAGCTTTTTTTGTGCGGTACAGGCATTAAAATCATCGGCAAGTTTAGTGATATTTTTTAAGGTATAAGGATGATGATCGGGATATTTATGATGAATAACTTCTTTTGCACGCGTTTTAAGCTCGTTTAACAAAGGAGTTGCATTGGCAATCCCGGTCAGTAAAAAGACTGTAGTACCTGTATCAATGGTCAGACCGGATGAATTACCACTTAGATCCTGCAAGCCGGAATAGCTGATCCCTGCAAAAAATAATTGTTGCCCTGCAAAGGGTTTTATCCTGGCTTTTATTTTTTCTTTTTGGATGTTTGTTAAATTAATCGGGCATTTGGTAACCACAATAATATCGGCACGTTTACGGCCGGCAAACGGTTCGCGAAGGTTACCGGCGGGTAGCAAGAAATGCGGCTCAAACACCCGGCTGTAATCGAACAGTAAAATACTGAAGCCCGGTTTTACGGCACGGTGCTGGTAGGCATCGTCTAAGATGATCAGATCGTGATCGCTTTTTAGATTGTCGATACCCACGACACGTTTTTCGCAAACGGCAACGGTAACATCCGGGAATTTATGTTTGAACTGCGCCGGCTCATCCCCGATTTGAGTGGCAGTTGTAGTGGCGGTAGCAGTGAGGAAACCATCCGTTTCGCGGCCATAGCCACGGCTAAGGGTTGCCAGTTTGTGATCATTCTTCAATAAGCGGATCAGGTATTCTGCAATGGGGCTTTTGCCCGCACCGCCGACATCCAGGTTTCCCACCGAAATAACCGGTATATCAAAACCCTGGCTTTTAAACAAGCCGGCATCATAGCACCAGTTACGGATAATGATAACCGATGCATATAACCACGAAAAAGGCAGCAAAAGCCAGCGCAGGTATTTTAACATATCAGGCTGTAAAGATACAAAACAGCCACATAGCAACAGTACCTAAAAAAGCAAACCCGGCCATTACAGCCGGGCTCACTCAATCAACTAATCAAACCTCAAAATCTTAGTTGTGACTTTTAAATGGCAGCGACGAAAATACGTTAATGGCTATGGTATGATTGTTTTCGACAACCTGGTTAAACGCAGCGGTGAGGTTGCGCTGCTGTACGTATTGATACAGGTAACCAAGCTCAACTTTGGTGTATTTGCCAGTGTTTAAACCAAGCCCTAAACCGAAACGGTTTTGATCGAACATGTTGTATTTTACATTTTTGCCAAAGGCGATAAAAACCTCATCATAAACAGGCACATATAAAGGTGAGGTTTTACCTAGGGGGATATTTGCCTTAAACATGTACCGTACCCGGTTTTCGTACCGGACATTGGTAAAGGTGCCTATTGCCGCATCGCCAAAAAAACGTTGTTCTAGGCGCAGTCTGTTGGTTATATCTACTCCGCCAGTTTGTTGGCTGAGTTGTAATTGCTCCCATATGCGGTGCTCCGGGAAGGCCGTTTTAGCGATCGGGATATCGCCGTAAGGGTAAGTTTCCACATAAGCATAGCCGGCAGTAGTCAATACGTTTTTGTTAAGCTTATAAAAGATGCCTGGCCTTAAAAGCAATTGTTGCCAGCTACTGAAGCCCTCGTTGCGCCTGATCTGCACTTCGGCATGCAGGCCAAATTTATCGGTAATTAAATGCTGGCCGTTATATACTACCCAGGTATTAAAATTGTCGCTGTTAACCCGCGGGTTGGTTTGGGCTTCTGCCCGATGGCTTATCGTCGCCAGAAGGCAAACAAACAGCCCGATAGTAAGGGTTTTTATATGATGGTATCTTGGAATGAATTGAAGCATAATGTTTAATAAAGCCGGGCAATTGCTCACCCGGCCGGTTTTGAACTATTAATTATTAAGAGGGAAAAATTAAACTGTAATTGTTTTTTGAATCTTTTTGGTGTCCTTGATCTTTAAATCGTGCAGCATACCATCGGCCAGATCGTAAACCCAACCATAAAAATTAAGGGTTTGTCCATTTTGCAATGCATTTTGTACGATGGCGGTCGATTTTAACTGATATATCTGTTCTTCCACGTTCAACTCAACTAACCTGCGGTGTCTCATTTCGGTATCGGGAATGGTGTTTAACTCTTCGCTGTTAGCGCGATCTAAATCGCGAACGTGGCTTAGCCATTGATCGAGGTTACCTTGTGTGCCACCTGCTACTGCCGCGCGGATACCGCCGCAGCCATAGTGCCCGCAAACTACAATGTGCCTTACTTTTAAGGCTTCAACGGCGTATTGCACTACCGACATCAGGTTGATATCACTCGGGATAACCTGGTTGGCGATGTTACGGTGACTGAATATCTCACCGGGTTGTGCGCCTGTAATTACTTCCATTGGTGCACGGCTATCCGAGCAACCAATGATCAAATACGGTGGCGATTGGCCTTTATTCAATTTTGCGAAGTAGTTCACATCCAGGTGCAGTTTATCGGCTATCCACTTGCGGTTATTGCTAAACAACTCGTTATAATGCTGATGATCGTGATGGTTGTGCTCATGTTGATCCATAACCTCCACCTTGGCTTCCAGGAATGAGTAGTGGTCCTTCAACCCGGTGATGGTGCAGGGGATATTTTCGAGTGCGGCACGGCTTTTAAACTCTTGTAGTATTTCAAGACAATCCTGCTCGATGTAGCGGGTTTGGCCGGCATCAACCCAAACGCTCATACCCGGTTTAATACTGTTAAAAAACTCGTTCAGGTGGGCTTTGTTTAAAAACGTAACCTGCTCCGATAATACCAATTGTTGCATAGTACCGCTTTTGGTCAATTTTTGGGTGGAGTATATCAAATCTTTGGTGGCATTAACCAAAATGAAGATGATGCTTACTCCCATGCCTATTAGCACACCTTTAAGCAGATCAGTGAGGATGATCGCCATAACGGTTACCACAAACGGTGTAAACTGGTTCCAGCCGGCTTTGTACATATCCTTAAACAGCTGCACTTTAGCCAGCTTGTACCCCACCATAATTAATATTGCCGCCAAACTTGCCAGCGGTATCTTGTTCATTAATACCGGGATGAGCAAAACGGCTATCAGCAACAGGATGCCATGAAAGATGCTTGATGTTTTGGTTTTTGCGCCCGAGTTTACGTTGGTTGCACCACGAACAATCACTGCTGTTAAAGGCAGGCCGCCCAGCAAACCGGCAACGGTATTACCCACACCTTGCGCTATCAACTCGCGGTTAAGTGGTGTAGAGCGCTTTAACGGGTCGAGTTTATCTACGGCTTCAATACTTAATAAGGTTTCTAAACTGGCTACAAAGGCGATGGTAAATGCCACGGTCAGCACTTCTGTGTTGGCTATCTTACTGAAATCGGGAAACTTTAAGTTGGTGGCAAAATCGCCCAGGCCCGAAAATACAGGTATTTGTACAAAACTGTTGGCCTTTAAATTGAATGCGGCAGGCGCATTTTGCAAAACCAACGCGGCTATAACGCCTAACAATACAACCACCAGGCCCGATGGAAATGCTTTTACTTTTTTAAACAACGGTGTATCCCACAGCATTAAAACCACCATTGATAAAATAAAGATGATGATAGCGCCCGGAGTAAGCTTTGATAACAGGTGAGTGATCTCGGTAAATGTGTTGCTGTGATCGGCCTGTGCGAAGGTAAAATCACCTTCGGTATCGGCATCGTAACCAAACGCGTGTGGTATTTGTTTTAAGATTAGGATGATGCCTATCGCGGCAAGCATGCCTTTGATTACGTTCGATGGAAAGTATAAACCTATTTTCCCGGCTTTTACCAGGCCTAATATAATTTGGATAACACCCGCTAAAACCACGCACACCAAAAAGGTTTCGTATGAATGTAAGCTAATGATAGCCGATGCTACTATGGTTGTTAAACCGGCCGCCGGGCCACTAACTGCCAGTTGCGAACCACTTATAAAGCCGACTACAATACCGCCGACTACGCCGGTTATAATACCCGATAAAAGGGGTGCGCCGCTTGCCAATGCTATGCCCAGGCACAACGGCAATGCTACCAGGAAGACTACCAGGCCTGCCGACAGGTCCTGCTTAAATGTATTTTTGAATGAAAGTTCCATTTTGAGGTTTTTTAAAAATATCAATGATGCGTTTTATCCCCGGAAGGGTAAAACATAAACTAATTGCGCCGGATCGTTAAAATGACCGGGACATAGGGATCAGAATTCGGGCTAAAAACGCCGAACGATGATCCATAAAAAGAAAATTGATATTTTAAACGAGAGGCGGACGGAAAACCTCGTTAACATGGTCGCGCACCTTACCCGGGCGGTAATGATGAAACAGTGCTTTTATCGTGTTGCTTTCATAAATAGCAGCCATGCTGCTATTGAGTACCACGTTATGATAGTCGATAAACGATTTGCTGAATTCTTTCTCGCTATCTTTCTCAGCATTGTCCTTTTCGTCGTTTTTTTCATCGCCGGCATCCTGACCGGAATCAGAATGTTCGTCGGTAACCGAAAAGAACGAAATATTGTGGCTGAGGAGCTGGTGAGTAGCGCTCGAAAGTGTCTTTAATGAGGGCATAGCAGGCTGCACACGCGCCAGCAAAAACAGCGCGATAAACAGAAAAGACATGCCTTTTTTGATACTCATTGCAACAAATATATTACATAACGGCAAAAAACGAACATTTAATCTACGCTATTGCGTTTTGATGACAATTAGGGTTCGTCCGGATTCGGCTAAACATATGGGTTATCTTTGGTTTTCAGATGAAATTCCGCCTATGGACACCAATGAACGAATGAACTCATCAATCAATAAACCGACAGGGGGGATATTGTAAGAAAATTTCGCGCACTTTTGTGCTTAGTTCTCGCTTTAGTTCAAGCTGCAGAAGAAGAGATAGTTATATACAACTTTGAGCATCCTGCATATTTCTAAATTACGCATTGTCATATCATTTGCACATCTGCATATCCGCACATTCTGCATATTTTAAAAACCTTATCTTTGCCGCATAGTTTAACTGACTGATATGACCAAAGGATTTTTTAACACCCCAATACCACAAAACGAACCGGTTTTAAATTACGGCCCGCGCAGTGTAGAGCGCGCCGCGCTTAAAGCCGCATTGGCCGAAAGCCGCTCAAAAGTTACCGATATACCTATGTATATAGGCACTCAACTGGTGCGCACCGGCAAAAAAGCCGAGATCCGCCCGCCGCATGATCATCAGCATTTGCTGGCAACCTATCACGAAGGTGATGCGAGCCATGTACATGCCGCTATTGATGCTGCCCTGGCTGCTAAAGCCGACTGGGAAAACCTGCCCTGGGAAGAACGCGCCGCCATTTTTTTAAAAGCTGCGGACTTATTATCCGGCCCGTACCGCGCTAAAATAAACGCAGCTACCATGCTTGGCCAGGGTAAAAATGCTTACCAGGCCGAAATTGACGCCGCCTGCGAGATGGTGGACTTTTTGCGTTTCAACGTGGCTTACATGAGCGAAATTTACGCACAGCAACCGCCGGTATCGCCAAGAGGTATTTGGAACAGGGTGGAGCACCGCCCGCTCGAAGGTTTTGTGTTTGCCATAACGCCGTTTAACTTTACTGCAATAGCCGGTAACCTGCCAACTTCGGCTGCCATGATGGGCAACGTAGTGGTTTGGAAACCTGCACCAACTCAAATATATGCCGCCAATGTTTTGATGGAAACTTTCCTCGAAGCTGGTGTTCCTCCAGGTGTCATCAACCTCATTTATGTTGACGGGCCGATGGCCGGCGATATTATCTTCAACCATCCCGATTTTGCGGGTATCCACTTTACAGGTTCTACCGGCGTTTTCCAAAACATCTGGCAAACTATCGGTACCAACATCCATAAGTTTAAAACCTATCCGCGCATTGTTGGCGAAACCGGCGGCAAGGATTTTGTACTGGCACACAGCAGCGCCAATATTGATGTATTGACCACAGCATTGATCCGTGGTGCGTTTGAATACCAGGGGCAAAAATGCTCTGCCGCATCGCGCGCTTATTTGCCAAAATCGCTTTGGCCAAGATTAAAAGAGCAGTTTTTAGCCGAACTGGCAACCATTAAAGTTGGCCCGCCCGAAGATTTTGAAAACTTTGTGAATGCTGTTATCGACGAGCGCTCGTTCAATAAGATCACAAAATACATTGATAATGCACACAAGGATAAGTCGGTTGAGATCATCGCCGGCGGAACCTACGATAAAACTAAAGGCTGGTTTATTGATCCTACCGTTATTGTAACTACCGACCCGTACTATGTAACCATGTGCGAAGAACTGTTCGGCCCTGTGCTTACAGTTTATATTTATGATGACAAAGATTTTGATGAGGTATTAACCATTATCGACAAAACATCCATTTACGCCTTAACCGGATGTATCATCGCACAGGATAGGTATGCTATCGCACAGGCCTCTCACGCTTTACGCAACGCTGCCGGTAACTTTTATGTGAATGATAAACCAACAGGCGCCGTAGTAGGCCAGCAGCCGTTCGGCGGCGCACGTGGCTCGGGTACCAACGATAAGGCAGGCTCCATGATCAATCTGCTGCGCTGGGTATCGCCACGCACGATTAAAGAAACTTTCGATCCGCCGAAAAGCTACCGATATCCGTTTTTGGATAAAGAGTTGTAAATAAAAAGGCGATGGGTAACCATCGCCTTTTTATTTAACACGCATTTTATAAATTCATATATTTGTTGTTATGCTCGATCTTAATAAAATAAGAAATATATTGAATCAGTTTAAACCGCAACTGGTACAGAAATATCCTATTGCTTCTATTGGATTGTTTGGCTCGGTTGTGCGTAATGATTTTAATACCAACAGCGATATTGACATTATCGTAGATTTTAATCGCCCAATCGGTATCGAGTTTATTTCATTGGCCGACGAACTCGAAAAGGAATTAAATCATAAAGTTGATCTGGTTTCAAAAGCAGGGATCAAGTTGAAATATTTCAAAGAAATTGAGCCTGAGATAATTTATGTCTAAACGTCAGCCGAACTTCTTTTAGAAGATATCCTTGAAAGTGCTGAAAAGATTATTACCTACACCTATAACTTAAGTTACGACGATTTTGTTACCGATAGTAAAACCATCGACGCCGTAGTAAGAAATTTTGAGATAATAGGTGAAGCAGCCAACCGTTTGCCGGATGAATTTAAAGATGAACACATCCGCATAGACTGGCATAAACTCCGGGGGCTTCGAAATCGTATCGTACACCATTATTTTGGTATAGATTACAATATTATCTGGTCGATTAAAGAAAGCTATTTAGAAGATCTGATTATTAGGATTAAAGAATTATTGGATATTATTAATTGATCTTATTTTATCTTAAACACCGCATCAACCTTCGTGTTGTTACTGAAGCTTACCTTCAAATCGTTGATGTAGCCGGTATTTAGTGTATATACCCAGCCATGCACCTGCAGGTTCCTGCCATTTTTCCAGGCTTTTTGTACGATTGAGGTGGCTGTGAGGTTGTTGACGTTCTCAATTACATTCAACTCTACCAGCCGGTCGGTTTTTTGCTTTCCGTCGGTTATGGCGTCCAGTTCGGCAGCGTGTAAGCGGTATACATCTTTAATGTGGCGCAGCCAGTTATCTACGATGCCGTTCTCATCATTACCCAAAGCTGCAATAACGCCGCCGCAACCGTAATGGCCGCAAACGATCACGTGCTGCACTTCGAGGATATTAACTGCGTAATCGAGCACCGAAAGCATGTTCATATCCGAGTGCACCACCATATTGGCGATATTACGGTGCACAAATACTTCACCTGGTTTGGTATGGGTTATCTGGTTGGCAGGTACGCGGCTGTCGGCGCAGCCTATCCATAAAACAGGTGGCTTTTGCCCTTGTGCAAGGGTTTCAAAATATAACGGGTCGCGCTCAAGGGTTTCCTTAACAAAGGTGCGGTTACCCGCCAATAATTGTTCGTAAAGAGAAAGTTCGGACGAGAGGGCATCATCTTTTATTGCGCACATAGGATAAGTTTTGATCAAATACGCCGCAAATGTAGTCAAAATACAGATTAACTTATTCACTGCTTACTATTCACCTTTCACTATATAATTCATATTTTTAACCCCAGAACCATTATATAACCATTACTGTGGATAAAAAACTGGATACCCTAAGGCAGAAACAAGAACAGGCATATTTAGGCGGCGGCAAGCACCGCATTGATAGTCAGCATAAAAAAGGCAAATTAACAGCACGCGAACGTTTACATTTTTTACTGGACGAAGGCTCTTTCCAGGAGATCGGCATGCTGGTATCGCACCGGTCGACCGACTTTGGAATGGAGAAGGAAAAATATCCCGGCGATGGTGTAGTTACCGGATACGGCAACATTAATGGCAAGCTGGTGTATGTTTTCTCCCAGGATTTTACCGTTTTTGGCGGCTCACTCTCAGAAACCCATGCCGAAAAGATCTGCAAGATCATGGATCTGGCCATGAAAAATGGTGCTCCGGTTATAGGTTTAAACGATTCGGGCGGTGCCCGTATCCAGGAGGGTGTGGTATCCTTAGGCGGCTATGCCGATATATTTTACCGCAACACTATGGCCAGCGGCGTTATACCGCAAATATCAGGTATAATGGGCCCATGTGCAGGCGGAGCGGTTTATTCGCCCGCCATTACCGATTTTATTTTGATGGTGGAGCATACCTCGTATATGTTTGTAACGGGGCCTAACGTAGTAAAAACCGTTACCCACGAGATCGTTACCAGCGAGGAATTAGGCGGCGCTATGACGCATGCCAGCAAATCGGGCGTAACACATTTTGCCTGCGCCAACGAGATTGCCGCCATACAGCACATCAAAAAACTGCTGAGCTATATGCCGCAGAACTGCGAGGAAAAAGCACCATCGTTGCCGTATGAAATCGGCGATGAGCAACGGATCAAGTTAAATACCATTCTGCCCGAAAATGTATCGCAACCATATGATATCCGTGAGGTAATTGACGAAGTGATCGACGAAGGCTCGTTTTTAGAAGTACATAAAGAATACGCCGAAAATATAGTAGTCGGCTTTGCGCGATTGGCTGGTCGCAGTATTGGTATTGTAGCCAATCAGCCGGCGTTTTTGGCTGGTGTTTTGGATATCAACTCATCAAAAAAAGGAGCAAGGTTTATCCGCTTTTGCGATTGCTTTAATATCCCGCTTTTAGTTTTTGAAGATGTTCCAGGCTTTTTGCCCGGTACCGATCAGGAATGGAACGCCATCATCACCAACGGCGCTAAATTGTTATACGCTTTCAGCGAGGCTACTGTTCCGCGTGTTACGGTTATTACGCGTAAAGCCTACGGCGGTGCTTACGATGTGATGAACTCCAAACATATCGGCGCCGATATGAACTACGCCTGGCCGACTGCCGAAATTGCCGTGATGGGTGCCAAAGGCGCTGCCGAAATTATCTTCAAGCGCGAGATCACGTCAGCGCCCGATCCGGAAGCCAAATGGAAAGAGATGGAGCAGCAGTATGCCGACATATTTGCCAATCCATACCGCGCTGCCGAGCGTGGCTTTATCGACGAGGTTATTGAGCCTGCCGATACCCGCGCCAAACTGATACAGGCTTTTAAGATGTTAGAAAACAAGGTAGTAAACAACCCTCGTAAAAAGCACGGAAATATTCCGTTGTAAAGTTAAAACGCTTAATTATATGTTAATAAATGATGTTTAATTTTATTAAAAACCTGTCTATAGCACTTGCTTCTTGTTTATTGGCATCATTCTTTTTGCCGTGGTCCCGGTACATGATCAATATCAGTGGTTTTGACTTTGTATTGGGTAACTTCCAGGTAATTGTTCCAGGTAGTGTACGATTCACCATATTTTTTATTCCAATGGCAGCGTTGTTATTACTGTATTTAGGCATCAGCAATTACGGGCGTAACCTTTTTTGGGGAAAAGGGGTTGTATTTGCAATACCGTTTATTGCGATATTTTTAGCCAGTGTTATCACTAAATACAAAGCCGGCCCGACAATGAAAATGAGCGAGTATTTAGACACCACATTTATTTGGGGACTCGGAATATGGATTACGCTGATCTGCTCCCTGCTTTTGTTGATCATCGGATTGGCAGCGCCAAGGATGAACATTTTTTCTATAGGGATACCGGAAGAAGATATAACAATTGAAGACGAAAGTGCTGTATAAGGTAATTGTGTAAAATATTTTGTTTTATTTAACGGCAAGTTTCCGCGCAATACCTGCATGCTTCGGCGCAGCGGCGGCAATGCTCATGGTCGTGTTTATCGCATTCGGCAGCGCAGGCTTCACAAACTGCGGCGCAAAGCTTACAAAGCTCTTCGGCGTATTTTGACTGTCGGCTTAGCCATTTGAGGCAAAGATTGCAGATGTCGGCACAATCGCGGCAATTTTTAATACAATCGGCATGGTCCTTTTCACCCATCTCAATGCACTTGGTAGCGCATATTTCACATGCTTTCAGGCAATTGAGGCAAGCATCAATACATTCTTCTAATGATCTCATCGCATAGCTGTTTTACATACAACTATGCATTATTGATTTTGTTGATTTTAAAGCGAAAAATATTGGCTATCAGCACTCCACTTGCTCGCATTTAACGCTGCTTAATTCAGGCTCAAATGTGCTGTGTGTAATTTCGAGGTGCTCCAGCCGGTGGCGCAGGTCGTGCTTCATGTTATCGAATGTCGAAATATGGTCCTGGTCTATAACCAGGTGCGCAGTTAACGCATTTTCGGTAGTACTTAAGGCCCATACATGCAGGTGGTGAACATCGGTGACACCCTTAACTTTCATCAGTTCAGTTTTGATTTTTTCCAGGTTCATTTCCTTAGGTACCCCATCCATTGCCAGGCGCAGGCTATCCTGTAACAAGCTCCAGGTACCTTTTAAGATCACTATGGCTATGATTAAACTCACCACGCTATCTATCCAATATAAATGCGTAAAGTAAATAATGATACCCGATATTACCACACCTAATGATACTATCGCGTCGACAGCCATGTGAATGTAAGCGCCTTTAACGTTCAGGTCTTTTTTGCCGTCTTTATCGCGGGTAAACAGCCAGGCGGTTAAAGCGTTAACACCTATCCCTATAAAAGCAACCCAGGCAATGGTATCGCCGGCAATGCTTGGAGCCGGGTGTATAAAACGCATAATTGCTTCGTAAACGATGAGGCCTATACCTACGATCAGTATAAAAGCATTGAGCAACGATACGATAATTGTTGAGCGTTTATAGCCATAGGTATATTGCTTGTTGGAACCAACTTTGGTGAGTTTAAAAGCCAGCAGGGCCAGCGCCAGAGCAGCCACATCACTCAGGTTGTGCCCCGCATCGGTTAATAACGATAAAGAGTGCGTTACTATACCGGTTATAACCTCTATCAGCACAAAGGCCGAGTTTAAAATGATACCCAAAACAAAGGCCGTATTGATGTGGTCAATTTTCGGCGCGTGATCGTGGTGGTGATGGCCGTGGTGGCTGTGATCGTGTCCCATGGTGCAAATGTAAGGCTTTGGCCGTTAAATGCGTATTAATTGTGTATCAATGTTATTGATGATGATAAGGCTCGCCTTTTAAAATGGTAAATGCCCGGTAAACCTGTTCCACAAAAAACAAGCGTACCATTTGGTGAGAAAACGTCATCCGCGAAAGCGAGAGCTTATCGTTGGCGCGTTTGTAAACGCTGTCGTCAAAGCCATAAGGCCCGCCAATAATAAACACCAGGTTTTGCACCGATGCGATCATCTTTTTATTAAGCATAGCCGAAAACTGTACCGAGTTTAGTTCGGCCCCGCGTTCATCCAGCAAAATGATGTGATCTGTTGAGGTGGTGTTTTTGAATATCAGCTCCGCTTCTTTTACTTTTTGTTGCTCCTGGCTAAGGGCTTTGGTATTCTTTAATTCAGGGATTTCGGTAATTTCAAACTTAATGTAATGCTTCAGGCGCGACAGGTATTTGTCGATGCCGTCCTTTAAATAGCTGTCCTCAGTTTTGCCTATAGTGAGCAGTGTGATCTTCATTGTTAAAACAAAAGAACGAATATATGCCGATAAAGCGCTCAATTTTCAATTAATTTGCTCTGAAATGAACGAAGATATCCTAACCGATTACAGCCAGCGCGCGGCATCTGCACAAAACAAGATCGATCAATTTAAAAAACTGATCAACCTTTATTCCTTTATCCGCCTGGGCATATTCGTACTGTTTTTATTGCTGATTGTTTTTGCTGTTAAGCAAGAGAGCTACCTTATTTTCGGTATCTCGTTTGTTATACTTGGCTCTTGTTTTGCCTGGCTGGTGCAGCGCCAAAGCGTGTTTGAAGAGGAGCGCGAATATTTTCAGAACCTTAAAAAGGTTAATGAGAACGAGATTGATAGCATTATTAACCGCGGTAATATCTATGACAACGGCGCCGCTTTCGCTGATGAAAAACATTATTACACTTCGGATCTGGATATCTTTGGCCCGGCTTCCTTGTTCCAGCTGACTAACCGGTCTGCTACAGCTGATGGTAATACTAAACTGGCTGGTTGGCTAAGCGTAGCGGCAGATAAGCCAACTGTTTTACAACGACAGCAGGCGGTAAAAGAATTTTCGAGCAAGAATACGTGGAAACTCGATTTTCAGGCGGGTATCCTATTTGCAGCCAAACAAGATAAAAACCAGGTGAAGCAGTTATCAGCTTACCTGAATTTTCCGCTTAACCTTCCCGGTGAAAAATGGCTGACCGTTTATTGCAAAATTGCACCCTGGCTTCTGGTATCGGCTATCATTGCCGGTTACTTTTACGACCCTCTTAATAAACTGGCAATTTTGATCGGCCTGGTAAATGTGGGTCTGGTTTTCTCTAAAGGCGAGCACATCAAAAAAACAGATATGATTGCTGGTAAGATAGGCAAGGTACTGGGCATGTACGGCAAAGTTTTTGGGCGGATAGAGCAGGGGCAATGGCAATCGGCGTATCTTAACAATCTTGTCGCTACCATTAAAAACGAGCAATTGGGTAGTACTTCAGAGCAGATCAAACAATTATCGCGACTGATCGAAAAACTCAACTACCACCTCAATATCATCATCGGCTTTTTTCTCAATCTGTTTTTGTTATGGGATATCCGGCAGATCATCGCTATCGAGAACTGGAAACGCAACAACGAAAAGAACCTGGAACAGGCATTTGAAGTAGTAGCCGAATTTGAAGCCCTGCTAAGCCTGAGCAGTTTGGCAATCAACTATCCCGGTTGGTGCTATCCCGAAATTGCAGATGGCGAGGGTTATACCTTATCCGCGCAAAGCATAGCACATCCGCTTATCAATAGCAAAAACAGGGTTGATAACGATTTTGAACTGAATGATGAACTGAAGATCGACATCATCACCGGATCCAACATGGCGGGTAAAAGTACTTTTTTACGCACACTTGGTATCAATACCGTACTGGCTTTATGCGGCGCGCCGGTTTGTGCAAAATGCATGAGCGTATCGGTAATTACTGTTATCAGCTACATGCGTATCAAAGATTCGCTTAACGAAAGTACATCCACATTTAAGGCCGAACTCGACCGTTTACAAATGTTGCTTGCTGCAGTTAGCGGGCATGAGAAGGTTTACTTTTTAATAGACGAGATGCTGCGCGGTACCAACTCGGTTGATAAATATAAAGGTTCGAAGGCGGTAATCGAACAACTGATCAGTAAAAAAGGGGTTGGACTTGTCGCCACACACGATCTGCAGATCGCGCTGTTAGAGCAAAAGTATCCCGAATATGTGCGTAATTTTTATTTTGATATACAGGTAATCGACGGCGAAATGTTGTTCGATTACAAAATTAAGCACGGCGAATGTAAAACATTCAATGCTTCATTATTGCTCAAACAAATAGGTATTGATGTGGATGCCGTTTAGCGTAACACAGTTACGAATCCTGATTCCTTCAGGTTATCATCATTCAGGCTCACCGCATCGATAACATAATAATAGGTACCAGTAGGTACCGGACGACCCTGATAAGTGCCTGCCCAGGCATTGGCAAGATCGTAACCATCAAACAGCTTGCTACCCAGGCGGTTAAATATGCTGATGTGGTAGGTTTTTAAACTGGTTATTTTTACGTTAAACACATCATTAACGCCATCGCCATTGGGTGTAAAGGTATTGGGTATAAATATCACTACATTATAACGCAATATCAATTTACCCTTACTAACGCTATTGTTGCATGTACCTTGGCTGGTAGCTGTTAAGGTCACCGTAAAATCGCCTTTACTGTTATAAGTATGCACCGGATTAACCGCGGTTGATGTGCTGCCATCGCCAAAGCTCCATAGATAACTATCGGCCTGGGTTGATGTATTGGTAAAAGCTACCGATGTAGGCACAGGCAGGCTTGAAGGTATTACCGGGTTTGCAGTAAACGAGGCTACGGGCACGGGGATGATCTGCGATGGATCGATCACGATAGACCCTGCATCGCTCGAGCATAAGCCAACGGTAACCATCAGGGTATATGTGCCGGCTATTGCCGCCGTTGCGGGGAGCTTGACAGTTGCCGTCGTTGAAGTAAATCCATTCGGTCCACTCCATAAGTAACTATCGCCGGTGGAAGTTGTGGTTAGCCTGAGCGTGTCGCCCACACAAACCTTCCCATTAGAAGTGATAACTGGTACAGCAGGTTTTTGTGGTACGGTTAAGGTTTGCGCGAGAGTAGTTGTACAGCCTGTATTTCCTGTGGCGGTTAAGGTAACAGTTTTTTGCCCGTAAGTACTGTATGTCACATTTACGGTGTTAGCATTAATTACCGTTGGCGCATTGGCGCCCGCTCCATAGTTCCATTGCAGGTTGGTATAATCGGTGGTATTATTGGTGATGTTAAAGCTTTGTTGAGGTGTGCATAGGTTTACCGGTGTTATGGTAAAGTTATCTACAGGCTTTTGCCCGATAGTTAGTAATGTTACCGACGCAGGATCGCTTGTGCAACCCGACTGACTAACAGTTACGGAATAAGTTCCCGCCATGTTATAGGATGTTAACGCAAGCTTGTTGATATATGCAGTGCTGGTAAAATTGTTTGGGCCGGTCCATTGGTAAGTATAGTTTTTATTATAAGGAGTAGTTAAAACCAAAGTATCCAATAAGCAATAACTCGGTTTTAAGGCGGTTATAGAAGGCGTTGGCGGTTTGTTTACAATCGTAAACGTGGTGTCGGATACCACGGTACAGCCTTGCCCGCTGGTTACAAGTAACACAGCGGTTTTTATACCTGGTGTGCTGTAAGTTACATTAACGCTTGCCGGTACGGTAGCGCCCGATACAGATGCCGGCGTAGCGCCTTCGCCAAAACTCCAGCTATATGATGCGTAATTGCTTACCTGGCTTGTAAAATTAAACGCCCTTCCGGGTACACAAGGTGCAGTGTCCGTTATTTGCATTGTAGCTTTTGGTCCTACAAATTCACCTGTTCCACCAAACGACATGGTGAAACCATTATTGCCGCTGGTGAAGTTGTTTACAAGTAAGCCATAGTAGTGCCCGGCTGTCATATCTACATACTTAACAAAACCATTTTGACCCTGCCCGCATCCTGACGCTTCGTTTATGTCAGTTTCAGTCATAGATAGGCCTGTTTTGTAATACAGCGGCTCATTAGGGCAACCACTGTTGTCGACACCATGGCCGGCGGCGCACCTGATAGCGTTTGCCGAGGAAATAGTACAATTATTTGTAGGGCCCAGGTCAAATAACACCCAGTCGATGTCGTCGGTATTGGTGGTTGGAGTGATGGTAAAGGTTAATGTTCCGTTATTACCTGCCTGCCATTTATACCATGCGGTGTTTGAGTCCGACCCAGCGAGGCAAGTACCCGCTGTTTCGTTGCGATTGGCACCGGCACCCACTACATTGGTTTGTGTGAACGATTCTTTACTACATAAAAATGATGCTGATGAACAATCTTGTCCCGGCGCCATAGGTGGTGTATAATTGTCGATACAAAGCCGGAAAGTACCGGTATTACTATTTTCTGCGCTTACGCGGATGTAATAGGTTTTACCTATGGTTAAGCCTCCCTTGTATAAACTGGTTACTGAAGCGCCTTTTAGCTGCGTAGCGACAACGTCTGTGTCGCTGGTGAATGTTGCATCGGCAAGGTATAGCGCAAGGAGCGGGTTACGTAAAGTTCCGCCTGTACTTCCTCCGCCAGTGCTGGCACCCGTTACAGTAATATTAACGTCACTGTGTGTGGCGGTAAAGGCAAACCAAACGTCAAGTCCCTGATTGTTCCAGCCAGCGGGGAGGCCTGCATTTACCAGTGTCGCATTAACATTGGTATATTGAGCGTCTTTGGAGCAAAAATTTGATGTTTGCGTTAATACAATTGCATTTTGTATAGAATCGTTAACGGGTGCCTGCGCAAGCACCGCCATCGAAAAAGTAATCAAAAACAAAAAAAGTAAAAGTGTTTTCAATACGCTGATAAATGTTTAACTGATAGATACTATAACGACAAAAACACAAAGTTATGTTTTTACTCACCATCATTATATATGTAAACATAAAAACCTCTCCGGGAGTTGCCTGAGAGGTTTTAAATAATAGAGATAAAGTAGATTTATTACTTTTCTACGGCTTCGCCCGTTACGGTCTCTTTTATCTTGGTTTCAAGTTCTTCCATCAGTTCCGGGTTATCCAGTATCAATTGCTTAACGGCGTCACGGCCCTGGCCCAAACGGGTTTCTCCATAACTAAACCACGAGCCTGATTTTTTGATGATCTCATACTCGACACCCAGATCGATGATCTCGCCGGCTTTGGATACGCCTTCGCCAAACATAATATCAAACTCAGCTATCCGGAACGGCGGAGCCACTTTATTTTTAACGATCTTAACTTTTACCCGGTTACCCGATACCTCGTCGGTATCTTTAATTTGCGAGATCCGGCGGATATCCAAACGCACCGAAGCGTAGAATTTTAAAGCATTACCACCGGTAGTAGTTTCGGGGTTACCAAACATCACACCAATTTTTTCGCGCAATTGGTTGATGAAGATGCAGCAGCAGCCGGTTTTACTGATGGTGCCGGTAAGCTTACGTAAGGCCTGCGACATTAAACGTGCCTGTAAACCCATTTTGGAGTCGCCCATTTCGCCTTCGATCTCACCTTTAGGTACCAAAGCGGCAACAGAGTCGATCACGATGATATCGATAGCGCCCGAGCGGATCAGGTTATCGGCAATTTCTAAAGCCTGCTCGCCGTTATCCGGTTGAGAGATCAACAGGTTTTCTACATCGACACCCAATTTTTGAGCGTAGTATTTATCAAAAGCATGCTCGGCATCAATAAAGGCAGCAATGCCACCTTTTTTCTGCGATTCGGCAATGGCATGTATGGCCAAAGTAGTTTTACCTGATGATTCCGGACCGTAAATTTCAATTACACGACCTTTAGGTAAACCGCCAACACCTAAAGCGATATCCAAACCTAACGAACCTGTCGAAATTACTTCGATGGCCTCGATCGGGCTATCGCCCAATTTCATGATGGTGCCTTTACCGTATGATTTTTCAAGCTTATCTAAAGTAAGCTGTAATGCTTTTAATTTTTCTACGCTGCTCATGCTTAAATTTTATTGAGAAACAAATATACTAATATTTTTAGAATAACTAATTTTTTTAGTAAAATTATTTTTTGATAGAGTAAACATACCCAACCTGCTTTTGCAAATCAAATATCTTTATCCACACTGCGTTTTTTGAGTTCTTTGCTGATGGTATCCAACTTACGCTTTTTAGTTTTCTGTTCTGCCTTCTTTTTTTCGGCAGCCTCCACTTTTTGTAAATAAGCTTCTGTATGCGTTTGTTCGTAATATTTGCAAAACCAGGTTAAAGGGCAAATCTCGCACTTGGGGCTGCGGGCTACACAGATATACCGGCCATGTAAAATGAGCCAGTGGTGCGCTATACCGATCACTTCCTGCGGTAAGTATTTGATCAGCTGCTTTTCTACAGCCAATGGTGTAGTTGCCTTGGTAGTTAAACCTATGCGGTTTGAAACGCGAAACACATGAGTGTCCACAGCCATGGCCGGCGCATCATAAATAACCGATGCGATAACATTAGCGGTTTTGCGACCAACGCCGGGCATTTTTTGCAGATCGTTAATTTCGGATGGGACGACACCGCCAAAATCGTGCACCAGCATCTTAGCCATCCCAACCAAATGTTTGGCTTTGTTGTTTGGATAGCTTACGCTGCGGATATAAGTAAAAACCTCGTCGGAAGTTGACTCGGCGAGCGACTCTGGCGTAGGGTAACGTTCAAAAAGCTGAGGTGTAACCTGATTAATGCGTTTATCGGTGCATTGCGCAGATAGGATAACTGCTATTAATAGCTGAAAAGGGTTACCGTAATGGAGTTCGGTAACGGGCGCGGGCTGGTTCTTCGAGAAATAATCAACGAAATGCTGGTAACGTTCGGCTTTGAGCATGCGCAAATATAATAAGGTAATTAATTACCCTATTGTATTATCCGGCATAGTTTCTCGAATAATGAAGGATATTATCTATCGTTTCGGCTTTGGGCTTCATCTGTATTTGTTGCAGATCAGTCCTGATGGAGTTGTAAAACAACATCTCGTCGGTTCCAACGTTTTCTATGGCTTCAGCTTCCTTCATCTCGTTATCGATTGCAGGTGAATTTAAATCATTTGTAAAAAGTTCGATCATAAGCTTTGCAGTTAAATTATGGTACTTAAACGCAGGGCTTTTTAAATTATTTTACGAAAATGAATTTTTTTTCATCTAATTTTCATCTTCATTTATTATAGAGGAGAAAGTGCCCGTTTTTTCACAGAAATGCACATTATTGCAAACGAATAAATTTCATGTTGCGTATATATGATGAAAAAAATTTCATCTAAATTTCATAATCGACTAAAAACATAGGTGAAATATGACAAAAGGCTATACAATTTACAGGTAAATGAAAACGTTATTAATGCAAAATGCCGGATACTAAATGAAATTTCATTTAACATCCGGCAACAATATTTAGCAAAAACTGTTTAGTTTTTGAGGCTTAGTTCTTTATTTTGCATCATCTTGCGCAGATTGTTGAGAGCGTAACGCATACGGCCCAGCGCGGTGTTGATGCTTACTTCGGTTATATCGGCAATTTCTTTAAAGCTCATATCGCCGTAATGGCGCATGATCAGTACTTCTTTTTGCTCGGCAGGCAATAGTTGTATTAAAGCTTTTAAATCTTTGTAGGTTTGCTCACGCACCAGGCGATCCTCAATACTTTCATCGTAACGGCCCAACACTTCAAAAATGTCGAAGTCGTCGCCATTATTAATAACCGGGGTACGTTTTTCTTTACGGAAATGGTCGATAACCAGGTTATGCGCTATGCGGATAACCCAGGGTAAAAACTTACCTTCTTCGTTATAGCGGCCCGCCTTTAAAGTGTTGATCACTTTGATAAAAGCGTCCTGAAAAATATCTTCGGCAAGGTATTCGTCTTTAACAAGCAAATAAATGGAGGTGTAGATTTTAGCCTGGTAGCGACGAATAAGCTCTTTTAAACCGGCTTCGTTACCTGCAATATACAGATGGATCAGATCCTGGTCACTTTGCGATTGAAAATCCATAGAAATACAACTTTAAGTACTAATTGATATACGATTATTATTTAAGTAGAGTTGCTTCTATAGAGACCTTTATTTTAGAGAATAGTTTAACTAATTCAAATGAAATAATAATTTGGACAAAAACCAAAAATAAAATTTATAATTCCGGTTTAACCGGACGATTAAAGCTATATTTTTGTGCCGTTATCTAAATTTAAGAATTATATTCTCTTTTTAAGAAAACACACCAAATTTTTTACAAACGGATGAAGAATGAAACCGCGATAGATTCGCAAAAAAACATATTGATTAAAGGCGCAAGGGTACACAATCTTAAAAATATGGATGTGGCCATCCCCAAAAACAAGCTGGTGGTAATTACAGGGATGTCGGGGTCGGGTAAATCATCATTAGCTTTTGATACCCTATACGCCGAAGGACAGCGCCGTTATGTAGAAAGTTTATCGTCGTACGCGCGACAGTTTTTGGGCCGCATGAACAAGCCTGATGTGGATTACATTAAGGGCATAGCACCGGCAATAGCTATCGAGCAAAAGGTAATTACTTCAAACCCGCGCTCAACGGTTGGTACATCAACCGAGATCTACGATTACCTGAAGCTGCTATTCAGCCGCATTGGTAAAACTATTTCGCCGGTATCCGGCAATGTGGTTAAAAAAGATACGGTTACCGATGTGGTAAATTTTGTTGGTAGTTTGCCTGATGATACCACAGTTACTATTCTATGCCCGTTGCACCCGCACAATAACCGCAGCGCTAAAGAAGAGCTGGCCGTGTTAATGCAAAAGGGTTTTGTAAGGGTGGAATATTTAGGCACGCTTTCGCGGATCGAAAACCTGCTGGAAGATGGTTCTATCAATGATGAATCGCTGGAAGGCGGGGGGCAGATCCGCATCGTGGTTGACCGGATCACAAAAAATAACGAAGACGAAACCCTGAGCCGCGTGGCCGATTCGGCACAAACTGCTTTTTTTGAAGGCAAAGGGGATTGCTTCGTGCGATACACCACCGAAACTGGTGAAGAAGAACGCTTTTTCTGCGACCGCTTTGAACTGGATGGAATGCGCTTTGAAGAACCTACTGCCAACTTCTTTAGCTTTAACAACCCGTACGGTGCTTGTAAACGCTGTGAGGGTTATGGTAAGATCATCGGCATTGATGAGGACCTGGTAATCCCCGATAAAAGCAAAACTATTTACGAGGGTGCGATCGCGCCATGGCGCGGAGAAAAACTGCGCGAGTGGAACGATAAGCTGGTGCAATCGTCCATCAAATTCGATTTCCCGATCCATCGTCAGTATAACCAGCTTACAGAAAAGCAGCAGCAACTGTTGTGGACGGGTAACAAATACTTCCGCGGCCTGGATGAGTTTTTTAAAGAGCTGGAAGAGCAAACCTATAAAATTCAATACCGGGTTATTTTATCGCGTTACCGCGGAAAAACCAATTGCCCCGAGTGTAAAGGCAGCCGTCTGCGCCAGGACGCATCGTATGTAAAGATCGATGGCAAATCCATCACCGATATCGTACTGATGCCGCTGGATAAAGCTTACGAATTCTTCCGCGACCTGAAACTCGACGCGCACGATGAAACCATAGCTAAACGCCTATTGCTCGAGATCATTAACCGTCTCAACTTTTTAAATGATGTGGGCCTGGGATACTTAACGCTAAACCGTTTATCCAATACCTTGTCTGGCGGAGAGTCACAACGGATTAACCTGGCAACATCTTTAGGCAGTAGCCTGGTGGGTTCTATTTATGTTTTGGATGAACCAAGCATCGGCCTGCACCCGCGCGATACGCAGAAGCTGATCAAAGTGTTGAAATCCTTACGGGATGTAGGCAATACGGTGATCATCGTGGAGCACGAAGAAGAGATTATGCAGGCAGCCGATTACCTGATCGATATCGGCCCCGAAGCCGGAACCAACGGTGGCGAGCTGATATTTGAAGGTACTTACGATGAGATACTGACAGACCCGAAAAGCCTGACCGGGAAATACCTGAGCAGGAGGGAAGAGATAGCCATCCCGGCGCACCGACGCAAATGGAACGATTTTATCGAGATCAAAGGCGCGCGCGAAAATAACCTGCAAAACGTCGACGCTAAATTCCCGATAGGGGTATTAACCGTTGTTACCGGTGTGTCAGGTTCGGGTAAAACCAGTTTGGTAAAACGCATTTTGGCACCTGCCTTGCAAAAGGCTTTAGGCAGTTACAATGGCGAACAGACCGGAAGCTACGATAGCATCGACGGCGATTACCGCAAAATTGAACAAGTTGAATTGGTGGATCAAAATCCGATCGGTCGTTCATCGCGATCTAACCCGGTAACTTACGTTAAAGCCTGGGATGAGATCCGTAACCTGTACGCAGCGCAACCCGCAGCCAAAGGCACGGGGTTAAAACCATCGGCGTTTTCGTTTAACGTGGAAGGTGGCCGCTGTGATACCTGCCAGGGCGAAGGTGAGGTTAAAATTGAAATGCAGTTTATGGCCGACATATTTTTAACCTGCGAAAGCTGTGGTGGCAAGCGCTTTAAGCAGCATGTGTTGGATGTGACTTACAACGAAAAGAATGTTGACGATGTGCTGAATATGACCATCGACGAGGCTTTGGTTTTCTTTGCCAAAGAGCCGAAGATCATCGCCAGGATAAAGCCGTTGGTTGATGTAGGCTTGGGTTATGTCCATCTGGGTCAATCGTCGAACACTTTATCTGGTGGCGAAGCGCAGCGCATCAAGCTGGCATCGTTCCTGGTAAAAGGTAACAACGCGCATAAAACCCTCTTTATATTTGATGAGCCTACAACCGGGCTGCACTTTCACGACATCAAAAAACTGTTGAAATCGTTCGACGCGCTTATCGATCATGGAAATACCATCATCGTAATAGAACACAATATGGATGTAATTAAATGCGCCGACTGGGTAATCGATATCGGCCCCGAAGGTGGCAATAATGGTGGTAAGGTAGTGTTTGAAGGCGTCGCTGAGGACCTGATCAAGGAGAAGAACTCTTACACAGGCAAGTATTTGAAGGAGCGGTTCGCAAAGTAATGTGCAAATTAGAAAATGTGCAGATGTGCAAATGATTAAATAATGTACAAATGGGTAAATGTGCGGATGATTTGTTGGTTGATCAGATCATTTGCACATTTTCTCATCTGCACATTTGCACATTCAATTAGTGTTTCGCAATCTCGACAGCGTAAACCTGCTCATTATCTACACCTTCGAAATTAGCGCGGAAGATGATCCATTTTTCATCGGGCGAAAAGTGAACGTTGGGTTCTAAATGGTAATGGTGGTTTTTCATGTTCACCAGTTTTTCCGATTTGAAGTGATCGCCGTTAGGTTTAAACAGGTAGATCCATTCGCCATCGGGTGCCTTGGCAACCTGGCCCGGGTCGCCGCCATCACCGCAAAAGGTTTGCTCATCTTTACTTACATTAAAATGGATCGACCATTCATTACGTTCCATCTCATAAATACGGTCTTCTTTGCCGGTCTTCATATCAAAAGCGGCTAAAAAGAAGGTTTTACCTTTAGGCTTTTGCAGATCGAACCATTCATGCTGGCCGCCAATGCCAAAAAATTCATGCCCGGCTATCTCATTTTGCATGGTACGCACATGCATCAGCGTATTTTTCAAGGTCTTGATGTTGATGTTCCAGATCCGGTCGTTCTTTTCCCACGGGCCTTCGTGGCAGTACGATAAAATATCCGGGTCTACGGGTGAGAACAGCAAATGATTGGTCCATTCATTTTCGCGATGAATTTCTTTCAGTTCGCCGGTTTTAACATTCAAGGTGTACAGGGTATGCTCAATATGTGCATCATATATCCTGTTAAAAAACTGACTCTTCTCCGGATATTGTTTTAGTATCTCACGTTCCTGTTCGCCGGTAGCCTTAACACAAGCCAGATAAGTGCCGTCGGCGTTAACAGTGCCAACACGGCCCTTAAAAGCCGGATCGAAAGCGTAAATAAACCGGTTTTTACCGGTGATGGCATTCACAGCCCAAACACTGTCGCCGCTCTGGTAAAAAGCATCGTGTGTTTTAGGGCAAACCATTTCGCCGGCAATGTGCGCATGGTGGGTAAGCTGTTTAACTTCCAGTGTTTTAAGATTAACTGTAAACAATTGGTTGCCCATTTCTTTGGTGGTGCTACCCGAAAATACCATCAGGTCGCCCTCGCTTGCCTTACGCGGCACGAAGCAATAGTTGTTAAAGTAAAAGCTGCCGTTAGTTGTGCCCGGCCTGCGCACCAGGCGTACAACCTTGTGGCCGGTATCTTTATCTATCCATTCGTTGGGCATGGCTTTACCACCGGTTTCCATAACCGGAATTTGCTGCGCATTGGCGCCAAGTGTAAGTAACATCTGCAGTCCGCATAAACTGGTGATGACAATTTTTTTAAGACTTTTCATTTTTGTGAGGTTAATGTAAATTGGTTATTTGGTAAAAATGGGTTTAATATCCAGAGCCTTATCTGTATCAATGTATTGTCGTAGGTCGCGCATGGCGATCACTTTGTAATGGTTGTCCTTTAAAAACTTAAGGTATTGTTCAAATAATTCGACTGGTGTATTTACCCAGGGGTGCGCTTCGTCGGGTACGCCGTGCAACGTTAGCACTATAATTTTGCCATGATTTGCTTTTGACAGGATATCATAAACATCCTTGCTGTTATCGGCGGTAGTGGTCAATCCGGGCATCAGTAAAGGGTTATCGTTCAGTGGATCATATGGCCGGTTAAATCCCTGACGTGCAAAAACATATCCGGCTGCTTTTAAAACAGGCAGGGCTTTCGGACTGGTATCATACCCCGGATAAGCAAAACTGATGGGCTTAGGAATATGGTACTGTGCGCATTTATTTTCGATGTATTTTAACTCGGCTACAAAACGCAGGCTATCCATTTTGTTAACATGGGTATGGTTTTGGGTGTGGTTACCTATCTCGAAACTCATTTTATTCAGCGCGGCGATCTGCTCCCAGCTCAGGTATTTGGTTTTATCGCTAAATGGCGGAGTAGGGAACTCGCACACAAAAAACGTGGCACCAAAGCCATATTTTTTTAACAGCGGTGCAACCACGGTATATTGGGTAACGATGGCATCGTCAAAAGTAAGCACCACCAGCTTATCGGGTATGGGCTTGTGGAGTACCTGGGCAGTGCTTATCAACGGCAATAGCAACAATAACAATAGCGTTAGTTTTTTCATTTTTACTTTTTTGGGATGTCATGGTGAGCCTGTCGAACCACGGTGCGTTGGCCCCTACGCCATCGTTCGACAGGCTCAGGACGACACCCTTGTTTTGTTAACTCACTACTCATAACTGCCAACTCGCAACTTAATTTCCGTCCGGTTTGGCAAACATCGCGGCCTTTAATACCGGGCTTGGCGCGCTTACCGGCAGGTTAAAAGTATTCGGGTCGTCTGGGTGCGATGGATCGAACTTTGGCGCATCGATCAGGTATTTCTCTAAACCCAAATGACTTGAGCGGATACCTTCTATCACACATTTGGCAATCTCATAAGCGCCGTAACTGTTAAAGTGTGTGTTATCGGCCAAAGGCTTGCTTCCCTGCCCAGGCCAGGTATTACCCGGGTAATGTACAAAGGCCTTGGTCGAAGCCTCTTTACCTAAAGCATTATAGAAATCGGCGGTCATGGCGTTTACATCGATCATGGCTACACTTTCATCCTGCGCAACCTTGCGGGCTGCAGCCGGGAAATCGCCCAGGGTATTCACCACCTTGCCGGTCGTATCGCTAAAAGCGCGACGACTGGTTGATGTCACCACCACTGGTATCATACCTTTGGCTTTAGCCTGCTCGATGAAATATTTAAAGCTTTCGGTATAGGCTTTCCATGCGCCGGCGTTAGGGCCGCGTTCTTTTTGATCGTTATGGCCAAATTCAACAAACAGGTAGTCACCGGGTTTCGCAGTGCTCAATACTTTATCCAGGCGGCGTGAACCTTTAAAGCTTGCCAGGGTTAACCCTGATTCAGCATGATCGGCGATAGCCACACCCGGTTTAAAAAATCGGGGGATCATTTGCCCCCAGCTTGCCCAGGGCTCGTCATCCTGGTCGACAACTGTGCTGTTCCCGGCAAGGTAAACAGTGATCTGGTCGTCGGCTTTGGCGATATCTATTTCTTCTACACACGATTTTGAGTTGTTAAACTCCAGTGTCAACTTATCATCCCAGTCCAGTTTAGTCAACTCACGATCTTTTAAACCAACTTTTGTATTGGCATCAATTTGTGGTTTGCGGATGTTTACTATAAATGTTTTGGTAACAGATTCTCCGGGCCGGGTCTCAACTTTTTCCAGCATCAGCCTACGCGATTCTGCTCTGACGGTGGTAACTGTTGCTTCTTTTGCACCGCCCAGTTTTACTGTTACTTTATAATTGCCTTCAGGCACATCAACCGAAAAATAATAAGGCTTATCGCTGATCAGCAAGCTTTTTCGCTTGAATTGATTTGTAGGTACAACTTGTGGCAATGTGCCAAAATCGAACCCATAGCCAATAGTGCTATTATAGGCCTGATCAGGGGGGACCAAAATAGTGTTATCATAGGTTGGAATAAGGCCAGTACCAAAGAGGAATTTGAAATCTGTTTTCTGCGCCGATGCTGTACCAGCGGTTGCCAGCATGGCCAGTAAAGCGGTTGATAGTGTGCTGAGTTTATTCATTGGTTGTTTTTATAAATTATTTTTATATCTCGTCATTGCCAGGTACGAAGCAATCTCTACTTAGGCAATCCGCCCTGTATAGTTTAGAGATTGCTTCGTACCTCGCAATGACGCTTTAATTAATTATCATCTTTTCTCCCTCACTAACTTTCAAATTCAACCCGCTATAATCGACATCCTTAACATCTGTCATCCTCAAACCCGTTTGCGCTTCTACTTTACAATTAGTGAATTTTACATTGGTTATCGGGCTGCCTTTTAACCCCTGCAAGCTACCGGCACTTTTGGCTGTGCCGTGTACGTTGATCAACTCCACATCTTTAACTACCGGCAACGGGTTTGATGGCGGAGCCAATACCCCATGCGAACTGGTCCAGTTCATGTTCATTTCGAAGGCTTTGCCAACAGCTTTTAACTCAAAGTCTTTGAAAACGATATGCTCCACCACACCGCCCCGGCTCTGTTGTGATTTAAACCGTACCGGCGCCCAGTTGCCTGCTTCAGCAATGCAGTTGCTTACCAATACATTCTTTATCCCGCCCGAAGTTTCGCTGCCCATAGCTACCCCGCCGTGACCATAGCCAAAGCGGGTATTTTCGATGGTAATATCCTGGCAAAGCAAATTGAGTACAGTGTTGGTTTCGCGGCCAGCTTTAATGGAAATGCAGTCATCGTTCACATCAATATCGCAATGATTAATAACTACACGCGTACATTGGTCGATATCGATGCCGTCGCTGCTGGGTATATTATGCTCGGCAGTGATGGTAAGGCCATCCGCCACTACATCGGTACATTTGAACAGGTGCAAGCACCAAACCGCCTGATTATGCAACTGCAGGCCTGATATGGTAAAGTTTTTACAATGATCAAAGCAGATCAGGCGTGGTTTGCCGGGTTTGGGCTTAGCTGTGATGTTACGATACACGCTGATATAGTCTTCGCCTGAGCCATCGATCATGCCTTCGCCTGTCACAGTAAAATTGCTCAGGTTTTGCGCATTGATAAATGCCGCTGTGTACGTCCGGTCGACACCTTCAAAACTACTTTGGATCTGCGGGTAATCATCGGGGTTGAGTGAACCTTTCAACACGGCTTTGGCATCGATAACCATATTTACACCCTTTTTTAAGAAGATAGCACCGCTTATAAAAACGCCTGCCGGAACTTCAACCACACCGCCGCCCTTTGCCGAGCATTCGTCAATCGTTTTTTGTATGGCAATGGTATTATTGGTTTTGCCATCGCCCACAGCACCGAAATTGGTTACCAGATAATGCTTTTTATTAAAATGATAATTTCGTGTAATAATCGGCCTGCTATACCCCTGCGAATCCAGCTTAAACTGCGCTATCGCGCTTATCCCCTGTAAAAGGAATAAGGTGAGCAGTATAGGTTTAAAACAGTTGGTCATTTATACTAGCTTTTTGTCATTGCGAGGAAGAACGCGTGAAAACAGCGATGACGCGACAATCTCAAAGGACATGTCGCCTACTTTTCTCAGAGATTGCTTCGTACCTCGCAATGACATAGTTTTATAGTTTTGTTTCGTATCTAATTACATTAACCGAATGTGGGGCCAAAGTTGCTTCGCGTCCAGTGATCGCTTTTTCTGTTGGGTAGATCTTTTTGGGATCATCCAGCGTATTGATATCCAGCAAATTTGCAGATGTTAATTCCGTCCATTTACCTGTGGTATTTACCTTGCCTTTGATATCCAAACTCACCGGCATGGCTTTCGCCGATGTATTGACCAGTTTAATAATTACCGTGTTGTTCTTTTTATCGATGGTGGCGCTGCTATATAGACTATCCTTGCCTGCGATAATATTGCCATCGGCTAAAGCCGGAACTACCTGCGTGCCTTTATTACCTGCAAACAATTGCTGTACATAATAATTTGGCGTACCTACCGAGCGTAAGTTATCAAACCAGATCAGGTCGGGGCGCCATTGCCAGGCATCAACGTGAGCCAGTAAAGGCGCGTAGCTGGCCATTTGCACTACGTCCGCATTGCGCTCCAGGCCAGTCATAAAAGCTGCTTCGGCCAGGGCGCTTATCCAGCAGTTCATCGTTTCGGACTCTTTGGCGTTTTTTGGTTCTTTAATGTGCGCGGCGTATTCACCGGCGAATATTTTGCTGCTGTTACGGTCGTAGTTATCGTATCGCGATGCGTTTTGCATAAACCAATCGGGCGACTGGTAATAATGCTCATCCAGGAAATTTGCGTGCTGCGCCCGTAGTTCTTTTTGCAGGTAATCAAACCTATCGCCGCTTGGCGATGGCCCCGAACTGGTTACCAGTTTTATCGTTGGGTATCTGGCATTGATGGCTTTCGCGAAAAGCTTATAACGGTCGAGGTATTGTACATCCCACTGCTCGTTACCGATGCCCATCATTTTTAAGTTGAATGGTGCAGGGTGGCCCATCGAAGCGCGTACCTGGCCCCACTTGGTGGTTATGGCTCCGTTGGCAAACTCAACCAGGTCCAAAGCGTCCTGAATGAACGGATCAATCTGATCGAGCGGAGCAACCTCACCGGTATTGTACTGGCAGGCCATACCGCAGTTTAAAATAGGCAGCGGCTCAGCGCCGATGTCTTCGGCTAACTGGAAGTATTCAAAAAAGCCTAAGCCGTAGCTTTGGAAATAGTCGGGAGCGGAGCGGTAGGGGAACTCGGTGTTCCAACGGTTGATGATCAATTCGCGCTCGTTCACATCGCCAACTGTCTTTTTCCATTGGTAACGGTTGGCCAGATCGCGCCCTTCAACAATACAGCCGCCCGGAAAGCGCACAAAGCCGGGGTGGAGGTCGGCCAGTTTTTGGGCCAGATCGGCACGCAAACCGCCGGGGCGGTTTTTCCAGGTGTCTTTCGGGAAAAGCGAAACCATATCGATATCCAAAACGCCTGAAGACACAAACTGTACCGCTAATTGCGCTTTGGCATCTGTGCCGGTAGCGGTGAATGAGGTGTTGTATTTACCCCACTTGTCGGTGAAGCCATCCAGGCTGGCATCGCCCAAAAAGGTTTTCCCATCCGATCCCAGTAGGATAACATGCACTTTTATGTTACCTGATATTTTGCGGGCAAGGAATGAAAAATTATAAGTTTTACCTTTTTCGATACCCATACCACGGAAGCCTTCGTTAACCAAGGCATAGTACCCTTCGTCGGTTTTAACGGTTACCCGGTTGAAGCGGGGGTTATTGGCATTTTCGGTACCGCGGTTAATAATGAGCGAATTGCCGTTACCGCCATTGGCGCGCACTTCTTTCCAACCCATTAAGGGCTTTAAAAACTCGAACGACCGATTTTTTACCAGTTCGGCGTATAAGCCGCCATCGGTCGAGAAGTTAATGTCTTCAAAGAAAATGCCCCACATATTGGGCGATACGTTAACGGTGGGATGGTCAACCTGGATGGTGATGGTTTTTGCCTGTTGCGCCCATGCCATCGCCGGCAGGCAAAACAATGCCAATGCTGTAACTTGACGAATAAATTTCATTGTAATTGGTGTTTATAATTCATGTCAATATTACAGTTATTTTCAATTATTTCTTAGCAACCACGTAAAAGCGGGTTTGGTGCGGTTTTAACTTGATCGCAAAGTCGGTGTATTCGCCATGTGCAAAAGCCATTTCATTGGCCATGATGCCGGTCATGGCATCCCATGTATGCACAAAACCGGTTTTTGTAATAGTTGCCGTATTAGTCTGCTCTTCTGCGCTTTCGTTAAAAAAGAAATAGATGTCGGCATCCTTAATTACCCGGTGGATGTATTTTATGGATGGTGCAGGCTTTTTCAGCTTCACATCAAAATTGGTGATGTTGGCAAAATCCGTTGGGCCGATCTGTACACGGCACCATTTGTAATTGGTTGGTCCGTGAGCCGCATCGTATGCTTTTAAAAACGTTCCCTTGGTTAAGATATCGGGTGTTTTGTCCATAAAAATAACCTGGCCACCATCTTTGGCAAATGCGCGTATGCGATGGATGGCCTTCTCACTCATAACAGTTATCGCGGGTATCACTAATGTTTTATAAGTCGTGCCCGAAACAGTTTTGAACTCCCCTTTAATTAATTCCATATCGGTTTCCAATGCTTGCTCGCTTACAAAATCAAAATCGTGCTGGGTGTTTAGTAATTGTTCGGCAACAGCTATTTCGCTTTTGTCGGTTTTGGTATCGCCCATCCATAAACTGGTAGTTGGCAGGTAAACGGCTACTTGTGTAACCGGCCGACCAACACTAAGCAGGTAACAGGCCCGGTTGGTGTATTTTACCAGATCAGGGAACCCAGTCTCCTCCATATAGGCTTGTGCACGTGCAGTACCGCTTGTAGCGGATGAACCCATAAACATCATTTCGAACAGGTTGATACCCCGCACCATTTGATGATCTAAGATCCATTTGGCATGTTCATCATCGAGTTTTGGCCGGTAGGCCGCGAAGCTTTCGCTTAATGCTCTTGGCTTGTTATAAATGTGCGATACCGAGGACGCGAATTTTGGGAAGTTGGCCACCGTATCCCAACCTATCTGATGCCATATCACATCTACACCAGGGATCTGAACATCTTTCATATCCTTGAAAAAGTCGCCCCCGCTACGCACAAACGGCTGCATATCGTCATCCTTATCCAGGTGAACCATATATTCAACACCGTTGGCTTTGCACCAATCGCCCTGCGGCTTAAAAAAGTTTTCGCCAAACATGTCCGACCATACATCGTAAAAATCGGCTTTAGCTTTAATCTGTTCAGAAGATGGTTCTTTGATGAAGAACGAAGCTAAGTAAGGGGTTATATCATAGCCCTTTTTTTGCTTAAAGATGCCGGGCAGGCCGGGCGACCAGGGCGTATACGAAAATGCAGGTTCATCACCGCGGAAACCTAAAATGGTTTTGCCAAACTCGCTACCAATGTATTTTTTGTATTGCTCTTCGGTGTAAGCTAAAAATTGTTTGGTGGCCTCGGGGTTAAGGTAATCTATTAACGATGCACTGCCATCTTTACCCTTCGTTGGGTTATTTGCTGATCGTGTTGGCGATGTCTTAAACTGATGTTGTACAACTGTTATGTCCCAACTACCGGCGGGCGCGGTAAAATGGAGTTTGCCGTTATTGATCCCGATGTCCTGACTAGTTTTATCTGCGGCGTTTACCGCGATAGCGGCTATGGCGTCGGGCAGGTCGCGATCGATGGTTTCGCCCATGGTTGCATGTATCCGTGCAGCAACAGTGAGTGCCTGCATGCGTAACTCGGGATGCTCTTCGCTGAATTTGCCACCTGCAAAACCGCTTGGATATTTGCCTTCGTCGATGATCCAGATATGCATGCCACGCTTTTTAGCTTCTTCGACAGCTACTTTTATGGATTGGAACCAGGCATCGCTTAAGTATTTGCCGGCCATATTGTAGCCTGCCTCGATAGTAACAGCCCTGAAACCAAAGCCATAAAGTTTGTCCAGATCGCGGGCGATGACTTCGCGCGTCATGTTGCCATCCCAGCCCCAAGTGACCGTGGAGCTATATTGCGATGGCGGGTTTTTAAAGTTCGCGGTAACCTCGGCCAGGCTGGGCATAGTTATTTTTTGCCAGTTGCTTTGCGCCGACGACAGGTGTACATATAATACGCCAACAGCCAATAGTGTTATTGTTCGCAACGACATGTTTTTTATTTATTTAGGATAGTGGTTGGTTTATTGCCGACAGTGTGCCATCAAACAATAATTAAAAGTATAACAAGCGCAAATGATAATCATCCTGTGCTATCCTGAAAAAAGTACTGTGTAACTTGAATATTACCTTACCGGGATAACACTGATTTTTAATGATTATAGCGATATAAAAATGACGTATCTTAGTATATCAATTACCGTCATGAAAAGAAGTATCGTAATAATTATACTATTGTTTGTTTATAGCATTGCATTCGCACAAACAGCAGAGCAGCCCGGCAATAGCATCCCCGTTCGTATCTGTACACCAAGCCGGAGCTCCGTTTTGGCCCCACCGTTGTACATCATATTTAAGAACAAAAAAGAGATATACAGAACAAGCATCGCTATACCGAATATTCAACCGCAAGATATTTTATCGATACAGATATTAAAGGGCAATTCGGCGACAGAAAAATATGGCAACACGGCAAACAATGGCGTAGTTGAAATTTATATGAAGAAGGGCGCCAACGTGGATGCCAATAAAATCAAATCGGATACCAATAAAATTAAGTTGAAGACTGATACGGGTAAAGCAATTAAATACCGTGGAGGTAGATAACTTTTATTCGCCGCCTACATCATATATCCTGTTTAGTACACCAGCTAACCGGATGCCGGCTTTTAATATGCGTTGGTGTAGCAGTTCAATATGGTCGTTGTAATAACCTTCTTTAAAGTCAGAGTTTTCTGCGGCTTCCTTGTATAGCTCGTTACTGATGACGTAAGATTCGTACAGCCATTTCATAACTGAGTCGTTTTGCCATTGTTTTATCTGTATGGGTGTGGCGGTATCATATTTTACTGCCATTTGTTTATAGGTTAGTTTTTCGTGATCTATCAGCATATAGTCCCATAACCCATGCAGGTTATTACTTTCGTTTAAAAATTTAATCCCCGTTTTATTACCACCCTCATCTTCGGCATGGGCAACGTGCATCGGCTGGTGGCAATCTCCAATAAAATGTACCAGCATTTTTAACGCGTAAGCCTTTTGTGTGCGGCTTTTAGCCGGATTGGTCAGGTCGCGCTTGCAACTCAGTATCATTGCATACACATTGCCTTTATCTAAATCCAAAGTTTGCACTGCTTTGGCAAACTCCTCGAACGAGTAACCCGATGGCAGGTTAACATAATGCCATGGAGCAGTATACCTCATACCCGACTTGATCTCATCGGCGTAAGTTGCAACATCAGCCAGGTCATCGCGGCCCAAAAGCTCTTTAACGGCAGCCTGTGCTTTAGGGTTTAAGTGGTTTTGAGCGATCAATCCAACAGCGCGGTGGCCGGTATCGCCCCAGGATATTAACACGATCGATATGATCACCAGCGATAGACCTGCAAAATATTTCTTCATTTTAAATTTTATTGGAAAGTAAATATAATAGGTTTTTAGTGGGATTTAGCAATCAGAATCAGGAAACGGATAGATATTTTTCTCTTAATCCTGTTCTGCTGATATTTCGCAACTGATCTCGATCAGGATGTTTTGAAATTTAAAGTAAAAGCCAAATGTTTTTCTTATTTTTTGTGGCTGTTGGGCAACATCAATACCCCCATCTTTTAACCTTTGGAACATGGCTATTACTTCGGCCTCGTTATCTAAATAAAACCCGATATGAAAGGCGTCCGGGTAATTGTGATTTCCATTTTGATTAAGCCGTTCATTCATCAGCACCAAAACAAAACCATTTTCACCCTTTAATACCGACAGTGTATCATTTAATTTAACATCAGTGCACCTAAAACCGAAGTAGTTTTCAAAAAAAGTCCGTGCAGCATCTACATCGGGTAAGCTTAAGTTAATGTGGTTTAAATTCATGGCAAAAATAAAATCAGACCTTGTGTTGTTATGAAACACATATGGGACTATATTACTAAATTGTTGTCAAAAAAACGAGACCACTAACTTCGTGCTAAAATAGTTTACCTTTAGCCAATATATTAAAGTAAATAAATAATCATTTTAGCTTACTTGCCCTTAACCGACAGTATACAACCATGTCTGCATTTTATCGTTGTTTAACCAAAACCATCTGTTTCCTGGCAGCACTCTTTTGTTTAGCTATGGCATCAGCGCAAGCACAAAAAAACAGTCTGGAAAAACCAAACATCATTTATATCCTTTCGGATGATCTGGGTTATGGCGATGTTAAATATTATAATCCCCAGGGCAAAATAGCCACGCCAAATATCGATAAGCTGGCATCGCAGGGTATGGGCTTTACCGATGTGCATTCGTCATCGGCCGTGTGCACGCCGTCGCGCTATAGCATATTAACCGGTAGATACGCCTGGCGCACAAGGCTGGCGAAAGGTGTTTTAAGCGGTTACGATGCGCCGCTGATCGATTCGTCGCGCTTGACGGTGGCTAAATACCTGCAGCAAAATGGTTATACCACAGTTTGTATTGGCAAATGGCATTTAGGCTTGGGTTGGGATGTGCTTACTCCGGGAGCAAAGCCGGTTATAGATTATACTAAAAACATTACCGGTGGGCCCAATACCCGCGGCTTCGATTATTTTTATGGGATAGCCGGTTCGCTGGATATGCCGCCGTTTATTTATATCGAAAACAACCACACCGTAGGTTTGCCTACCGCTACCAAAAAATGGGTACGAGAAGGCCCGGCCGAGCCCAATTTTGAGGCTGTTAACGTCGTGCCCGACCTGACCAATAAGGCCGTAAAATACATCGGCGATAAAAGTAAAACCGGTAAGCCTTTCTTTTTATACTTTACATTGCCATCGCCACATACGCCTATTGTACCAAGCCCTGCCTTTAAAGGTAAAAGCGGCGTTACCGATTATGGGGATTATGTTGAGGAAACCGATTGGGCCGTTGGCGAGTTGATGAAGGCATTGGAAGCAAACCATATCGCTGAAAATACCATTGTGATGTTTGCGAGTGATAACGGTTTTGCACCTTATGTTTTAAAAACGTTTAATGTTGAAGCCTTGGGCCATATGCCAAGCTACCACTTTCGCGGATATAAATCGGATATATGGGAAGGCGGCCACCGCATACCGTTTATAGTGCGCTGGCCGGGTAAAGTACAACCTGGCAGTATCTGTAATAAAACTGTTTGCCTGGGCGATTTTATGGCGACAACAGCAGCTATTATGGGTAAAAAATTGCCGGATAATGCGGCTGAGGATAGTTATAATATTTTGCCTTATTTAATGCAAACATCAGGCAAAACGGTGATCAGGGATGCGATAGTTAACCACTCGATAGATGGTTATTTTGCTATACGCCGGGGCAGCTGGAAGCTAGAGCTTTGCCCGGGATCGGGCGGGTGGGAAAGCCCAAAAAATGCTGACGCTTTTAAAACAGGTTTACCGCCGGTGCAGTTATACGATCTGTCGAAAGACATCAAAGAAGAAAACAATGTACAAGCGCAACACCCCGATATTGTCAAAAACCTCACAGCCTTACTGCAGAAGTACGTGGATGAGGGCCGCAGTACACCTGGAAAACCACAGCATAACGATGCCGATGTTGACCTTTGGAAAAAAGGTTATACCAAAGGCGAGGCGGGTAAAAGCGGCGACTGAGATAGAATCAAGAGTCAAGATACAAGAGCCAGGATCAACGAATAGTTTTTTTTCTTGTTTCCATCTTAATCAAATAAACCGGCCGACATGTATTTCATACCCGAATCGCAGGCTACGGTAACCACGTTATGGCCGGGGCCAAGTTGTTGGCCTATGCGTATGGCCGCATAAACGTTTAACCCGGTTGAGGTGCCGGCTAAAATACCTTCTTTAGCGGCGAGCAGCTTCGCCATTTTACGGGCCTCGGCTTCGTTAACCGTTTGGGCTTCGTTGTAATTGCAGTATTGTAATAGTGGCGGTATAAAGCCGGATGCAATACCTTCAACAGTATGAGTGCCTTTAATACCCTTACTTAGCAGGGGAGCCGATTCCGGTTCGAGGGCGATGATACGCGTTTCGGGGTTAGCCTGTTTTAATATTTGCGATGCGCCGGTTATCATTCCCGCTGTACCCAAAGCTGCGCAAAATACATCAACAGGAGCATTGAGCTGCGCCAATATTTCGCGGCCAATATTGTTATAGCCTGTTAAAGCATCGGTATTTTCAAATTGCTGCGTCCAGTAATAATCAGGGTGTTCGCTTAATTCACGGGTGTAAGCTATTAAACGGGGGATGAGGTCGGGCGTTATTTTACCGCCATCGCTTTTCAAAATCTCCACTTCGGCGCCAAAAATCTGCATGCTGTGCTGCTTTTCCCTGGCAAAAGCATCTGATGTGATGGCTTTAAATTTATAACCCTTTACCGAGCATACCAGTGCCATGGCCAAACCCGTTCCACCGGCGGTGCATTCAATAACTGTCATTCCCGGGCGCAGGTCGCCGCGCTTTTCGGCACCTTCAATAATAGCTAAAGCCATGCGGTCTTTGTAAGCTCCGGTGGGGTTAAAATATTCAAGCTTTACATAGATATCGGCACAACCGGCCGGGACTATATTTTGAAGTTTTACCAGTGGCGTATTACCCACTGTCGTTGTTATTGTTGCGGTTTGCATAAGTTAAAGATAGAATATTTAACACATCGGTAAGAAAAATACCTTGCTTAAAACATTATTGTAAATTTTTACTCGCAAGGCTGTAACAATTGAGGTATTTTCGCCTCCAATTACAAAAAAATAATAATGAAACGTTTTTACATACTTATCGCAATAATTTGTATCGCAATATCGGCCAAGGCACAGTTGGGAGGAGGATCGACCGTAGTTGGTAAAATATCGGGTACGGTGATTGATTCTATTACCAGAAAACCATTGGATTACGCTACCATTGCTGTCTTTCGCAGTGGGGGTAAAGTGCCGCTGAACGGTGTTTTAACCGATGAAAAAGGAAATTTTAAGCTGAACGATATGAAGATCGGTAAATATAAAATTACCGTTACTTTTATAGGTTACCCGGCAAAGACTATCGATCCGGTTATAACTACTCCGCAAAAGCCCGATTTTAACATGGGCACTATTATAATTGCGCCATCGGGCAAAACACTTAAAACAGTAAGTATTACAAGTTCGGGCCCGATTATTGAAACCAAGATCGACAAAATTGTTTTTAACGCTGAAAAGGATATTACCAGCACAGGTGGCAACGCCAGTGATGTTTTGCGTAAAGTGCCATTGGTTAACGTGGATATTAACGGTAACGTATCATTACGCGGCGACCAGAACGTTAAGGTATTGATCAACGGTAAACCATCGGGTGCTATGGCCAATAACATTGCCGATGTTTTAAAGTCCATTCCGGCAGATCAGATCAAAAACGTAGAGGTGATCACGTCGCCATCAGCAAAATACGATGCAGAAGGCTCAGCGGGTATCATTAACATCGTTACCAAACAAAGCAATATTTCTGGTGTAAGCGGATCTATCAGCGGTGGTGTAGGTACCCGTCAAAACAACGGCAACGCCAACCTAAACATTAATAAAAACCGTTTGAGCGTTACCGGTAATTTCGGTGGTAACTTTACCTGGCCGCAAACAAGCGCAACGGTATCGGGTAGCGATTTTGATGCCAACGACTATACTCATTCTAATTCGTCGAGCCGCATTACCCGGTATGGCTACCGCGGTTCGGGCGCTTTGAGCTATGATTTTAACAGCTTTAACAGCTTTAACTCTAACATTGCGCTTAACCAGGGTGGATTTAAAGCCGAAAGTAATTCCCAGAGCATAAACAGTGGGATACCACCGGGGTTCACAGCACCGGTAGTGATCAACTACGTAAGCCTTACCAATGCTAAAACTACATTCGGTGGCTTTGACTGGAACAACGACTACGTGCACAAATTTAAAAAAGACGGGCACCAGATCGACATTGCCGGTGAGTGGAGCCACGGTATCACCGATTTTAATTCGACATCGTTATACTCGAAAACGATAAGTTCAGATCTCCGTTCGGCTAACAATGGCACTAATAACGAGTATACCTTACAGGGCGATTATACGTTACCAGTTAACGACAAATTTAAATTGGAAGCCGGTGGAAAAACCATTATACGAAGGATCACAAGTTTATATGATAACTATAACGGTACATCGAACAACGTAAATACTGATGCCAATCCCGATTCTTTTATCCATAATGATACTACATCCAACCACTACAACTATAACCAAAATATTTACGCAGCATATAGTGTTTTAACCTTTACACTGCCAAAGTCGTACTCGCTGCAGGTTGGTGCACGTGTTGAGAAGACGGATATAGACGGCGCGCCAATCACGCCGACACCGTTATTATTACCTTACAGTAGCGGTTATACGGTGTTTATACCAACCCTGGCTTTGTCAAAAACTATTAAAAACTCAACCTATAAGTTAACCTATACCAAACGTATTCAGAGGCCAAGTTTAACTTACCTGAACCCGTTTTTTAATAAAGCGAACCCAACATCGTACAGCATCGGAAATCCGTCTTTGCAACCCGAAATCTCGCAATACACCGAACTGAATTATTCTACCTACATTGGGTCTTCGGTGATCAACTTATCGGCTTATTACAAATACACCAATAATTTAATTGAAGGCATAGCGTTGCCTTACGTTGATCCTAAAGGCGTAGAGTCAAAAAGTATATTGCTGACTCAGTATCAAAACATAGGATCCAACAGCTCATGGGGGGCAAGCTTTTTTGGTGCTATTAACCCTATCAAGATCCTGACCATCCGCGGTAGCGTTAACGCTTATACCTATTCGCCAACGCCAAATGGATACTATTCCACAATAGCAACAGACAAAAATACATATGTATCGGTTAACGCTTTCTTAAGCGGCTCGGTTAATTTAGATGGTGGTTGGGCAGCTGAGTCGTTTGTGATATTAAACACGCCTAAACGCACTATACAAGGCACTACACCATCTTTCAGCTTATGGATAATTGGCGTGAAGAAGGAGTTTTGGCACAAACAAGCCAGCCTGGGCCTAAATACGTTTGATCCGTTTACCGAGAACAAAGCATTTAACATGAAAACTGCCGGCCCTGGTTACACTCAGTTTAGCAATACCGAGTTCCCTTTCCGTTCGTTCGGTATCTCGTTTAGCTACAGGTTTGGTAAGTTTAAATTTGCCGATCCGCAAGACCCTACCCAACAAAAGAAAAAGGGTGTTAACAACGATGACTTGAAACAAGATCAAGGCAACGGTGGCCCGGGAAGGTAGTCTGGAGTACTGAGTCTTTTAGTTAGTCCGAAAGTCCGGAAGTCGGAAAAGTCCGAAAGACGGTAATGATAATATTATAAAATGCCCGGCCGAAAGGTTGGGCATTTTTGTTTCTTGTCTTATAAATAAAAGAATTGCTGTTAAAATCTTTCGGACTTCCGGACTTTCCGACTGCGGACTAAAAACTCCGGACTCAAGACTTCCTCACCCTCTTCAGCACCATCAGGTTTTGCGCATTTACACCATAACCGCTGATGTTATTTTGGTACATATTTACCAGTTTATCATAGTAAAGTACTACCACTGGCGCTTGTTCCATTACGATGTTATCCATCTGGCGGTATAGTTTAAAACGCTCTTCATCGTTTTGCGCAGTATATGCTTTTTGAAATAAGGCATCAAAAGCAGGATTGTTAAAACCGGTGTAATTTGGTCCGAAAGGTATTTTGTTTTTTGAGTAGAATACAGATAGGTAAATTTCGCCATCGGGGTAATCGGCTATCCAGGTACCACGGAAAAAGTTAACACCGTTTTTGGATATCAGCTCGCGCAGACTGGCCCCCTGGGTTACTTCTACGCGTGTTTTAATGCCCACCTTGCCCAACTCGCCTTGTATGTACTCTATCAAATCGCGGGTAGTGGTGGTGGCGCTCAATAAAATTTCGGGCAGGTTATTGCCGTTCGGGAACCCGGCTTCGGCCAGCAAGCGGCGCGCCTTATCCGGATCGTACCTATAACCTTTTATCTCGTTGCTGTTATAACCCGGCATACCCGCGGGTACAAAACCCGAGTAACCCGGAGTACCTATGCTGTTGCGCAGGTATTTTACCATCTTTTGTTTATCGATAGCGTAGTTAATGGCCTGCCGTACTTTTTTAAACCGCAAAGGCGAGTTTTTTACGATGGGGAGCGTACTGTCGATGAGCATGCCCAGATACTCTGTACACAAATAGGGGCGACTGATAAACTGAAATTTACCCTGGTATTTTTTGGTGATATGGCCTGTTTTGGTCAGGATATCATCGCGGTAACTGCCATCAATATCATTAAAAAAATCGAGGTTCTTTTTAATGAACTCCATAAAGGCGGTCTGCTTATCGTTAATAAAAGTCGCCCGTACAGCGTCCAGATAAGGGAGCGATTTGCCTTGCTTGTCCTTTTCCCAATATTTTTCGTTCTTTAACAAAACCAGCTCTTCGCCTTCTTTCCAAAATTTAAACTTGAAAGGGCCTGTGCCGATAGGATGGCTGCGAAAATCTTTGCCGTAAAAATCAACCACCTCTTTAGGCACTACCGAACAGTACTGAGCGGTAAGCATACTGATAAACGGCGGGAAAGGTTTGGTTAGTTTGATGGAGAAAGTACTATCGTTAATGGCTTGAAATGCTTCTTTACCGGTTACCTTATCACTAAAGATCCACGACCCGGAAGAAGCCACTTTAGGATCGATCAATCGCGAAAAGCTGTATACAAAATCGGATGCGACGGCTTTGCGGCCAACGCCGTTTTTAAAATGCGGATCATCATGAAAGTAAACATCGTTACGCAGATGGAAAGTATATAAAGTACCATCGGCCGATGTTTCCCACTTTTTGGCGACACATGGTTGTACGTTCAGGCTATCATCTATCTGCACCAGGCCGTTAAATACTTGGTTCGTCATCCAAATGGCAAACTGATTGCGGCTAAAGGCCGGATCGAGCGAGGTTAAGCCCTCGTCCAGATTAATGTTATAGACGGTTTTATGCGAATTGGAAGTATCGGTATGGCAGGCGGTAAATTGTAGGAGCAATAAGGGCAACAGGTAGCATATCAGTTTCTTCATTAAGGCTAAATATATTAATTATTGAATTAATGCCCGTATGAAGTTTTGATTATTGCCCGTTGCTGACGATAAACTAAACAAAACAACCGGTTATCCTTCGTCCCTGCCAAACAGTTTGCGCAATTTTTTCTTGGCCTTCTCTAAAGGCTGCTTTTCTTTTTTAGTGAGATTTTTTCCGGCGCGGTTTTCGTAAAAATTGAGCATGCTCATGGCACTTTGAAAAGGCGAGGCCTTGCGCTTATGGCTGTCTTCGGCCGAGTGTTTTAACGATGCCGCAATTTTATCCGGGTCTTTAGACTTGAAAATATCTTTTTCCAGATCGAGCACGTCGCTCTCTTTAGTTACTTTGGCCGACCACTTACGGGTCGGCTTAGCATGTGTTTTGGTAGCCATGGTTTTATTTTTTATTGGTTTTTAACTGCGTACTGTCTTTTGCTATTTTGGTGCCGCCGGATGCGCTATTATCTAAGCCGGCATCAGAACCGGGAGTATTAACTTTGGATGTATCAAGGCTTGATGGCGCGTTGTAATGCTGTTTAGCGGTATCCTTACCTGAATTTGCCGAATGATCGCCACGGCAGGCGGCTATCACACCAACCAAACTGAATAGCAATGGCACAAATATTTTAGTTTTCATTGTTACAGATATTTATTAATTAACAGTTAATATGTGTGTCGGTTTTTAGAAAAAATAAAAGCTTAAAAATCGCTTCGACTTACGGTACAGGATGGTTATATGGCTAAATTTTCGTATTTTTAGTCACCAATCTTATCGACCGATGCGTAAACTTTACCTCATCATTATATTTGTTTTTATTGGTTTGCAGTCCTTTTCGCAGATCACCTGGCCGGCAGTCACCAAACAAGCCAAACCCTGGGCACGCTGGTGGTGGCAGGGAAGCGCTGTGAATAAGCCCGACCTGACCACTAACCTGGAAACCTATAACGCTGCCGGTATAGGCGGGTTAGAAATTACCCCGATCTATGGAGTAAAGGGGCAGGAAGACAAGTTTATACAATACCTTTCGCCACAATGGGTTGATATGCTGAGCCATACGCTGCACGAGGCTAAACGGCTTGATATGGGTATTGATATGGCCAACGCTACAGGCTGGCCTTTTGGCGGCCCATGGATAGATGTGGATAACGCCGCTAAGAACATGGTTTTAGAAAATTATGATGTTAAGGGTGGCGATACCTTAAAGGAGGTCATTCGCTATATCCAACAACCGCTGGTAAGTGCCGAGGGTAAGGCGCCCGCTATAAATGATCTGGTTCTGCCTATCGCATCAAACAAAAACCTGCAGGCTTTGGCTTTAGACCAGGTGCGGTTTCAGATGGCCCTGCCTTTACAGGTGCTGATGGCATACGGCCCCAATGGCGAAGTTTTAAACCTCACAGACAAAGTAGACCCCACAAGCAACAAGCTTAACTGGCGGGCACCAAATGGCTCCGACTGGACCTTATGCGCCATTTTTATGGGATTGCACGGAAAGATGGTTGAACGTGCCGCTCCGGGAGGCGAGGGGTTTGTGATAGATCATTTTTCGCAGGAGGCGCTGAAAGTTTACCTGGATAAGTTTGACCAGGCTTTTAAGGGAAACGATGCCAGCGATTTGAGAGCATTTTTTAACGACTCGTACGAGGTGGATGATGCCCGCGGGCAATCTAATTTTACACCAACCTTTTTTGAAGAGTTTAAAAAGCGCAGGGGTTACGATCTGCTGACACAGTTACCGGCGCTGTTCAGCAAAGAAAATAAAAACAACGCCCGCGTTTTGTGTGATTACCGCGAAACCATATCCGATTTACTGCTGGATAACTTTACCGTACCATGGCATACCTGGGCCAATAGCAGAGGCGCGTTGATCCGTAATCAATCGCACGGCTCTCCATCAAATATCCTCGATCTGTATAGCGCCATCGATATCCCGGAAACCGAAGGAAACGAACCGTTACGCTATAAATTCGCAACTTCTGCAGCACATGTAAGCGGTAAAAAGCTGGCTTCTTCCGAATCGGCAACCTGGCTGAATGAGCATTTTACATCATCGTTAGGGCAGGTGAAAACAGCTATAGATAAATTGTTTTTAGGCGGTGTTAACCATGTATTTTATCATGGCATCAGCTATTCGCCGCCGTCTGCGCCATGGCCGGGCTGGCTGTTTTACGCAGCAGTGCATTTTGTGCCGAATAACCCGCAATGGCATGATTTTCATATTTTGAACGAATATATTGCCCGCTGCCAGTCGTTTTTACAAAGCGGCCGTGCCGATAATGACGTGCTGCTGTATTACCCTATTTATGATAGCTTTATGGAGCCCGGCCGTAATTTTTTAAAGCATTATGACGGCATGCGGCCCGAATTTACCGGTAGTATTTTTGAAGATAATGCGCAAAACCTACTGGATAAGGGTTACGCGTTCGATTATATATCCGATAAGCAAATACAAGGTAGTGTATTAAACGGCAGTAGTATTAAAACCACCGGAGGTGCGAATTATAAAACCATTATACTGCCCGGATGCAAGTACATCCCGTTAGCCACATTTAACCAATTGATGAAACTTGCCGAAGTCGGCGCACAGGTTATTATTTATAAAAACATGCCGGTTGATGTGCCTGGCCTGGATAAGGATGGTGCCGGTAATGCGGCTTTAAAAGACTTGATTGCCAAGCTCGATTTTGTTAGCACGGGCAATGATATTAAGAAGGCCACATTAGGTAAAGGCGCTGTTTTGATGGGCGATAACCTGGAGCATTTATTAGCTTATGCCAAAATACGCCGCGAGGCCATGGTGGAAATAGGACTGCAATTTGTAAGGCGTAACTATGGCGCAGGCGAATATTATTTTATAGCTAACAAAAGCACCAAACAGGTTGATGGCTGGGTGCCTTTATCGGAAAATGCGGCATCGGTAATCTTATTTGACCCGATGTTTAAAACCAGCGGACTGGCGCGTACACGTAAAGTGCCTACAGGCGGAACAGAAGTATACCTGCAATTGCAGGTTGGCGAAAGCTGCATTTTGCAGACATCGGCAACAGCCGTAAAAGGCAACTTGTATACTTATTACAAACCTACCGGTAAGGCTACGGAGATAAAAGGCGAGTGGACAGTAACCTTTACCGAAGGTGGGCCAGAGTTACCTGCTGTGACTAAGCAAACCACGCTCACCTCGTGGACAGAATTTGGTGGCCCCGAAGTAAAACGCTTTAGCGGAACGGCTAAGTACAGCATTACTTTTAACAAACCTTTGGAAACTGCTGCTGCCTGGAAGCTCGACCTGGGTAAGGTTTACGAAACCGCCGATGTTTACCTTAACGGTTCTAAGCTGGCTACGCTGATCGGTCCGGATTTTTCTTACAATATCCCCCCCGGTTTACTTAAGCCGGTGAATACACTGGAAGTTAATGTATCGAACCTGATGGCTAACCGCATCAGCGATATGGATAAGCGGCATATACCGTACCGCATATTTTACAATATCAATTTTCCGGCGCGTTTGCGCGATAACCGGGGCGAGGATGGTTTGTTTACCGCTATTAAATGGGACCCTAAACCATCGGGTTTGGTTGGGCCGGTTAGGCTGGTTATGTTGGAGAAGGAATAGGAAGATAGAAGCAAGAAGTAAGAATCAGGAGTCAAGACAATGAAAATAATTCTGAAAATACCCATAAATACCCATGTTTTAAAGATTAGAGATTGATAAGGCGATATTTTAACTTAAAAGGAAAACCATACAACTTGCTGGGCATTTTAGCTTTGCTATTGTTCCTGCTCTCGTTTGTTTTAACGACCAGAAGCGCATTTGATGTTAATTTGCATGATACTTATTTTGTGATTGCAAATGTTAGTGTCTGCCGGATTTTCTCGGGTGTATTATTGTTTTTATGGTCGATCAATATGCTTTTCAGGCGGTATTTGGTATCTGTTAAATTACACCGTTTACATGTCGTTCTTACTATTTCATCTCTCATAATCATTGCTACTGTATTTATCCCTTTTACACAGTCAATGAATATTCCGCGGAGCTATTACACGTTTGATGAATTTGAGAAGATGAGATCGTGGTATTTCTATAATACTTTTATTGTGATTTGTTTTATTACCGGGCTGGTACTATTTTTCATAAGCCAACTAATTTTTATAATCAATGTTATCACTGGCTTTCTGCGTAAGCTTTCCCGATCTGACCCGTCTAATCAGGAAGATACGTTTTAAAATACCCATAAATACCCATGCCTGATCAGATCGAAATAAAACAACTAACCGTAACCGACTTAACTTTAACACAGCAGCTTTTTATACTGTTGCAGCAGGTTTTCGGAGCAGAGCATCCCATAAAAGTGAGCGAAGCCTATACCAGGAAGCTAATAGCTAATCCGATCTTTGTTGTGTTTGCAGCGATATTAGATAACGAACCGGTAGGAGGACTAACCGGCTATATTTCACCGATGTACAATGGTGAAGTTTCGGAGCTATACATTTATGATATCGCTGTAAAACCCCAATTTCAGCGCCGGGGAGTTGGCAAGCAGCTGATAGCCTTTGCGAGGGATTATTGCAGTAAAAGCGGGATGTCGGCCATGTACGTTCAGGCAAATGCGGAAGACGGGCATGCCTTGAATTTTTACCGGTCCACAAAAGCTAAAGAAGAAAAGGTTGTTCATTTTACCTATACCTTATAGGTACTGGCTATTAAAAATTTCATAATTCGGGCAGGATTGTACATGACAGTTGAATGCCAATTGTGTACTACGTTTGTTACAGACCAATTGTAATACCGTTCACCCCCAACTGTGTATTGCTATATATTAAGAATCGGATAATGCACTAACCCAGGTTTGGTTGTTGCATTATTTGATTTGAATGAAGTGATTTAACGGACCGTATATGCCTTTGAATAATGCTGATATCGAATTCAAACTTTTGCCCGACATTGAGTTGCTGGCATTGGTGAGGAACGATAGCATGGAAGCATTTGAAGAGCTTTACAACCGCTATTGGAAAAGCCTTTACTCATTTGCCTATAAGCGCGTGCGCAGTAAAGAAATATCCGAAGAAATTGTCCAGGACTTTTTGGCTAACCTGTGGGCGGGCCGAAAAACATTGGTTATCAAAACATCATTCGAGGGATATATTTATACCGCGGTGCGTAACCTGGTGTTCAACTACATCGCCAAAGAAACCAGGCGCAAGGCCTATAGCCATTTTGTACAGTTGTTTAGGATTGATACCGATAACTCGACAGAAGAAACCATTAATACGCGCGACCTGCAACAGAACATTGAAAAAGGCCTGCACGACCTACCCGAAAAATGCCGCTCGGTGTTTGAACTGAGCCGCCGCGAAAACAAATCGAACAAAGAAATAGCGCTCGAACTGGGCATTTCCGAAAAAACGGTTGAGAGCCATTTGACCAAAGCCATCAAGCGCCTGCGCGTTACCTTGAACAGCGCGTTTTTTATGTGGTAAAAAATGAGCCATCCTTTTAGGGACAGCTCTATAAAATAGGTTATGCTTTATTACTAAGCCGAAAGCAATTCTTCCAGTTGATTTAGTCCCATAGTAAAGCCACCTTCGAAACCCATTGCAACCAATTGCTCTAAATTTGCAACTTCATCAAAGGTTAGGGTTACGTTAACGATGGTTTTATCGCCTGCCTGTTTCATTACAACGTGCCAGTATCCTGCCGCGAAACCGGTAGGTACGCCGTTCTCATCGCTGAAGTTGGAAGTCGCATCAAATGTATAGGTACCCACGACGGTAAAAGCAACATGGCTCCAATGCTTTTCGCCTTCGGGACCAACCATAGCATACAGCCACTGACCGCCCGGTTTAAAATCCATTTTTTTGGTTACGGCGTTCCATGGTCTTGGTGCCCACCATTTGTCTAACAGCTCGGCTTCGGTCCAGGCGCGCCATACTTTTTCAACGGGCGCTTTAAATTCGCGGATAACGTGCAGTTTTTTGTTTGCCAGATCTTTGTTGATCACAATGTTGTTGTTCATAATGTTTGTTTTTAAAGGTCCTGTAATAAATCGTCTAATTGGTTAAAGCGGTCGTCCCACAGTTTGCGGAACTGTTCGATCCAATGGTCAATTTCTTTCATTTTTTTAGCGTTAAAATGGTAATAGATCTCGCGGCCGGTATGCTGTTGGTTAACCACTTCACACTCGGCCAGTATTTGTATATGTTTTGATATCGCCTGCCGGGTACTGTCAAAATGTTCGGCAATGGCATTTGGCGTCATGGCCTGTAAAGCCAGTAAACCTATTATGGCTCTACGGGTAGGGTCGGCAATGGCTTGAAATATATCTCTTCTCATAATTTGCAATCGTTTGGTTGCAAATGTAAATGCAATTAATCGGTTGCGCAAATTTATTTTAAAAAATATTTAAGGATTATCGTTACAGTATATTTAGATGAGTTGAGATGCAGAGGTTATTTTTTATACAACTCGTATACTGCGCCTGCGTCTTCAATAAATAATTTTTTTCCATTCTGGTCAAAATAGAAGAAAAAGCCAAACGGAATGTTCCAAAACTCATGATCGGATATAGGCTGGAGCTTAAAAGGTTGTCCTTTGAGCGATAAAATTAACAGCCCATTATCAAGTGTATTAACCACCTCAAGGCCAGAGCTTGCACTATAAGTGCCGGTATAGCCCTCGAGCTGCTTTTGGCTGAGTGTGATAATTTTAAAGCTGGGTACGGTATCCGGCAGGTTAAAGCAACTTTTAAATACATGGTCGAGTATCTGATCTTTTGGATAAACCTCCCCGTTGGTGCAGTAGGCAATAGCCAGTTTATTTTGAGGGTAGTATTGCACAGATGAACCAAAACCTTCGGTTTTTCCATTATGGCCAAAACCCCGGTGTTGTTCATCCCCGTAAGGGAACATCCCTCTGCCGTAGCCATGCACAATAGTTTTCATGTAATCTACACTTTGCTTGCTGATCAGTTTATAAGCAAATATTGCATTGATAAATTTGCACAGGTCTGCCGGTGTTGAAATAATTGCGCCGGCGCCGCTAAAGTTGTCAAGATATACTGCTTTATCTTGTTTCCATTTGTTGTCAGAATACTTATAAGAAATAGCTTCACCAGGCTGAAAGCCGGATTTTGCTCCGTAATATGTTTGTTTAAGGCCCAGTTTTTTGATAATCCTTTCTGTAACTATATCCTTATATGGTTTGTTGTATATTTTCTCAATAATGTAACCCAGGATCAGGTAATTCGAATTGTTATAATCGGGTTTGGCATTTGGCTCAAAATCAGGTTTCTGATTTTTGATCATTTCCAGTAATTGTGCGTGGGTTTTAGGTTGCTCTTTCCAGTCATCAAATCCGGTGTTGTTAGTGTAACTAGCCAGTCCGCTGCGATGACCCAATAATTCTTCTATGGTGATTTTGTCTGCATTAGGAAGATCGGGAAAATAAACGCTGAGTTTAGTATCCACATTCAATTTTTTTGCTTCGATAAGCTGATAGGTTAGCGCGGCGGTAAAAACTTTTGTGATAGAACCCAACCGGTACTCGGTTTTCAATGTTTGGTCCTTACCAAAGCTGCGCTGATAGATAATTTTGCCGTTTGATGTAATTGTAACTCCGCCAATAGCCAGGTTATTAGCCGACAGTGCATTGAACATGCTGTCTAATCTGCCAAGGTTTGGTGTTTGGCTATAGGTGTACGTACTTATTGTCAGTAAAGCAAGTATTGCTGCAAGTCGTTTCATGGTAGTTAATAGTTTACAGTTAGATACCCTAAATTCCGATGAGGTTACATCATTTCCAAAAAAAATGAAAATATTTTTTTATTAGGAGTAAGGGTAATGCACAAGTTATATGTCAATACTATTATAAGCCAAAATCAAACCTTACGATACTTACTTAAATGAAATACCAGATAACGCCTGAGCTATTGCATAAATACCTTGACGGGGAATGTACACCCGAAGAAGCTTTTATGCTTTATCAATGGTATGATGCCTTTGAAAAGCAGGATGACCCTCTTGAAGGTATGAGCCCCATTGAACAGGAGGCTTTAAAAATGTTGATGCTCCGTAACTTTAAAAACAATGTTTTAGTTGCGGTTGATGATGAATCTGGTCCGGTAAAAAAGGGAACCGTAGTAAAACGGATTTATTATGCATTGGCAGGTATTGCGGCTGTGCTTTTAATAGTGTGGAGTGGCTTTAGCCTGACGCAAAAGCGAGCTGATACATTAGGGGGCGTATTTACCACAGCCACCGAGCAAATGGAAGTTAGTAACTTAACCAACAGCATTTACAAACAGGTACTAAGCGATGGCAGTATAGTTTGGCTCAGCCCCAAAAGTAAACTGCGTTATCCCAAAAAGTTTATCGGTGCTTACAGGCAGGTGAAAATGACAGGTGAGGCCTTTTTTGAGGTGACCAAAGACCATGCACACCCATTTATAATTTATAGCGGAGGCGTTATTACACGTGTTTGGGGAACCAGCTTCAGGATACGCGCCGTGCAAAATACAAGTACCGAAGTTTCGGTAGTTACAGGTAAGGTATCGGTTAAGATACCCGATCATGATGAATCGGAATTGATGCTGTTGCCAAAACAAAAAGCGACGTATCAACAGCTTGACAAATCGCTGAAACGCGATATCGAAACAAGCCGTTCGGCTATGCAGATATGGCAAAAGGCTACGATTACCTTCGATAACGTGCCATTATCAAATGTTTTAAATACGCTTGACAAGCAATTTGGTATGCACATCTATACTGATGACAAAGAGTTGGGTAAATATTTGCTAAAGGCAGATTTTACCGGTCAAAACTTACCGGCAATACTGGATATGCTCGAAAACTCATTAAATGTATCGTATACAATGGATGATACCGACATTATATTATACCGAAATAAACCCACAACCAATTAATAAATAAACGCTAAATCAATCACCGATATGCAGAAATAAAACATCAGATTAAAAAGAAAACCGGAAGTGTCATCACCACTCCCGGCTAAGCTCAAGCCCCGTTGGAGTAACGTCTGTAAGACAGACGAAAGGGGATTAATTGTCTCATTTTTAAGCAAAATAAAACAAACGAATTTATGAATTTTTATTTACTCTCCTCAAAATACTGGTGGAAAATTATGAGAATCACCTTTAGTCAGCTATTGATAGCACTAATATTAAGTGGCGTCTCTTTTGCAAAGAACCTGGCGGCCCAGGATGTATTAAAGCGGCCGGTTAGCTTAACCGTGGCCAATTCCACTTTAGAGAATACCTTAAAAAAACTCGAAAAGGACGCAAACATCAAATTTGTGTACAGCAAAAATGTGGTACGTACCGAGCAGAAGGTAAGCTTTGCAGCCACAGGTTTAGATTTGAAGGATGTACTGGACAAATTGTTAACCCCGCAGGGCATCCTATACCGTGTTATCAGCGACCGCATTGTGTTAAATGTGAGTCCGGAATATTTGGAAGCACGCAGGATCGAAACTGAGCGTATAGCCAAAGCCGAAGCTGCGATTAACGTTTTTACGGTAAAAGGCCAGGTTACCGATGAAAATGGTGGACTGCCCGGTGTGAATGTCAAATTAAAAGGATCGCAGGCCACCGGCACGGCAACGGATATTAATGGTAATTATACCCTAAGCATACCTGATGGTACAGGTACGCTGGTATTTTCGTTTGTTGGTTATGTTACCCAAGAAGTTGCCGTCGGTGGCCGTGGCATAGTTAACGTAAGCTTAGTGCCCAATGCCAAGGCACTAAACGAAGTAGTTGTAATAGGTTATGGTACGCAAAAAAGAGGTAATGTAACCGGTGCGCTCGCAAGTATGAAAAACGAAAACCTTGATGAACGTGCTATTACGCGTGTAGACCAGGCTTTAGTGGGCCAATTAGCCGGTGTCACTGTTAAACAAACCACGGGGTTGCCGGGTAAGCCTTTCAGTATTCAAATACGCGGAACAGGCTCAATAAGTGCAGGTAACGAGCCATTATACGTTATCGATGGGTTTCCGTTATCAACTGCCGTTACCAATGGCGCGGGTAACTTTGCTACCGGTAGCCCTCTTGATAATATTAATCCGAACGATATAGAAAATGTCGAAGTTTTAAAAGATGCTGCTGCGGCCGCTATTTACGGTTCGCGTGCGTCAAATGGCGTTGTACTGATTACAACTAAACACGGCAAAAGCGGTAAACCTAAAATTAATTTTAACACATACGTAGGGTACAATCAGGCGGCCAGAAAATTGCAAATGCTTAATGGCCAGCAATGGATAGACCGCGCTACAGAGATTTTAAACGGTAATTACCTGGCTTCGTATGGTTCAAAAGGCGCAACAATTAACGATACCTATGCACAACGCGTCGCTATTATAGGTTCATTCAGCGCGGGTTTTATCCCGGATCCACGCTGGACTCAGCCGGGTCATCCAGGGTTGGAATTTATTGACTGGCAAGATCAGATATTTAGAAAAGGCCTGATGGAAAATCATGCAATTTCGGCAAGCGGCGGTACTGATGCCGTGAGTTATTTTATCTCCGGCAATTACTCCAATCAAAATGGCTTTGTGATAGATAATGGTTACAAATCGTATTCGGCAAGGGCCAATGTGGACGTAAAAATAGCGAAAAACCTAAGAGTTGGATTAAACATAGCCCCAACGTATTCTATTACCGAAGACCCGGGCATAGAAGGTAAAGATAACATTTACCATCAGGCCCTAAGCATGAGCCCGGTGCAGGAAGATACCGTGGGTAACCTGGCTAACATTGGTAAAAATGCACAATATGCCTGGAGCAATACTACAAATAGCCCGGTGGGTAAGTTAACTTACAACATTGGCGAAACTAAAAAGTATCGCACAATAGCTACAATTTATGGTGAGTACGAAATTATTAAGGGGTTAACTCTGCGTAGCTCTTTAAATTTAGACAACACAGATAATAATTCCAGTAGCTATGTACCCTATATCACTGTACAAGGTCTGCCACAACGCACATTTGATCCTACAAAAGCTGCTCTTTCCACATTAGATGCAGGAAGTTATAGCAGTTACAAACGGCAAACTTTTGTTAATGAGAATACGCTTACCTATAATACGGTGATACACACCGATCATAGTTTAAGTGTTTTGCTTGGTCAATCATACAACATAAATCGTACAGATAACTTGAGCATTACAGCAGTTGGAGGTTTTATAAATAATGTTGTTAAAACAATCAGTGGTGCTGCCGGCGTACAGTTTAACGGTACAAATGGTTCAACTCAGGATGTATTGGTATCATACTTTAGCAGGGTACAATATGCTTATAAGGATAAATACCTGTTATCTGCCAGCTTACGCGAAGACGGTTCATCAAGGTTTGGATCAAACAACCAATACGGTGTGTTTCCTTCTGCATCGTTAGGATGGCGTATCATTCAGGAAAAATTTATGAAACCTTTAACCGCGCTTAGTGATCTTAAATTGCGCGTAAGCTATGGTGTAAACGGAACTAATAACCTTGGCGGCGATTATAAAGCTATTCCAACATTAGTTGCTGCAAACTATGTTTTTGGTGGTACTCAGGCTACTGCTATAGGTCAGGCACCAGCCCAGTTAGCAAATCCAGATCTGCAATGGGAACGTTCGCAAACTTACGACGGCGGTATCGACTTTGGTTTTTTTAATAACCGTCTTACCGGTTCAATAGACTATTATAACAAACTGAATACTGAGTTACTTTTGAACGTACAGGTACCCGAGGTAACTGGCTTTCAAACTTATTTAAATAATGCAGGTTCGGTACGTAATATTGGCGAAGAACTTGAATTAACCAGCCGCAATATGGTTGGTAAGTTTGAGTGGAGTACGACTATTAACGTAAGCCACAATACCAATAAAATAGTCTCGCTGGCAGGTAACCAAACACAAATATTAGTGCCATCGGCGTTTGATATCTCCAACTTTATATTGCAGGTAGGGCAGCCGTTAAACAGCATTTTTGTTGTTAAGCAAAACGGTACGCTTACTGCTGCAGATATAGCTAATAAAGCGGCACTTTTTGGCACCGAAACCGTGGGTGACCCTAAGTATGAAGATATTAACCATGATGGTGTTATTGATGCCAACGACCGCCAGATAGTAGGTCATCCTAATCCTGATTATATATGGGGTGTTACCAATACTTTTCGTTATAAAGGTTTTGATTTGAGCATATTGGTTCAGGGCCAGAACGGTGGTTCTATCTATTCGTTATTGGGCAGGGCAATTACCCGTACCGGGCAAGGCTTTACCGATAATGCGCCTTATTTTTATGTGGACAGGTGGGAATCGCCTGACAACCCGGGTGCCGGCCGCGTAAGTAAAGCCTATTCAACTTTTGGCCGTATAGTAAATACCGACTGGTTGTACTCATCTGATTATATTCGTGTGAGGGACATTACCCTGGGTTATAATTTGAAAAATCTGATCAAATCGCCGCTCGTATCAGGTGCCCGTATCTACATCACTGCCGAAAACTTTTTTGGACATGATAAATATTATGGCGGTGCAAATCCCGATGCCAGCAATACCGACTTAAGTGGTAACGCTAACTACTTGTCGCCTGGCGACTACGGTGGCTTACCGTTGGCCAAATCGTTGATATTTGGTTTGAACTTTACATTTTGATCATTTCATAACTTAAATAAAAATGAAAAAGATAATATTTCCATTTACCATCGCCTTAACCGTTCTTATTGCCGGCTGCAGTAAGGATCTAAATCAGGTGCCGATTTCGCAAGGCGTAACAACTACTTTTTACCAATCGCAAAGCGATTTTATACAAGCCGTCAATTCAGTATATAACGACCTCCGGGCCTACCCGGACAGATTGTTAAATTTATCGGAAATACGGTCGGATAACATCTATGGTGTATCGTCCCTTGGGGTTCGCGATTGGGACCCTATCAACAACTTCCAAAGAGCAATAACCGGCAATACTTATGTTGAAGAGGCATGGAGTACCGATTTCAACGGCATATTTCGCGCTAATGTGGTTCTCGATCAATTGGCAAAAAACGGGGCCGCGGTAGGGTCGCCAACCTTAGCTACCCGGTTACAAGCCGAAAGCCGGTTTTTGCGCGCCTTTTATTACTTTGATTTGGTGAGATATTTTGGAAAGGTGCCTGTAATTGATCATCCGGTACTGGCATCCGAAGCAACCACTATACCGCGCAGCGCGGTAAGCGACGTTTATAAATTTATGATAGCCGACCTACAATATGCGATAGCTAATTTGCCAACAGCTTATACAGGTGTTGATATCGGCCGTGCTACAAAATACGCTGCTGAGGGTATTCTTGGGCAGGTATATATGGCTCGTTCAGGTCCAACATATGGTATCGAAGGGCCGGGCATGGCATCTGGCGAGTGGAACCTGGCTGTGCCATTGTTTAATGATATTATTGCCAGCGGGCAGTTTGCGTTAAATGCAAACTATGCCAATATATTTTCGTACTCAAATCAAAGCCCAACGCCTACAGGTAATAAAGAAGCGGTGTTTGATGTGATGTATGTTAGCGGTCAAAATCCGGTTTTAGGTGCAACCTTTGTTTGGGACCTTACACCTAATGGGTATTTTTTATCGATTAAAGACAGTAAATCTAACGGAAGTTTAGAGATCATACCGGTATCTGATGATTTGATGAATGACTATGCGGCAACTGATGTACGGAAAGCAGTTACGGTTTACACCGCCGGGTACACCAACGCGGGCAGTACTGAAAACCGTCCTTTCTTTAAAAAATACCTGGATGTTACCAAAATTCCGTCAGCAAGCCGTTTTGATTGGGGCGAGAATTTTATAGCTATCCGTTATACCGATATTTTATTGCTAAAAGCCGAATGTGTGTTAAACGGTGCTCCGGGTGTACAAGCAACCGATGTTGATGCGGTAGTTAACCAGGTTAGGGCCCGTGCAGGCTTAACGCCTTTAGTTGGTGTCACCCTCGCTCAGTTATATGACGAGCGTCGTAAAGAGTTTGCCGATGAAGGCTCACGATGGTTCGATTTGCAACGCAGCGGTACATTGGTAACTACCATGAATACCTGGATAGGCGTTGAGGATACAAAAAAACAAAAGCAAATGAATCAGGTTGTAGCGGGCTATGTTGTTTATCCTGTTCCGCAATCTCAATTAGATGGTGCGCCTGGTTTGTACAAGCAAAACTCAGGATACTAAATTTTAGTTTTTGTTAGTGTTTGAAGCGACCTGTGCTGTTCTGCACGGGTCGCTTTTTCCTCCTCTCCCCGGGAAAATAATGATTTCATAAATTTTTAAATATGGCCAGTACTTCAGTACCTGTTACTACCTTGCCGCGGCCGGCACTGATGCGTCAATGGATGGCACAATACCACGTGCCTGCGGTAGGTATTGGTTTGGTTAACGGCAATCGGATTACATCAAAAGTTTATGGCGAGTTAAGTAAAGGTATACCTGCGCCTCAAAATACGGTTTGGAGCAGTGGAGCTTTGGCAGGGGCGATAGCTATGGTAAATAACATGGAGGACGACAAAATTGACAAAAAAGTTCGGTCCAATGATCTTTTTGCTGAACTGCATATGCCAGATACCGCCTTTGGTGACCCCATTAAGGTATTAAACCGTATGGCGAGGCCACATAACAAGCGCGATGGAATATATGTATTTAAGCCTTATCACACTGATAAGCACCTGTTTACCACAGTTAATGATTACTGTAAGTTACTCGCTCATATCAATAACCAGCCCGATGTTGTTGCGGGTTTAACTACTGTTAATGAAGCTATTGAAGATTCAAGCAATTGGAGACTCGTAAATGGTGCATGGGGTGATCAGGGAGGAATTATTCATTGTGGTGCGGGCAATGGCTCCAGCCATGTCATATTATTGCTGCCGCAAAGCAAACAAGCTATGGTGATATTTACCAATAGTGATAATGGTAAAATGATCGGGCAGCATATTTTAAACGAGTGCGGTATTGATATTATATCCATAGTTTAAGATAGTCTCGCCATTTCTGCGTTTTTTTTATTGTTAACAGTACACTTAAGGGTATAATTAATAAATTAGCACGCAATAACCGAAACCCCAATTTCTTTTATCTTACTTATCATGAAAAAAAGATACCTGTTGCTATGCTTTTTAATGAGCTTATTGTTGCACGCGTCGGCACAAACCGGCCGCACTGTGTTAAATTTTGATAATAACTGGGCATTTAACCTGGGCGATGTAAGTAGCGGACAGGCTGCTGATGTAGACGACTCCAAATGGCGCAAGTTAAATTTGCCCCATGATTGGAGCATAGAGGGCGTGTTTAGTAAAGATAATCCTGCAACACCCGAGGGCGGCGCTTTGCCCGGTGGTATTGGCTGGTACCGTAAAGCATTTACCCTGCCAGCTGCCGATAAGGATAAACTGATTTACATTGGTTTTGATGGCGTATATCAAAAAAGCGACGTATGGATAAACGGCCATCATTTGGGTTTCAGGCCGAATGGTTATATTTCCTTTCAGTACGATCTGACCCCTTATTTAAATTTTGGCGCAAAAAAGAATATCGTCGCCGTAAAGGTTGATAATTCGGTACAGCCAAACTCGCGTTGGTATTCGGGTTCTGGTATATATCGTAACGTATGGCTTACCAAGGTTAACAAAATTGCGGTCGACCATTGGGGTACTTTTGTAACTACCCCGGTTATCAATAAAACATCGGCTACCGTAAAGCTGCAAACCAGCATAAAAAATCGTACGGGTAAACCCCAGCAGGTAACAGTTACTACCAGTATTTTTAATGCTGCCGGTTTAGAAGTTACCAGCAAGACATCAATCGATATTACTTTACAGGATACGGTCGCTACTGTTCACCAGGACCTTAAACTGGCTAAGCCTAATTTATGGTCGGTTGATAGGCCATACCTATATAAGGTAGTTACTAAAATAATTAACAAGCACGTCCTTGCCGACGAATATCAAACCCCGCTTGGTGTGCGGTATTTTGATTTTGATGTAGACAAAGGTTTTTCCTTAAACGGTAAGCCACTCAAAATTTTAGGCGTGTGCGATCACCACGATTTGGGCAGCCTTGGTGCGGCCGTTAATGTACGTGCTTTAGAGCGCCAATTGGAGATATTAAAAGCTATGGGCTGCAATGCTATCCGTACCTCGCATAATCCGCCAGCACCGGAATTGTTAAATCTGACTGATAAGCTGGGCTTTATTGTGATGGACGAAGCTTTTGATTGCTGGGAAAAAGGTAAAGTCAAATACGATTACCATTTGTACTTTAAAGAATGGCATAAACGCGATCTGGAAGATCAGATACTGCGTGACCGTAACCATCCATCGGTAATTATGTGGAGCATTGGTAATGAGATACCACAGCAAGCAGACACAAGTGGCTACAGGTTGGCAATTGAACTTGCTGGTATTGTACACAGTTTAGATGTTACGCGGCCTATAACCGCTGCCAATAATGATCCGGGCACCCGTAACCAGATCATTAAATCGGGAGCGGTAGATCTGGTAGGGTATAATTATCACCATAACGATCTGCCTAAGTTTCACGAACGTTATCCTGGTAAGAAATTTTTAGGTACCGAAACTACATCAGCTTTAGAGACACGTGGTATTTACGATATGCCATCGGATAGTATTCGCCGCTGGCCGGTACCTAAAGGAGGTAAGATGAACGACGACTTTACGGTGTCGGCTTACGACAATGTGTCGGCCAGATGGGGATCAACACACGAAGAAACCTGGAAGATCATTAAGAAATACGATTTCCTTTCGGGAATGTTTATCTGGACGGGCTTCGATTACCTGGGCGAACCAACACCTTATAGCTGGCCCGCACGCAGCTCTTACTTTGGTATTGTCGATCTGGCTGGCTTCCCCAAAGATGTATATTATATGTACCAAAGCGAATGGACAAATACACCAGTACTCCATTTATTACCACACTGGAACTGGGAGCCTGGCAAAACCGTCGACGTTTGGGCATACTATAATAATGCCGATGAGGTTGAATTATATTTAAACGGAAAATCGTTGGGGATTAAAAAGAAAGCCGGCGACGATTTGCATGTGATGTGGAGGGTTAAATATGAGCCCGGTACCTTAAAGGCCGTATCGCGCAAAAAGGGCAGTACCGTTTTAACAACCGAAGTTAAGACCGCGGGTACGGCAGCCAAAATTGAACTCAGCGCCGATCGCGGGACCATTACCGCCGACGGGCAGGATCTTTCTTTTGTAACCGTTAAAATATTAGATAAAGACGGTAACCTGGTGCCCGACGCAGGAAATACTGTTAATTTTAAATTAGATGGAGACGCTTTTATAGCCGGTGTCGATAACGGCGACCCGATCAATCATGACTCGTTTAAGGTAAACTATCGTAAAGCCTACAATGGCCTTGCCCTGGCTATAGTACAGGCAAAGCAAAACGCGGGTTTTGTAAAACTTACTGCCACGTCGAATGGCCTGCAGGCAGCTTCGATACAAATAACCTTAAACAAATAGCGGTTTAACACGGGTACGCCATACAGGTTTATTCAATAAGGAATCTTGCCATTAACAACAAAAACGACATTCAGTGTCGTTTTTGTTATTAAATTATAGCCGTGCCATCCTACAGATGGTTAGCATACACCCAATTATGCGGTAATTTTTAAGTGTATTATTTACATTAATTTTAGTAAAGGGTTTAAATACATGTGATTTTTTTAATACTTATATTAAAATGTAATCAATTTTTAAATTCAGGATGGGACAGGATAGTTGTTGAAATTATTGTGTATACTTTTAACAATGTAATAACACGGTGTCTATACTAAACAGCACCGATTTAAAACTAACCAAAAACTAAATAAATTATGAAGAAACCTTTACGTATTTCACGTACGCTATCGCCGTATCAGAATTATTTTAAGTCGCAGCAGTCGTTACCCTTCACCAATTAAGGGCAATACTTTTTTTTCAGACTTTAAAGTTTC
>Ga0209026_1000277_pt1 | contig 59750 bp, 44 predicted proteins | sample AraplaCL_Col_mCL_FD_184262 | JGI IMG/M metagenome (GOLD analysis project Ga0209026, IMG submission 184262) | Arabidopsis root microbial communities from the University of North Carolina, USA - plate scrape CL_Col_mCL (SPAdes) (version 2) | ecosystem: Host-associated > Plants > Roots >...
ATCAATCTGCTGGCGCTGCTGTCGTGGCTGGTCCTCAAGCTGCGTTGAAGGCCCGCGGTTCGTAGGTTGGGGTGAAAACCCCAACGTCGCGGTGCATGGACGGTTTGTGATGTTGGGGTTTGCACCCCAACCTACGCCACCGCCCTAAACCGCTATCATTAACGGATGAATGTTCCCGCCTCGCTCCCCATCATCCGCCTCAAATCCGACCGCACCCCAGGCCACCCGTGGGTATGGTCGGCGCAGGTACACAAGCCCGAAGTGCGGATACCGCCCGGCAGCGTGGTGGACGTGGTCGATGCCAAGGATCGCTTCGTGGGACGCGGCTTCTGGAACGGGCATGCGCGCATCGCCTTGCGCCTGCTGGCCGCCGACGCGAGCGAATCGATCGATGCCGACTGGATCGCCGCGCGTATCGATCGCGCCGTGGCCCTGCGGCGCCAGTTGCTGCAGCTCGACGCCGCCACCGACGCCTGGCGCGTGGTGCACAGCGAAGGCGATGGGCTGTCCGGGCTGATCGTGGATCGCTATGCCGACATCCTGGTGGTGGAGTACTTCGCCGCCGGCATGTGGAAATTCCGCGACGCCATCCATGCCGCGCTGCTGCGCCAGTTTCCCGGATCACGCTTGTACTGGTTCGCCGAAACGCACGTGCAGAAGCAGGAATCCTTCGACTGCCGCGTGGCCGAAGCGCCGGAGCCGGTAGAAGTGCACGAACATGGCCTGCGCTTCCATGCGGCACCGGGTTACGGACACAAGACAGGATTCTTCGCCGACCAGCGCGAAAACCGCCGCCGTTTCGCCGAACTCGCTCGCGGCCGGCGCGTGCTGGATTTGTGCTGCAATGCCGGCGGCTTTGCGGTGCATGCCATGGCCGGCGGTGCACGCGAGGCCACCGGCGTGGACATGGACGCGGGCATCCTGGAGATTGCGCGCGCCAACGCCGCGGCGAACAACCTCGACATACGCTTCGAACAAGCCGACATCTTCGAATGGCTGCGCCAGGCCGCGGCGCGCGGCGAACGTTACGATGCGGTGATTCTCGATCCGGCCAAGCTCACACGCGACCGCAGCAAGGTGATCGACGCGCTGAAGAAATACTTCGCGATGAATCGGCTGGCGCTGGATGTGATTCCGCCCGGCGGCCTCTTGCTCACCTGCTCCTGCACGGGCCTGGTGAGCGAAGCGGATTTCCTGGAGATGCTGCGCCGTGTGGCGCTCAATGCCGGACGCGAGATCCAGATCCTGGAAGTGCGTGGTGCCGGCGCGGATCATCCGGTGCGTGCGGATGTGCCGGAAAGCCGCTACCTCAAGGCGGTGTTCTGCCGCGTCGATTGATCATTCGGCCTGGCTGTCGTTCTGCTGCAGGCGGACTTGCCGGCCTTGTGGAATACGCCAGAGCAGCAGCAACACGTACGCCAGCACCAGAAACGCCACCCACAACCCCAGCGCGTTGCGCAGCGTCAGCGCGTAACCGAGCTGCGACACGTCGATGAAGTGGTACGGATAGCGCCCCATCAGCGCACCGCGCAACAGCACGTAGACGAAATAGGTCACCGGATACAGGCTCCACCATAGCGGCGCCGTCCAGCGCAAAACCGTGCGCCGCAGTGCGACCACGCTGTAAAGCACCACCAGCGCAGGCACGATGTAATGCATCACTACATCGGCCAGCAGCTGCAGGCCCTGCGGATTCCACACGTGCCGCAGCAGCACGAAATAAGCCACCCCCACGAACGCGATGCTGCTGGCGACCCAGCCGATCGCGGCCGGCTGCGTGAAGAACCGCCCCGGCGCCGTCGCCGGCAGGACGGCCGGCCAGGTGGCCGCCACCGCCACCAGGATGTTGGTGAGCACGGTGAAATAACCGAAATAGATCGCCAGGCCCTGCAGCGTGCCCATGCCCCGCGCGTCGGTCAGGCGCAGCGAAAGATAAAGCTGCAGGACCACGCCGAACCAGGCGACGAAGGCGATCAGCGCAGCCAGCGGCCGGCTCGTTTCGATCGATGCGCGCATGCGGGCTCCCGAGGATGCGTGGCGACGCGCCGATACTACCCCGGCGCGCCGATCTCAGGGATTGATACGAGTGCGCGTAAACTGTGCACCAGTACTGCCGGAAACGCCCATGCCCCTGCTCGAAATCTCGCTTGCCCTGTTGGTGGTTCTGCTCGTGCTGCAGGTATTCATCCTGCTGCGCGGCCGCGGCGACGCCGGCCTCCAGACCCGGCTGGATGGCCTGAAGGACGATCTGCGCCACCTGCGCGAGGCTGTCGCCCAGGAACACCGCGCAGGCCGCAGCGAGCTGAGCCAGGCGCTGATGCAATTCGGCCAGCGCCTGGAGCTGCTCACCGAGCGTACCGACGGCGGCCTGCAGGCCTTGTCGCAGCGGTTGATCGAAGAGGCCCGCCGCGGCCGCGAAGAACTCGCCAACACGCTCAACCAGCTCGGCAACCAGCAGAAGCAGCAATTGGCGACCCTCGCCGCCGACAACGAAAAACGCCTTGGCGAGGTGCGCAGCACGCTCGAGACCAAGCTCAGCGCGATCCAGCAGGACAACGCCGCCAAACTCGAACAGATGCGCGCCACGGTCGACGAAAAACTGCAATCCACGCTGGAAACGCGCCTGGGCGAATCGTTCAAGCTGGTGTCGGAGCGACTGGAAGCCGTGCAGCGCGGCCTGGGCGAAATGCAATCGCTGGCCAGCGGCGTGGGCGATCTCAAGCGCGTGCTGACCAACGTGAAAACGCGCGGCATCCTGGGTGAAATGCAACTGGGCGCGCTGCTGGACCAGATGCTGACGCCCGAGCAGTACGCCGCCAATGTACCCACCGTGCCCGGCTCGGACGAGCGCGTGGAATTCGCCATCCGCCTGCCCGGCGGCGAGCGCGACGATCATGTATGGCTGCCGATCGACGCCAAATTCCCGCGCGAGGATTACGAACGCCTGCTCGACGCGCAGCAACTGGCCGACGTGGAGGCGATGGAGCGCGCCGCAAATGCACTGGAACGCCGCGTGCGCGACGAAGCCAAGACCATCCGCGCCAAGTACATCGCACCGCCGGCCACCACCGATTTCGCCATCCTGTTCCTGCCGACCGAAGGCCTCTACGCGGAGATCATCCGTCGCCCCGGCCTGTTCGACAGCCTGCAACGCGAACAGCGCGTGATCGTGGCCGGCCCCACCACGCTTGCCGCCCTGCTCAACAGCCTGCAGATGGGTTTCCGCACGCTGGCGATCCAGAAGCGCAGCAGCGAAGTGTGGCAATTGCTCGGCGCGGTGAAGAATGAATTCGGCAAGTTCGGCGACGTGCTGAAAATGGTGCGCAAGAAGCTGGACGAAGCCGGCAAGCATATCGACGCCACCGCCGTGCGCACGCGCGCGATCGAACGCAAGCTGCGCGACGTGGAGTCGCTGCCGGGTGAACAGGCGCAGCAGCTGCTCGGGGAATCGCTCAACAGCGACGAGGAACTGGTCGAAGACCAGCCGTAGGTTGGGGTGCAAACCCCAACCTCGCGATCCACATGAACATGGCAACGTTGGGGTTTGCACCCCAACCTACGATCACGCCAACGCATGCGCCGCCGCCCGCGCAATCAACGCCGCATCGGGCCGCACGCCGGTATAGAGCACGAACTGCTCCACCGCTTGCAGCACGATCACTTCCGCGCCCGTCACCACCGTCTTGCCGAGCGAGCGCGCCAGCGTGATCAACGGCGTTTCTGGCGGCAGCGCCACCACGTCGAATACGGCTGTTGCGCGTTCCACCGCATCGCGCTCGAAAGCGAGCTGATCCTTTTCCGGGCCTTCCATGCCGATCGGCGTGACATTGATCAGCAGCTCCGCCTGCACGCCGGACATATCCGCCACCCAGGCAAAACCGCTGGTTTGCGCCAGCGCCCGGCCGGTCGCCTCGTTGCGCGCCACGATATGCCCACGCCTGAAACCGGCATCGCGAAATGCACACGCCACCGCCTTGGCCATGCCGCCGCTGCCGCGTAACGCGAGCGACATATCGGCGCTCAGGCCGTGCTGCTCGATCAGGCTGCGCACGGCGATGTAATCGGTGTTGTACGCATGCAAGTTTCCATCGTCGTTGACGATGGTGTTGATCGAGGCGATGGCCCGCGCGGATTCGTCGATGCTGTCGACCAGGGGAATGCACGCCTCCTTGAACGGCATCGACACCGCACAGCCGCGGATGCCCAACGCGCGAATGCCGCCGATCGCCGCCGGCAGGTCGCGCGTGGTGAACGCCTTGTAGACGTAGTTCAGGTCCAAGGCTTCGTACAGGAAATTCTGGAAGCGCGTGCCGAAATTGCCTGGGCGGCCGGACAGGGACATGCAAAGCTGGGTATCGCGGTCGATGGATCGAGTCATGGGGAGGTGGCTCTGACGTGGGTCGGCGGCCTGCGGATGGCCCGCCCAGCCTGGGCTCCCGACCCTACCATCTTGACGCGGGCGTTACACTTGCCAGCCTGAACCCGCATCAAGGAAGCCGCATGAGCGAGCACGAGCCCACCGAAGTCACCCGCGAACAGGCCGAAGAAGCCGTGCGCACCTTGCTGCGCTGGGCCGGCGAGAATCCCGCGCGCGAAGGCCTGCTGGATACGCCGCGCCGCGTGGTGAAGGCGTACCGCGACTGGTTCAGTGGTTACCAGATCGATCCGGGCGAATACCTGCGCCGCACTTTCGAAGAAGTGGCCGGCTATGACGAAATGGTAGTGCTGCGCGACATCGAATTCGAAAGCCATTGCGAGCACCACATGGCGCCGATCATCGGCCGCGCGCACGTGGGTTACCTGCCCACCAACCGCGTGGTGGGCATCAGCAAGCTGGCGCGCGTGGTGGATGCGTACGCGCGACGCTTCCAGGTACAGGAAAAGATGACCGCCGAGATCGCGCGCTGCATCCAGGAAAACCTGCATCCGCAAGGTGTGGCGGTGGTGATCGACGCCAGCCATGAATGCATGACCACCCGCGGCGTGCACAAGCGCGGCGTGTCGATGATCACCAGCCAGATGCTGGGCTCGTTCCGCGACGATGCGCGCACACGCGCCGAGTTCCTCGACTTCATCGGCATCCACGGCGGCCGCCGCTGATGCGCGTCGCCCTGGCGCTGCTCTTGGCGTTGCCGGCCGCGGCGCTTGCGCAAGGCACGGCCGGCGGCCTGTTCCGCGCCATGGACGCCAATGGCGATGGCCGCATCAGCGAAGCCGAATACGTGGCCTACATGAGCCAGGGGTTCGATCGCCGCGATCGCAATCACGACGGCGTGCTGACACCGGACGAACTGCCCGGCGGACACGGCAAGCCGGTGACGCGCGCGGCATGGCAGGACGACCTGCGGCGGGAGTTCCATAAGCTGGACCGCAATCACGACGGCTATTTGAGCCCGCAGGAATTGATGCAGCCGCCGCGGTGATAGCGAAAGCCACTCCCAAATCGCCGTTATCTGTCCCCTCCCCTGCGCGCAGGGAAGGGAGCCAAGCATTCGCGAACCTGAAACTCGACGCGAATCAAGTTGCACGGAGAACAGAACAACACCCCGCGACATTTCCTGCACACGCCGGCCCATGCCAAGCCGCGCCGCATGGGCTATCGTTGCGGCTTTGATCCGTCTGCCAGGGTTCTTCGCGTCTGCGCATGGGTACCGCTGCTCCTTCACGCCAAACCGCCGCCTTCGCCTTCATCTTCGTCACGGTGATGCTGGACATGCTGGCGTTCGGCATCATCATTCCGGTGCTGCCGCACCTGATCGTGGAACTGAGCGGCGGCAGCATCGCGCAGGCGGCGGTGTGGTCGAGCGCCTTCGGCACGGCATACATGCTGATGCAGTTCGTGTTTTCGCCGGTGCAGGGCACGTTGTCGGATCGCTTCGGCCGCCGCACGGTGATCCTGATCTCCAGCTTCGGCCTGGGTGTGGATTTCATCGTGATGGCGCTGGCGCCGGTCGTGTGGCTGCTGTTTGTCGGCCGCGTGGTGTCGGGCATCTGCGCGGCGAGTTTTTCCACCGCCAATGCCTATATCGCCGACATCGTGCCGAAGGAAAAGCGCACCGCCGCCTATGGCGCGCTCGGCGCGGCGTTCGCCATCGGCTTCGTGGTGGGGCCGGCGCTGGGCGGCTTCCTCGGTCATTACAGCATCCGCCTGCCGTTCTGGGTCGCGGCGGCGCTGTCGCTGATCAATTTCTGCTACGGCTTTTTCGTATTGCCCGAATCGCTGGCGCCCGAACGGCGCAGCAAGCGATTCGAATGGCGCCACGCCAACCCGTTCGGCGCCCTGGTGCTGCTGCGCCGCTATCCGCAAGTATTCGCGCTGGCCGGCGTGTATTTTCTGATTACGCTGGCGCAGTTCTCGCTCAACGCCACCTATGTGCTCTACACCGACTACCGCTACGGCTGGGGCTCGCAGGCGGTGGGCTATACGCTGGCGCTGGTGGGCCTGTGCAGCGGCTTCGTGCAGGCCGTGCTGGTGCGTCGTTTGATGCCGAAACTCGGCGAGCGGCGCCTGATCATGATCGGCTTGCCGTTGTGCGTGGTGGGTTATCTGTTCTTCGGGTTTTCCTCCGTGGCGTGGGTATTCCTGCTCGGTATTCCCTTCCTTTGCCTGGGTGGGCTCGCCGGGCCGCCGGCGCAGACCCTGATGTCGCATCAGATCGATCCGCACGAACAAGGGCGCCTGCAAGGCGCGCTGAGCAGCCTCGCCAGCCTGGCCGGCATCTTCGGACCGGCCGTGTTCGCCAACCTGTTCGCCTTGTTCATCAGCAACCACGCCCCCATGCATGTGCCCGGCATCGCCTTCCTGCTGGCGGCGGCGCTGCTGGTCGCGGCCACCGTCATTGCCGGTTATGCGACCCGCCACGCCCAAGCCGCGCCAGCCGGCAGTCACGTGGCGCCCGCGTTGCACGGCGAGTTGTCGCCTGTTGCGGACGTGGTCACCCACGAGTCCCTCACTCATCGTCATCCGGAGTCATCCCCATGAGCCTCTCCATGTACCACGCTTCCGTGCCGCTCTTCGTCCGCGCACTGACCAACCTGCACCACGTGCTCAAGCTCGGGGAAAAACACGCCCACGACAAAGGCGTGGAAGGCTCGGTCATGCTGCAGACGCGCCTGATTCCCGACATGCTGCCGCTGGTCAAGCAGGTGCAGATCGCCACCGACATGGCCAAGAACGGCACCGCCCGCCTGGCCGGCGTCGATCCGCTGAAGTTCGAGGACAACGAAACCTCGTTCGAAGAGCTGTACGCGCGCATCGACCGCGCCCTCGACTACATCAAGAGCTTCAAGCCCGAACAGATCGACGGCAGCGAAACGCGCCCTGTCACCATCAAGTCACGCAATGGTGAGCAGCATTTTGAAGGGCAGGCTTACCTGTTGCACTTCGTGATTCCCAATCTGTTCTTCCATTGCACCACCGCGTACGCGATCTTGCGTGAGGCGGGGGCGCATCTGGGGAAGCAGGATTTTATCGGCAAGGCCTGAATATCCCGCGCCGGGCAAATGCGATTGCCCGGCGCGATGGACGGATTCGTACTACAGAGCTTTCTTGGCAGCCAAGCGCCGGCTTTCATATAGGCGTTGCCTGATAGCCGGCAAGCCTTCGCTCGCGATTTGATCTCTCCATGGCTCTCGACAATCGCCCCTAAGGGTTAAGGGGCGGAGCCGCTACGCGTATTCGTCGCGCAGGCCCAGTGCGTGGACAATCCTGGCGGCATCGCCAATCCATACTGCGGCAATGCCCGGCGCGATCCTGTCACCAACGAGCTGATCTTCATCAACTCGACCCAGCAGAACATTTCCGCGCTGAGTACGTCGGGGGCGGACGTCGGCGCTTACTACAACCGCACCCTGGGCTCCGGCAAGCTGCACCTTTCGGCCAATGCCACCCGGGTGTTTCTCTACACCGAGCATCCGTTCCAGGACGATGCCTCCATCGCCTACCAGGAAAACGGAACCTTGGGATATCCCAAGTGGAAAGCGGTCATCAGCGCCAATTACGCCATCAACCGCTGGTCGTTCGATTGGCGCACCCGCTATTTCTCGCCCATGCTGCGCGTGTCCAACGAGAGTTATGCCTCCAATCCCACGCAGACCGCGCCGATTCGGGCAGGCGCAGGCTTTTTCAATGACGTGCGCGTCAGTTATTCGATCAAGGACGACGGCACGAAAGGCGGCTTGGAAATCTATGGCGGCATCACCAACGTGTTCGATCGTGACCCACCGGTCAACCTGTTTGGCACCGGTTTCGGTTCGGCGCTTTACGACGCGCTTGGCCGCAGCTACTACGCCGGCTTCAATTACAAGTTCTGAGCTAGCCGTATCTACCGTGGTCGGGCCGGCCCGGCCACGGATTGATTCCTTGTCGCAGCACCCCCATTCGGGGTGGATCGGCCTATGCCCCTCACGCTATTGGAATGTCCCATGTCCAAACATCTCACCATCGACTTCGTCTCCGATGTCGTCTGTCCGTGGTGCGCCGTCGGCCTGAAATCGCTGGAGCAGGCCCTAGGTCATCTTGATGGGGAAGTCACCGCCGACCTGCAGTTTCGTCCCTTCGAGCTCAATCCGCAGATGGCGCCGGAAGGTGAGGATGTCGCTGAGCATCTGGCACGCAAGTACGGCAGCACGCCCGCGCAAATCGCCCAGAACCAGGAAGGCATCCGCCAGCGCGGCGCGGCGGTGGGTTTCACGTTCAACATGGACAAGCGCAGCCGCATCTACAATACCTTCGATGCGCATCGGCTGTTGTACTGGGCGCAGTTGCAGGGGCGGCAGCCGGCGCTGAAGCTGGCCTTGCTGGAGGCCTATTTCGGCCGCGGCGAGGATGTCAGTTCGCATGAGGTGCTGGCCCGGGTGGCCGGCGAAGCGGGCCTGGATGCCGCTGCCGCGCGCGAGGTGCTGGATAGCGGCCGCTATGCGGACGAGGTTCGCGAGGAAGAGCGCTTCTACCAGCAGCAGGGCATCCGCGCCGTGCCGTCGGTGATCGTCAATGGCAAATATTTGATCCAGGGCGGACAGCCGCCTGAAGTGTTCGAGCAGACCCTGCGCAAGATTGCGGGCGAGGTTTGACCCGCGCCGCGGTGTGACAGCTACAGGTAGGCTGGGATGCAGTCCCGGCATGCCAGCCTAGGCGTGCATGGCGATGCTGGGATTTCATCCCAGCCTACTGTCTTCCGGAGGGAAGAGGCAGCGGCCCGGGCATGAGACAATAGCCGCCCCGCTCCACTCCGCCCGGCAATGCTGCGACTCACCGACATCAAGCTCCCCCTGGACCATTCCGAGGAAGCGCTCGCCGCCGCCATTCGCGCCAGATTGCATATCGGCGCCGCGGCCATCCGCGGCTATTCGGTGTTCCGCCGCGGCTATGACGCGCGCAAGCGCGGGGCGATCCAGCTGATCTACACGCTGGACGTGGATGTGGCGGACGAAGCCAAGTTGCTGGCGCGCTTCGCGGATGATCCCCACGTACGCCCCACGCCGAATACGGAATACGCCTTCGTCGCACATGCGCCGGGTGTATTTTCACGCGACATCCCTGTCGCGGAAGGCAATAGTCAAAAATCGGCCATCCATGACCGAACGCTTCAAAAAGACCCCCATCGCCCAGTAGTCATCGGCATGGGCCCCTGCGGCCTGTTCGCCGGCCTCTTGCTCGCCCAGATGGGCTTTCGCCCGATCATCCTCGAACGCGGCAAGGCGGTGCGCGAGCGCACCAAGGACACCTGGGATCTGTGGCGCAAGCGCAACCTGCATCCGGAGTCGAACGTGCAGTTCGGCGAAGGCGGTGCGGGCACGTTTTCCGACGGCAAGCTCTACAGCCAGATTTCCGATCCCAAGCATTACGGCCGCAAGGTGCTCACGGAATTCGTGAAGGCTGGCGCGCCGGAAGAAATCATCTACGTCAGCAAGCCGCACATCGGCACCTTCCGGCTGGTGACGATGGTGGAGAACATGCGCCACACCATCGAGACGCTGGGCGGCGAGATTCGTTTCGAGCAGCGCGTGGATGACCTCTTGGTCGACACCGATGCCGATGGCGTTCGCCACGTGCGCGGCGTGACGCTGGCGAACGGCGAGCAGATCCGCACCGACCACGTCGTGCTGGCGCTCGGCCACAGCGCGCGCGATACCGTCGCCATGCTGCACCGGCGCGGCGTGTATCTGGAAGCCAAGCCGTTCTCGATCGGCTTTCGCGTGGAACATCCGCAATCGATGATCGATCGCGATCGGTTTGGTCCGCAGGCGGGCCATCCGCTGCTTGGCGCGGCGGATTACAAGCTGGTGCATCACTGCCGCAATGGCCGCTCGGTCTACAGTTTCTGCATGTGTCCGGGCGGCACGGTGGTTGCCGCCACCAGCGAGACGGGGCGCGTGGTCACCAATGGCATGAGCCAGTATTCGCGCAACGAGCGCAATGCGAATGCGGCCATCGTGGTGGGCATCGAGCCCAGCGATTTTATTCCTTACGACAACAGCGGCAGCCCGCTCGCCGGCATCGCCTTGCAGCGCGCGCTGGAGAGCCGCGCCTTCGAACTGGGCGGCGGCACCTATGACGCCCCGGGCCAGCTTATCGGTGACTTTCTTGCCGGCAACGCCTCGACCGTGCTCGGCGATGTCATGCCTTCGTACAAGCCTGGCGTGCATCTGACCGATCTGTCCTCGGCGTTGCCGGATTACGCGGTAGAAGCCATCCGCGAGGCGATGCCGGCGTTCGATCGCAAGATCAAGGGCTTCGCGCGGCCGGATGCGATTTTCACCGGCGTCGAAACGCGCACGTCCTCGCCGGTGCGCATCCGCCGCAACGATGACGATCTGCAGAGCCTCAACACGCGCGGCTTGTTTCCGGCCGGCGAAGGCGCGGGCTACGCCGGCGGCATTCTTTCCGCCGGCGTGGACGGCATCCGCGTGGCCGAAGCGGTGGCGCTGAGCATGACGCGCCAGGACGTGCATGCTTACTGACGCGATCAAGGACAGCATTCGCGAAGCCTATGCGCGCGTGAAGGAAGGCCTGCCCGGCTTTCGCGCGCGCGCTGCGCAAACGCGCATGATTGCCGAAGTGGCCAAGGCGCTGGCGCAGAGCGGCGGCGCGGCGGTGATCGAAGCGCCCACCGGCACCGGTAAATCCATGGCGTATTTGATCGCCGGGGTGGAAGCGGCGAAGGCGCTGAAGAAAAAACTGCTGATCGCGACTGCCACCGTCGCCTTGCAAGAGCAGTTGGTCGAACGTGACATCCCGCTTTATCTGAAGCTCAACGGCCGCGAGATGAAAGTGGCGCTCGCCAAGGGGCGCGGCCGTTACCTGTGCCCACGTAATCTGCGCATGGCCAGCGCCAGTCTCGGCGAAAGCGCGCAGCTCGGTCTGGGTCTGGACAACGACCTGGCCCTGTGGAGCAAGCCGCCGGCGGAACGCGACAAGCAGGTGCTGCGCAAGCTCACCGATGCCTTCGATCGCAACGATTGGAACGGCGACATGGACGCCGCGCCCGAAACGCCCGGCGACATGCTGCGCGCGATGATCACCACCAGCACCGGCGGCTGCACCGGGCGCCGGTGCGCATATTTCATGATCTGCCCGTTCTTCGCCGCACGTCGTGCCGCAGCGGACGCGGACATCATCGTCGCCAACCAGGACCTGGTGCTGGCCGATCTCACCTTGTCCAGCGGCGAAGAAAGCTGGGGCGGCGTGTTTCTGCCCAAGCCGGAAGAAACGCTGTACGTGTTCGATGAAGCGCACCACATGCCGGGCAAAACGATTGACCGCGGCGCCGCCGACGTCATGCTCGGCACGGCGGTACGACAGATCAGCCGCCTGGCGCGGCAAGTGCACGCGGCCTACTCGCTGACCGACAAGGAAGTGATCGGCAAGCTCACGCTCGATGCCGGCGACGCGAAGCTGCAGGAGCTCAGCGACGCGCTGGAAGAACTCGAGAAGGAAATACGCCAGTCGTGGACGCCCGATCCGTCGGAGACCGAACCGGTGTATCGCGGCTCGCTCGGGCAGCTGCCGGACAACTGGGTGCATCACGCCACCGTGCTGTACGTGGCGGCCGCCGAAGTGCAGCGCTGGCTCACTGCCGTGCGCCGCACCGTCACCGAAATGAGCGAAGGCGGCCCCACGCAGGAAGCCTTGGCGCGCGAACTGGGCATGGCGCTGGAACGCATCGATCGTCAGGTACGCACCTGGCGCGCGTGGTCCAGCGACGATCCGGAACACGCGCCGCCGCTGGCGCGCTGGGTCACGCTGTCGAACGACCAGCAACTGGTTTGCCACGCTTCGGCGGTTTCGGCCGGCGCGCTGTTGCGCAATATTCTCTGGGACAACGCGAGCGCCGTGGTGATGACCTCGGCCACCTTGAGCGTGGGTGGCAATTTCCGCGGTTTCGCCGATGCGGTGGGCTTGCCGGATGATGCCATCACGGTCAGCCTGCCCTCGCCATTCGATCTTGGCGCGCAGGCGCGCCTGGAAATACCGGCAGTGGCCGCCCTGCCCGATGCGCGCGAGCAGCATGCGCAGGAGGTCACCGACTGGCTGGCCGAAAATCTCGACTGGGAAGCCGGCAACCTGGTGCTGTTCACCTCGCGCGCCAAGCTCGAACGCGTGCTGCAGCGTTTGCCGATCGATAAGGTGCGCAAGGTGCGCGCACAGGGTTCGCTCGGCAAGACGCAATTGATCGCCGAACACGTGGCGGCCATCGAAGCGGGCAAGGGCAGCACCTTGTTCGGCCTGGCGTCGTTCGGCGAAGGCCTGGATCTGCCCGGCAAGCTGTGCGAAACGGTGGTGATCACGCAGCTGCCGTTCGCCGTGCCCACCGACCCGGTCGGCGCCACCTATGCCGAATGGCTGGAGTCGCGCGGCCGCAACCCTTTCATGGAAGTGGCCGTACCGGAAGCTACGCGTTTGCTGATTCAATACTGCGGCCGCCTGATCCGCAGCGAGACGGATCGCGGCCGCATCGTGCTGCTCGATCGTCGCGTCATCACGCGGCAATACGGCAGCCAGATGCTTAAAGCCCTGCCACCTTTCCAGCGCGTGATCGAGCGTCCTGCATGAGCATCATCCGCCTGCGCGATTGTCCAGCCGTGGCGTGGAAGAACGGCATGGGCCGCACGCGCGAATTGGCCGTCCATCCTGCCGGCGCCGGCATGGACGATTTCATCTGGCGTGCCAGCGTGGCGGAAGTGGATAGCGCAGCGCCGTTTTCCTCGTTCGAAGGTGTCGATCGTTACATTGCGCTACTGGACGGCGCGGGTTTTACGATGACGCTGGATGGCGCTCGCAGCCATGCACTGACGACACCTTTTTCGCCGTTCGCCTTTGCCGGTGAGGCGCGTGTGAGCATTGCGCTGCACGGCGGCCCTACGCGCGATTTCAATTTGATGCTGCGTCGGTCCAACGCGCACGGGGAACTGGTGACCTGGGAAGATCCCGGTCGGCAGGTGGTGGACGATGCGGTGGTGCTGATTTACTGCGCGCGAGGGCACATCGATACGTCGGACGGGCGCCTTCAGCCTGGGGACGCTTGGCTGCCGACACCATTGACGGGACGGGTTTCGCTGGATGCCGGGGCATTGGGACTTGTCGCGCGGGTGGAAGTGCTCGGAAATTAAGCTGGGTTAGCACCAATGGCACCAACGTAAGCGACCCATTGTTCGAATACTGCAAAAAATCAGAACCGTCGTCCCGGCGAACGCCGGACGTAGCGCGAAGCGCGGAGAACGTCCGAAGGACGGCCCCGAAGGGGTGAGCGAAGCGAATCACCCAGCGACTTCAGGCCCCTCAAAGTCACTGGACCCCGGCGTTCGCCGGGGCGACGATGCTCAAGTAGTACCATCGCGGTTGGCGCAGCTTTTTTGCAAGAACTGAATTTCGATAAATCTTCCATCTTTCTTGAGGCTCTTCCCATGCTCGTGCTGATCCTCGGTCTGATTCTCTTTCTCGGTTTGCATTCCATCCGCATCGTCGCCGACGACTGGCGCACGCAACAGATCGCGCGTATCGGCCTGGCTCGGTGGAAGGCGATCTATTCCATCGTCGCCGCCGTCGGCCTGGTGCTGATCGTCGTGGGTTTCGTCATGGCCAGGCAGCACGTGGTGCCGCTGTATGCGCCGCCGGCATGGCTGCGCCATCTCAATGCGCTGTTCATGCTGATCGCGCTGATCCTGTTTCCCGCCGCGCGCGTACCGAACAACGCCATCAAGGCCAGGCTGCATCATCCGCAGGTGCTCGCGGTGAAGACCTGGGCGTTCGGCCATCTGCTCGCCACCGGCATGCTGCACGATGTGGTGCTGTTCGGGTCGTTCTTCATCTGGGCGGTGGTGCTGTTCGCCGTATCCCGCCGTCGCGATCGGCGCAATGGCACGGTCTATCCGCCGGGTACCGTGAAAGGCACGGTGATTACCGTCGTGGCAGGTATCGCGCTATGGGCGCTGTTCGCGTTCTGGGCGCACAGCTTCCTGTTCGGCGTGAATCCGATGGCTTAAGGATGCCGATAGTCATCTCGCACTGTCGGCTCGCTTGCGCTAGATTCAAGCCGGCTCGATAGCTGGAGATAACGTCCATGGTCGGCTTTCTGCTCTGGTTGGTGCTGCTGGTGTTCTGCTGGCCGCTCGCGCTGTTGGCGCTGGTGCTGTATCCCATCTTCTGGCTGTTGCTGCTGCCATTCCGCCTGATCGGGATCACGGTGGAAGCCGTGTTCGCCTTTCTGAAAGCGCTGCTGATGCTGCCGGCGCGCGTGCTGCGCGGGCCAGCGTAGACTGCGCCAACCCACCCCGCGAAAACGGACTTGCAATGGCTCGCCGGCGGCGCAGGATGGGAACCTGAGCCATTTCCACCGGATTCACGCCTTGCAAGCCATCGATACCCTCACACCCTGCCCCTGTGGCCACGCCAGTTACGCGCGCTGCTGCGGTCCGCTGCACGAGGGCGGCATCGCCAGCACGGCCGAGGCGCTGATGCGCTCGCGCTACAGCGCCTATGTGCTCAAGCGCGAGGATTACCTGCTGGCGACATGGCACCCCAGCACACGGCCGGCCAGCCTGAAGCTGGCGGCGCAGCAGCCGTCGCCCACCTGGCTGGGGTTGGATGTGAAACACCATCAGCAGGACGGCGAGCAGGCCGTGGTGGAATTCATCGCACGCCTGCGCTACGGCGGCGGCAAGGCGCAGCGCATGCACGAGATCAGCCGCTTTATGCGCGAGGATGGGCGCTGGTATTACGTGGATGGCCAGTTCCCGGAAAGCCCATGACGTAGGTTGGGGTGCAAACCCCGACATCGGGATGTATGTGTTGGGGTTCGCACCCCAACCTACAGGGACAGCTCGCTCTCGCCTTCGAAGCGCCCGTTCGGCCCGAAGCGGCGCTCGATGATCAAGCCTTTGCCATCGTGGCCGATCGCCACGATGGTGCTGGCGCGTGTGCCGTAGGCCTCGCCACGGATGAACGCCGAAGACAGCCAGCGCTCGCGCTCCAGGCCCACGCCGGTATCGGGCAGCAGCTCATCCGGCGCCTGATGCTCGTCGGCCAGCGCGTTGAACAGCGGCGCGAAATCCACTTCGTGGCCGGCGTCCATCCACGCCTGCAGGCGTTGCATCAATGCGCGCGTCTTCGGCCATGGCGTGTTGAAGTCGGCATTGGAAAGGCCGTGCACGCCGGGTTCGATCAGCTGCGCCCGCGACGATGGCCGGTTGCCGATGTAGAAACCGTGTTCGGCATCGAACGTCAGCAGATTGAAGGGACGATAGCCGGATGCCGCGGCCAGCAGCTTTTGCGCATGATTCACGGCGGCGTCGGCGCCGGTGAGGTAGTCCGTGGCGAGCAAGCCGCGCGACACACCCTGTTGCGGATCACGCGGGTCACGCACGTTGGTGACCACGCAGCATCGTCCTGCCGGCGTGACGCCCAGCCATGTACCGCCGGCTTCAAGATCGCGCCCGCCGACGATCGGCAGATCGTTCCAGCGTGACAACGGGGCGCTGGGCCGCGCATGGAACTCATCGCGGTTGCCGGCGAGCAGCAGGCGCCAGCGCGGATGGGCTTGCCAGGCGAAGGCGATCAGGCACATGACGAACCTCTACCGGATGGCTCCCTCTCCCCGCCGGGAAGAGGGTTGGGGTGAGGGGCAAGGCTTGCCATGAAGCTCATAGAAGCAACGCTCTCCGATTGACCTGCACCGTAATTTTGCCCTTATCGCGAAGAGGGAACGTATCCCGCACGCTTGCGCACCGCATCGGCCCAGCGCGCCGCAACCCGCGGCGAGGTCATGCACACCGTGCTATCCGTCACCGTGGTCACCGCGCGCTCCAACAACTGGATATCGGCTTCATGCTGGCGCGCGACGTGTGGATCTTCAAAGAAGATCGCGCGCTGGCAGCGTCCTTCCAGCACCAGGTCGGCAATCTGCGCGTCGCCGCCCATCGGCCCGCTCTGGTAGCGCTCCACCCAGTTCTCGCCCTGCGGCCATCCGCGGCTCCATGCCAGCTCGTTCAACTGCTGGCCGGTGGTGCCCGTGGCGACGCGGCGCTTGAACCGCGCCAGCACATCGAAGTGATCGGATGCGTAGGCCATCATCTGCGGCTTCATCGCATCGTGCGCGATCAGCGCCAGCGTCTGGGTTTCCAGCGCGTGCAGATCATCGGCGCCAGCATTAGGCGCCAAGCCCGCCTGGATGCGCTCCATCTCGATCCAGTCGCGCGCCGACGCCACGGTGGAAATGAAAGGCTTCTGGTGAATCACGCACTGGCGCTTCAAGGCCACCGCTTCGGGAAAGATCGAGGACGGATCGACCGGATCGATCAGGTAGATCGCCCCATCCAGCGTGCGCTCCGGCGCGTGCATGCCCACCACCTCGGCCACCAGCTTCATAAGACCGCCTTCGCGCCCGTAGGGGTAGCGCAACAGGCCAGGGTAATCGGCGAGATAGCCCACCCGCTCGATCGCCGCATGCGTGCGCCCCACCGCGTGCAGGTGCAGGTTGAGCTCACGAATGCCCTGCTCGCACGCCCGCAGCCAACGGAACAGCGCCGCGTCGTCGTGATCGTGATGAAGCGCGTTGGCGGCGAGACCGAGACGCATGGATATTCCCCCTTTTCATAAATCAAGAAGCGGATAGCAGGTCTTAATCGGAAATGATGCATGGTTTCGGGGAGCATGGCGCGTGAAGCGCTGCTCGTAAATGATTTTCCAATGCGCCCAAAAAGCGAACGGCGCACCGGTCAGGACCGATGCGCCGTTGGTCTTGTCGCTTTTTTTGCTAGAACTTCAGCTTGACGCCCACGTTCCAGAAGCGTCCCACGATGCCCGACTGCGCCCAGGTCGGGTTGTAGTTGGCGCCGGCGCCGGCGTAGTCGGCCGGATCCAGCGGCGGCTTGCGGTCAAACGCATTCATGACGGACGCCATGACACTGATGTGATTGTTGATGTCGTAGCTGCCGGTCAGATCGAAGTCGACATACGAGCCGACGTGGCAACTCAGCGGCAGCACGTTGAGGCAGCTCTTGCCGGCGGTGTCTTCGGCATAGTTGTCCATGCCGCTGGTGCGGTAGAACGTGCCGGTAATGGTCAGCCGACCATATTGGAACGTATTGGCCCAGGATTCGCGGAAACGCGGCGTGCCCGCACCGGAGGACAGAATGTACGGGCCATGCGTACCCACGTATTGCTGCACGCTGCCGTCCGGCAGATACAGCTTCCAGGTGAAGATTTCCGTGCCGGTGAATTCGGAGGTGTAATGGAAATCGCCGAAGTCCCAGTGCCCCCGCAGATCGACGTCGACGCCGCTGGTCTTGAGCTTGTTGGCGTTGATGTATTCACCGATCACTTCCAACGGCCGTGGCTGCGCATTCGGGAAGGCCGGGTCCGGTAGATCCGGCACTACCACCACGCCTGGCGCCTGCGGCAGACCGGCGTAATAGTTGTTCAACGCCGAGCTCGTATCGGCCTGCGTGATGACGTTGTCCTTCTCGATGTGATAGTAGTCGATCGATGCGTTGAACCAGCTGATCGGTTGCACCACCACGCCGAAGGTGAAGTTCGTCGCCTTCTCAGGCTTGATCTTCGGATTGGCCAGCGCGTAGATCGATTGCGCGTACGGAATGGTCACGTACGCACTCGGACCGTTGGGGCCGGTATGCGCCGCGATAAACGAATCCGGGAAGCCCGACAGGCCACCGGCCGTGATGAAACCCTGGCTGGAGCTCGATCCGTTTTCCGCAAAGGCCGGCGCACGAAAACCCTTCGAATACGTGCCACGCACCGCGATCCAATCGAACGGCTTCCACTTGAAGCCCACTTTCGGCGAGAAGTTGTTGCCGAAATCCGAGTAATGGTCGAAGCGGCCGGAAGCATCCACTTCCAACGATTCGATCAACGGCATGTCGAATTCCACATAAGCGCCTACGACATTGCGCCGGCCCTTGGTTTGCGCATTGCCCAGGCCCTGGAATTCGAAATTCGGATTGAGCGTGGGATCATCATTCGCCTCGTGGCGAACCCCCGCGCCCAGCGCAAGGCCCATCGGACCACCCGGCAGATCCCACAGCGAACGGCTTACGTTGAAATCCAACGCATCCAGATCGGAAGTGGACGTCTTCGAGTAGCCAGGCGCAAGCGTGCTGCGGATGGCGGCGCTGTTGGCGGCGGGATTGACGAAATTGTAGGTGCCGTCCGTGACCGCCGTGATCAATGCCTGGTAATTGAGAAACCCGAACTGACTGGTGTGCAACCAATCGTGATTGATCGTTGCGGTGATGTCGTAATTCCAGTCGCTCCATGTGCCACTGACGCCACCAGTCAGGCGCAGATTGTGGTTGTCGTAATTGAAGCCGTTCGGAATATCGCCGAACGCATAGTTGATCAACGCATATTGTCCGGACGCCGCAAAGGGATTGTTCGGATTGAGCGAACCGTCCGGCAAGGTCGGCGGCAGTGCGATGCTGGTGGTGTTGTTGGGCGTACCGCTCTGGATTTGCGCCGGCGGACCCACCGTCCACGTCCTTGCTTCCATGTAACTGGTCGACAGAAACGCCTTGGTGGTGTCGTTGATCTTCACGGTGATCCGACCGTACAAGCCGCCCTGCTCCATCGCCGGCTGCACCTGGCCGTAATCGCCCACGAAGTTTTGCTGGCAATACACGCCATTGGCAGGATCGTTCACCAGCACGGTGTCACCGCCGCAACCACGCAGCGGCTGATAAAGCCCGGTCGCGGTGCCGGTCAATATGTTGCCGGGCGTTCCCAGCGTGCCCGGTGCCACGGCGCCATAAATGGAGCCGTTTCCCGGTGAAGAGCTATTGGCGTTGGCGCCGCCGAGAGAACTCAAGTCGCCCGTGTTGAAGGGAAACTTGCGCTGCCTGGCCCAGATCGGATTGTCTTTTTGATATTGCACGCTGAAGTAGGCGTTGTAGTGATCCGTATTCAGATCGCCGCCACCCATCAGCAACGAAGCCTTGCGCGACCATCCGCCGCCATGCTGCGAACTACCGACCTCGGCCGTGCCTTCGATACCTTTGAAGGTGGGCCGCAGGATGATGTTGACCACGCCGGCGATCGCGTCGGCGCCATACAAGGATGACGCACCGTCTTTCAGCACTTCGACGCGCTCCACCGCGGCCAGTGGAATGGTGTTGAGATCGACGAACGAACGCTCGCCGTCATCAGCGACCGGATAGTTCGCCACACGATGTCCATCGACCAGCACCAGCGTGGAGTTCACGGTCAGGCCACGCAATGCGACGCCCGACGCACCCGCCGCAAAGCCATTGGTAAATGCATTGGGAATGGTACCGCTGTTATCGGCCGACACCGAACGCACGACATCGGAAATGGTGGTGTAACCGCTGCGCGCAATGTCCTGCGCCGTAATCACCGTCACCGGCGACGGCGTTTCGGTATCCACGCGCGGCAATGCCGAACCGGTCACCGTGATCGTCTGCAATTGCTTGGCGTTCTGTGGTGCTGCTTGCTGCGCTGTTTGCTGATCCTGCGGGGCAGCCGTTTGTGCGAAAACCGCTCCGGCGGCAGGCGCCAGAAGCAAACCTGCAAGCGAGAGCGCAAGAGGATGACGTTTCATTTGGAACCCCTCCAAGATTTATTCGGTTATGTGGGTGTAACCGCTTGTGAGTTGTCCAATCGATCCGCTGGATAACAATGTAAAGGGAATCCCTCCAGATCCCGTGCGGCGGTCTACCACACACGAGCTTCGTGGACAAGCCTTTAACATCAGCAATGTATTGCGAGTGTGTAGAGAAACCACGCTGAATAGCTTCCGCAAATGTGCGCAGCTGCCGCGTTATTTCTGGGCTTAAACGATTACGGAAATCTAAATATGCCCGCATGAACTTGCGTATTCATCTGAATTTGACGCGCAGCGCGCATGTTCTACAGTCAGCTAACTTTTCGTCTTCGCAAAAATAACGGCGCGTCGAGAGCGACGCGCCGTTATCAACAGCAATCCACACATCGCGCAATGCATGACGCAATCGCATCATGCATCGCCAATTGCGGATCTTAGAACTTCACTTTCACGCCCAGATTGAAGAAGCGGCCCACAAGACCGGCCTGCGACCAGGTCGGGTTGTAGTTGAGGCCGCCACCGGCATAGTTCGACGGATCGAACGGAGGCTTGCGGTCGAATGCGTTCATGATCGAACCGGTCACGCTGATGTGATCATTGATCGCGTAGCTGCCCGTGAGATCGAAGTCGTAGAACGAACCGACACGGCAGCTCAGCGGGAAGTTGGCGCCGCTCGGCGTGGTGGACAAGCACGTGCCCGGACCAAATCCGACGTCTTCGGCGTAATCCCAGTAACCGCTGGTGAAGTACAGCGTGCCCGTGACCGTTAGCGGGCCATAGACCAAGGTGTTGGCCCACGAAGCGCGCGTGCGGGGCGTGCCTGCGCCGGACGATAGGTTATACGGACCCTGCGTACCGACGTAGCTTTGCGAGGTGCCATCGGCCAGCGTCACCTTCCACTGGAAGATCTGCGTGCCGGTCAGCTCACTGATGTAGTGCACGTTGTTGCTGAAGTCGAAGTGGGCCTGCAGGTCCAGGTCAACACCGGTGGTCTTCAACGAGTTCGCGTTGATGTATTCGCCAATGACTTCAGCCGGACGCGCTTGCGCGTTCGGATGCAGCGGATCGGGCAGGTCCGGGATCACGATAACGCCCGGTGCCTGCGGCGTGCCGGCGTAGTAATTCGCCAGCGCTGCCGAGGTATCGGCCTGCACGATGTTGTTGGTCTTCTTGATGTTGTAGTAGTCGAGCGAAGCATTCAGCCAACTGACCGGCTGCACCACCACGCCGAACGTGAAGCTGGTGGATTTTTCCGGCTTGATGTTCTTGTTGGCCAGCGTGTATTCCGACAGCGAGTACGGCAGGTTATAGGCGTTACCGGCACCACCGTGCTCGGCCTGGAAGGCCGGCGGCGGCGTGTAGGTCACGAAGCCCTGCGTCGAGCTCGAACCGTTTTCCGCAAACGACGGCGCACGGAAGCCCTTGGAGTACGTGCCACGGATCGCCACCCAGTCCAGCGGCTTCCACTTCAGGCCGATCTTGGGCGAGAAGTTGTTGCCGAAATCGGAGTAGTGGTCGAAGCGACCGGACACGTCGGCTTCCAGTTGTTCCAGCAGAGGCATGTCGACTTCGGCGAAGGCGCCGGTCACATCGCGGCTACCCTTGGTCTGCGCATTGCCCAAACCCTGGAATTCGAAATTCGGGTTCAGCGTCGGGTCGTTTTGCGCTTCGTGACGGAACTGGGCGCCCACGGCAAGGCCCATCGCGCCACCGGGGAGGTCCCACAGCGAACGGTTGGCCGACAGATCCAGCGTATCCATGTCGGACGTGGAAGTCTTGTTGTAGCCCGGCGCAATGGACTGGCGCACCGCCCCCGAGTTGGCCGACGGATTGGCAAAGTTGTAGCTGCCGTTGTTGAGCGCGGTGATCAGGCCCTGGTACGACAGATAGCCGTACTGCGTGGTGTTAAGCCAGTCATGGTTCAGCACCACCGCTGCGTCGTAGTTCCACTCGCCGACCGTACCGGACAGATCACCCACGATGCGGGTGTTCTTGTTGTCGTAGTTGAAACCGGAGGGAATGTCGCCAAAGCTGTAGCTGATCGGCACATCCACGCCAAACGGATTGGACGGATTGTTCCCCGGCAGCATGATGTTGTTGGTGTTGTTCGGCGTGCTCGACTGGATGGAGCGCGGCGCCGTGGGAGCCCAGGTCTTGGCCTCCATGTAGCTGGCCGACATGTACGCCTTGGTGGTGTCGTTGATCTTGACGGTGAAACGACCGTACAGACCACCCTGCTCCATCGCCGGCTGCACCTGGCTGTACAGATTGGCTTGGTCATAACGACAGTAGCTGCCGGTGGCATCCGTGATCATCGGACCGGTGGTGCAGGCTTGCAGAGGCTGCCACAGGCCTGTGTTCGGATTCTTGATCGCGCCATTGGGACCCGCTGCATGGCCCGCGGGGCCGAGCAAGCCCGGCCCGCCGAGTGCGCTCAGATCACCCGAATTGAACGGGTAATCACGCTGCTTGGCCATGATGGAGTTGTCTTTCTGATACTGCGCGCTGAAGTAGGCGTTGTAGTGGTCGGTATTGAGATCACCACCGCCGGCGAGGAATGTCGCCTTGCGCGTGAAACCGCCACCATGCTGCGAGGTGCCCACATCGGCGGTCGCTTCAATGCCATTGAAACCGGGCTTCAGAATGATGTTGACCACGCCGGCAATCGCGTCTGCGCCATAGATCGACGAGGCGCCGTCCTTCAGCACCTCGATGCGCTCAACGGCCGCGAGCGGAATGGTGTTGAGATCGACGAACGAGCGCTCGCCATCGTCAGCTACCGGGTAATTGGTGGCGCGATGACCATCGATCAGCACGAGCGTCGAGTTCACCGTGAGGCCGCGCAGCGCGACGCCCGACGAACCGGCAGCAAAGCCATTGCTAAAAGAATTCGGAATCGAACCGGAGTTGTCCGCCGAAATCGAGCGAACCACATCGGAAATCGTGGTGTAGCCGCTACGTGCAATCTGCTGCGCAGAAATCACCGTCACCGGCGAGGGGGTTTCCGTATCGACGCGCGGCAGCGCGGAGCCGGTCACCGTAATGGTCTGAAGTTGCTTGGCATTGCCCTGGCTCGGAGCAGCCTGGGATTGGTCCTGGGTGGCCGGGGCGCTTTGCGCGAAAGCGGTGCCGGCAATCGGAGCAAGCAGAAGGCCCGCCAGCGAGAGCGCAAGCTTATTACGAGTCATTTTTCATACCCTCCAAGGTACAGCGGATTGTGATTCGCCCAACTAGGGGATGTTGCAGGTAGGGGAAAGTTGGGCGTGTGGGGACACGGGGCCGAAGTCTTCCACACCCTTGCGCCATCAGACAAGTCCTTAACATCACGCAATATTTTGCGATGGCAGTGTTGAGCCGGCACTTGAAGTTGCAGCTGCTAACGCGTCAATTGACGGCAAAACGTTGCAATCGAATGCGCAAGTGCGCGTTACGTGATCATTGATGGGCTCGTACAACTCCGAGCCTGATCACGCCATTCTGTTAACACTTCCAAATATGCGACTGCGCGTGCAGGAGCGAAAGACAGCCATGCAAGAGCGAAATGCATCGCTGTATTTGCATGACTGCAGGCAAAAAGAAAACGGCGCATCGTTGCATCGATGCGCCGTTTCTTTTTTCACGACTACTGCATCGTCATCGCCGATGCAGCGTTACTGCTTTTACTCGAACGAGTACTTCGCACCCACCGTGAAGTACCGGCCGATCGCGCCGGTGGAGTCGAGTGGGTTGTAGTTCATGCCGCCGTACGTCGTCGGGTCCAGCGGAGCGATTTCGTCCGTCAGATTCTGGATCGAACCGAACACTTCGAAGTTGTTCGCGAAGTGATAGCGAGCTGAGAGATCCACCGTGGTGAACGACGGAATACGGCAATGCTCCGGTGCGTCCGTACCATCGGCAAACGCAGCGTTGCACGGAGCACCCGCGTACGGAACGTTCTTGAACGCGCTGCGGTAGTTCACCGTAGCGGCGAGCGAGAAATTGCTGATGTCCCAGTCAGCGGAGAGCTGCGCACGATGGCGTGGCGTGCCGATACAGTTGGTGGTATCGCAATTGCCGTGCGTGCCGGCGTACTGCACGGTACCGGTGGCGTCCTGGCGTGCATACGAGATCAGATGCGTAGCATTCAGATCGAAGTTCACTCGGCCGTACGTGCCCAGGTCGAAACGCTGCGTGAAGTCCAAATCCACGCCACGCACCGAAGTCGCTGCGGAGTTGATGTAGCTGCCTTCCGCCGCCAGCAGCGTGCCGCTGTTGGGGATGCCAGTCAGGTTGTTGTCCGAACGGATCACGTTGCCTGCTGCAATGGCGGAAGCGGCGGTGCTCTGGTTGATTTCATCGGTACGACGAATGCGCCAGTAGTCGACGGTCAACGAGGTATCCGCAGTCGGCGCCAGCACGATGCCGCCGGTGTAGCTGCGCGAACGCTCCGGCTTCAGATGCGCATTCGGGCCAGTGATGATGGCGATAGGCGCGTTGCAATCCGCCTGCGAAGCACCAAGAGCAGTCAGCGGGGCGCCGTTCGGGCAACGCACTGGATCGGGAGCATTGGTGAACGCGGCCAGGCGTCCACCGGTTTCAGCCGGATTCGGCGCGCGGAAACCGCCGGCAAACGTGCCACGCAGCGACAGCCATGGAAGTGGCGACCACTTGATGCCGAACTTCGGCGTGACCGCGGTGCTGCCGGATTTGTAGCTGTCCACGCGGCCCGCAGCCGAGACTTCCAACGTGCTCAGCAGCGGCGCATCCAATTCGAAATAGCCAGCTGCAACGGATTGCGAACCCTTGTAGGCCGAATAACCCAGGCCGATGATGTCACCCGTGTCGGTGTACGTGGTCGGCGTGAGTGACACGGCCGTGCGGCGATATTCGGTACCGAGCGCCAAGCCGAGCGGGCCGCCGGGCAGATCGAACAGCGTGCGCGTTACTTTGGCGTCGATCGAGTCGAGCACGCTGCTGGCGTTGGCGTGCAGCGTCGGCGAGATGTAGTTGTAGATGCCCGGGTTGTTGAGGCCCGAGTTCTCACCGATGCGCCAGTAGCCGAACGGGCTATTGGGATTGGTGAGTGCATCGCGCACCGCGCTGTAACGCAGATAGCCCCAGCGCGTGCTGGTGAGATCGGTGCCCGAATGCATGTACGCGGCATCGTAATCCCACGAACCGAAGGTGCCCTTCACGCCAACCAGGAAACGGTAGAAGTCGTTATCCGTACGCTGCACGCGCGGACCGACGTCCCACGCGGAGTAACGCAGACGCGCAGACTGGCCCTGGAAGGGGTTGTCTGGGTCGGTAGGCCCCAGCACCACGGCGCCAGTACCGCTGCTGGCATTGACCGGGCCACCCGGATAGCCCCAGGCGCCGGAAACGCCCGACGGCGTGGTCTGGAACTTGGAAACCTTGTTCGAGTAGCCGAATTCGCTATACACCTGCGTGTCGTCGGACACTTTGAAAGTGCCACGCACGAACAGATTGAGCGCGCGGTCGCTCGGGGTGATCCAGCGGAACTTCGCCGTATCCCACAAGCAACCGCCACCGCCGCCAGCCTGCGAGATGTTGGAGAACTGTCCGCAACCGGGTAGCGATTGATAGTGGTACTTACCGTCGACCCCCGGAATACCTACGGCGCCGGTCGGCGAGCTACCTGCCGACGCACCGCCACCGGTGATCGCGCCACCCAGGAACTGGCTGCCGGTCGCGCTGTAGCCCCACGGACGCAGATCGCCCGTGCCGATCCACTTGCGGTCGCTGCGGTCGGTGGCTTGGATCGCGTCGTCTTTGACGCCTTCCAGATTGAACAGAATGTTGTAGCGATCCTTGTTGAGGTCGCCCGTGCCCGCCGTCAGCGAGGCCTTGTAGCGATTGCCGTCACCGTTGCCGGAAACGCCGGTCGAGATCTTGGCGACTGCACCGTGGAAATCGCTCTTGAGGATGATGTTCACCACGCCGGCAATGGCGTCGGAACCGTAGATAGCGGACGCGCCATCCTTCAGCACTTCGATGCGCTCGACGGCTTCCATCGGGATGGTGCTGAGGTCGGTAAACACTTTCTGGCCGTCATCGGCCAGACCGAACGAGGCCATGCGGCGGCCGTTGAGCAGCACCAGCGTGGAGCCGGCGCCCAGGCCGCGCAGCGAAACGCCGGTGGCGCCGCTGGCAAAACCGTTACCGAAGGTGGACGGAATGGAGCCGGCGCCATCGACGGTAAGGCGCTGCAGGAAATCGGCAACCGTCGGCAGGCCGCTCGACTGCAGATCCTTGGCGGTAATCACCTGCACCGGCGAAGCGGTTTCCAGGTCGGTGCGCGGAATGCTGGAACCGGTCACTACGACCTTTTCCAGCGTCTTGGTGGATTGCGTCGCGTCTTGTGTCTGCGCGTTGGCAGCAAACGCGAAACTGGCGGAACCTGCGAACAGGGTCCACACAATAGCGTCGCGCAGCCGTGTCGTTCTCATTTGCATGAGTGAAATCTCCCTCTTGGTCAGCAGATGTGGGGAATGGGTAGGGTTCTGCTGGCTCCCCTGGCGCACGAACCTACGGCGTAAGAAGATGCGCTGTTCGGAATAGTAGCCACACTTCGCAAGAAGTTAACAGTACCGATTGGCCTCTAAAGACACATGCCAATGACTCCTGCCAGCCGGGAATGGCTACAACCCTTTGAATTTTCGAAAGAATTGAATGCAGCCAAAAGCCATGTGCGATCGCAGCATTTTGCGACGGCACCCTGGCGCTTCGGACAAGTCCAGAACTGATGACGTATTAATCCGAAGACGTTTCAGCCTCGGCAACGTGAAATAAGTCGGGGCGCCACAGCGCGGCCCGGCTATCCCGACGGCAGGGAATGTGCGGCGTGCATCGCGGGTGAGGATCGCCATCCCAGCGCAGCCGGCAGGACAATAAAAAAGGCGGCGCTTTAAAAGCGCCGCCCCTTTTAGAACATCCCGTTGCGCCGGACGCGTCAGCCCGCCGCCACCGCTTTTGCCAACGCACCCGCCAACATGCTCGCGATACTCCTGCCCGCTTCGCGCCCGTCATACACCGCCCGCACCACCAGGTCCGCGCCACGCACGTTGTCCCCACCGGCGAAAATCTTCGGATGGCTGGTCTGGTGCGGCAACCGGCCGTGCGCGCCGGTGATCACCTTGCCCGACGGCGCCAGTTCCACGCCGTGCGCATGCAGCCAGTTCGGCGGGCTGGGCAGGAAGCCGAACGACTGGATCACCACGTCTGCGGGAATGTCCGATTCGGTGCCGGGCACGTTCTGCGGACGCGGGCGTCCATCCCCGTTATCGACCAGCTGCGTTTCCACCACGCGCACGCCGCGCACGTGGCCCTTGCCGTTGTCCAGAATCGCCACCGGCTGGCGGTGGAACATGAAGGTGACGCCTTCCTCGCGGCTGTAGTTCACCTCGCGCGCGGAGCCGGGCATGCTCGCCTCGTCGCGGCGATACACGCAGGTGACGGATGCGGCGCCGAGACGGATCGCGGTGCGGTTGCAATCCATGCCGGTATCGCCGCCGCCGAGCACCACCACGTGCTTGCCGTGGAAGTCGAACATGGATGCGGGCTCATCGCGCAGCAGGCGTTCGGTATTGGCGATCAGGAACGGAAGCGCGTCGTGCACGCCCTGCAGTTCGCGTCCGGGCAATTGGCCGTCCACGAAGGTGTAGGCGCCGGTGCCGACGAAGATCGCGTCGTATTCTTCCAGCAGCGCGCCGAACTCCACGTCACGTCCCACCTCTTTACCGAGCAGGAAACGCACGCCCATGCCTTCGAGCACCTCGCGGCGCGTACGCACCACGCCCTTGTCGAGCTTGAACGGCGGAATGCCGAAGGTGAGCAGGCCGCCGATCTCGTGCTGGCGATCGTAGACGTCCGCGGCGATGCCTTCGCGGCGCAGGCGATCCGCGCAGGCAAGACCTGCAGGGCCAGCGCCGATGATCGCCACGCGGAAGCCGGTTTCGCGCACCTTGGAAAGATCCGGACGCCAGCCCTGGCGCAGCGCTTCGTCGGTCACCCAGCGTTCGATGCTGCCGATGGTGACCGCGCCGAACGCGGTCTGCTCCAGCGTGCACGCGCCTTCGCACAGGCGATCCTGCGGACACACGCGGCCGCAGATTTCGGGCAGCGGGTTGGTTTCGTGCATCAGCGTGGCCGCTTCCAGAATGCGGCCCTGCTGCACCAGCTTCAGCCAGTTCGGAATGTAGTTGTGCACCGGACAGGCATGCTCGCAATACGGATTGCCGCAATCGATGCAGCGCTCCGCCTGCGAAGCGGCCTGCGGCGAGGCGAAGTCGCCGCCGATTTCACCATAACCCAGCACGCGCACCGCCACCGGGACGGTGCGCGGCGGCTGTCGGGGCAGGTCGAGGAATTGGAACAGCTTCGCGCTCATGCCGCCCTCCGGAGTTCTTCAGCCAGCACGGCAAGGCTTGCGGCTTTGGGTTTCACCAGCCAGAACTTGTATTGCAGGCCGCGGAAGTCGCGCAGAATCTGCCGACCCCATTCGCTGCCGGTCAATTCAACATGGCGGGTGACCAATTTCCGCAGGTGCTGCATGTAGTTTTCCATCCCCTCGGGTGAGATACGCAGGATGTCGACCAGCTCGTGGTTGTAGCAGTCGACGAAATCGCGCTCGATATCGAGCACATAGGCAAAGCCGCCGGTCATGCCGGCGCCGAAGTTGAGGCCGACCTTGCCGAGCACGGCGACCACGCCGCCGGTCATGTATTCGCAGCAGTGATCGCCGGCGCCTTCCACCACGGCGATCGCGCCGGAGTTGCGTACGGCGAAACGCTCGCCCGCGCGGCCCGCGGCGTACAGCTCGCCATCGGTGGCGCCGTACAGGCAGGTGTTGCCGATGATCGACGCATCCTGGCTGGCATACGGCGCATCCGCCGGCGGACGCACCACGATGCGGCCACCGGCCATGCCCTTGCCGACGCCGTCGTTGGCTTCGCCGACCAGTTCGATATGCACGCCGCCGGCGTTCCACGCGCCGAGGCTCTGGCCGGCCGCACCTTCGAGCTTCAGCTCGATCGGGGTTGCATCCATGCCGTGGTCGCCATGACGACGCGCAACATCGCCGGACAAACGTGCACCGATCGCACGATCGGTGTTCTCGATGCGATAGGCGAACGTGCCGCCCGTCTTGTTTGCCACGGCGGCGGCCGTATCGACGGCGATGCGTGAGGCGAGTTCGGCGTCATCGCGCATCGGATTGCGCGGCAAGCTGCAGGCGAATTCGCTGCGCGCGCTCAGACCCGTGCCATCGATCAGCGGCGTGAGGTCGAGCTTGTGCTGCACTGGCGTCACGCCTTCGAGCTGTTCGAGCAGATCAGTGCGGCCCACGATCTCGCCCAGCGAATGCACGCCAAGCCGCGCCAGATGCGCACGCACGTCCTGCGCGATAAAGGTGAAGTAGTTCATCACCATTTCGGGCAGGCCGATGAAGTGGTCCTTGCGCAGCACCGGATGCTGCGTGGCCACGCCGGTGGCGCAATTGTTCAAGTGGCAGATGCGCAGGTACTTGCAGCCCAACGCCACCATCGGGCCGGTGCCGAAGCCGAAGCTTTCCGCGCCGAGCAGTGCCGCTTTGATCACATCCAGGCCGGTCTTCAGGCCGCCATCGGTCTGCAGGCGCACGCGACCGCGCAGATCGTTGCGGCGCAGGGTCTGCTGCGTTTCGGCCAGGCCGAGTTCCCATGGCGTGCCGGCATATTTGATCGACGTGAGCGGGCTCGCGCCGGTACCGCCGTCGTGACCGCTGACGGTTATCAGGTCCGCACCGGCTTTCACCACGCCGGCGGCGACCGTACCGACGCCAGCATGCGAAACGAGCTTCACCGAGATCAAGGCGTCGGGATTCACTTCCTTCAAGTCGTGAATCAATTCGGCAAGATCTTCGATGGAATAGATATCGTGATGCGGCGGCGGCGAGATCAGGCCGATGCCGGGCTTGGCGTAACGCAGGCGCGCAATGGTGGCGTCCACCTTGTGGCCGGGCAGCTGGCCGCCTTCGCCGGGCTTGGCGCCCTGCGCGATCTTGATCTGCAGCACTTCGGCGTTCACCAGGTAGGCCGGCGTGACGCCGAAGCGGCCGGAAGCCACCTGCTTGATCTTCGACGCCTTCTCGGTGCCGTAGCGCGCGGGGTCTTCACCGCCTTCGCCGGAATTGCTGCGCGCGCCGAGACGGTTCATCGCGATCGCCAGCGCTTCATGGGCTTCGGGCGATAACGCGCCCAGCGACATGCCGGCCGAGTCGAAGCGCTTCAGGATCGCATCGACCGGTTCCACTTCTTCCAGCGGAATCGGTTCAGCGGCAGGCTTCAAGCCAAGCAGGTCGCGCAGCGCGGAGGGCGGACGACGGTCGACGTAATCGGCGTATTCGCGATAGTCGCGCGGATTGCCGGTACGCACCGCTTTTTGCAGCGTGCCGATCACGTCCGGGTTGTACATGTGGTACTCGCCGCCGTGCACATACTTGTACAGGCCGCCGGCGCGCAGCGACTGCGCCTGGTTCCAGGCTTCCGCCGCCAGCAGAAGTTGCTCGTGCTCCAGATCGGCGAAGCTGGCGCCGCCGATGCGCGAAGGCGTACCCGGGAAGCACAGCTCCACCACTTCCGGTGCGAGACCGACGATTTCGAACAGCTGCGCACCGCGATAACCGGCCACAGTGGAGATGCCCATCTTCGACAGGATCTTCAAGAGGCCCTTGCGAATGCCGCGACGGTAGCTGCGGCCGATTTCCGCGCGATCGCCTTCGATATGTCCTTCGCGACCGAGCTCGAACAGGCTCTGGTAGGCCAGCCACGGATAGATCGCGGTGGCGCCGTAACCGATCAGGCAGGCGAACTGGTGCGGATCGCGCGGCGTGGCGGTCTCCACAATGATGTTGCAATGGCAGCGCAGGCCTTCCTCGATCAAGTGCGCGTGCACCGCGCCGGTCGCCAGCAGCGAATGGATCGGCAGCAGATCGCGCTGCGGATAACGGTCGCTCAGGAACACCAGCGCGCAGCCCTCACGCACCGTCTGCGCCACTTCACGGCACAAGCGGCGCAGCGCGGCTTCCAGCCCTTCTTCCGGCGCGTACATCAGATCGAAGCGCGGCGCGTTGGCGTACTGCGGCATCGCCAGCAGCTGGCGCAGCTTGCGCTGCGAGAGCACCGGCGAGTTGATCAGGATCTGCTTGGCGTTCTCGGGCTTGAGATCGAATACGTTGCCTTCCGGCCCGATCTGCGTCACCAGCGACATCACCAGCTTTTCGCGCAGCGGATCGATCGGCGGATTGGTCACCTGTGCGAACGCCTGGCGGAACCGATCGAACAGCGGACGCACCTGGCGCGACATCGCCGCGACCGGCGTGTCGTCGCCCATCGAGCCGGTGGCTTCGGCTTCCAGTTCGGCGATCACCTTCAGCACGGTTTCGCGCTCTTCGCGCGACAGGCCGTAGAGCTTCTGGTAGCAGCGCAGTTCATCCGCTGGCAGCGGCTCGGCCGCCAGCGACGGATCGATCAGGTCGGATTCGAGGTAACTCACGCCCGCGCGCAGCCAATCGCGATACGGCGCGCGCTTGCGGTTGATGTCGTCGATGTCGGCGTCGCGCAGCAGGCGGTGCGCCTTGAAGTCCACCGCGATCATTTCGCCCGGTGCAAGACGGCCCTTGGCGATCACGCGCGCGCTGGGCACATCCCACAAACCTGCTTCGGAGGCGACGATCACGTGGTTGTCGTCGGACAGCGCCCAGCGTGCGGGGCGCAAACCGTTGCGGTCGAGCGTACACACCGCGTAGCGGCCATCGCACATCACCAGGCCGGCGGGACCATCCCACGGCTCGCTGTGCAGCGCGTAGTACTCGTAGAACGCGGCGAGGTCCTCGTCGATGCCTTCGCGCGCGGCGAATGCCGGCGGCACCAGCACGCGCATCGCGGCGAGCATGTCCAGGCCGCCGGCCAGCAGGAGTTCCAGCGCGTTGTCGAGGCTTTCCGAATCCGAACCGCTCTGGCGCACGAACGGGCCTATGTCCGAGAGATCCACCAATGGCGAACGCCATACATGCGCGCGCGTCTGCATCCAGCGGCGATTGGCGCGGATGGTGTTGATCTCGCCGTTGTGCGCCAGCAGGCGGAACGGCTGCGCCAGTCGCCATTGCGGCGTGGTGTTGGTGGAGAAGCGCTGATGGAACACCACCGCGTCGGCGGCCAGCGCCGGGTGGCGCAGATCATCGAACACGTCGCGCAGGCGCCCCGGTGCGGCCATCGCCTTGTAGCCGATCACCTGGGCGGAGAGCGACACCACATAGAACTGCGGATCATCGGCCAGCGCGTGCTCGGCGCGACGCCGTGCACGGAACAGCGCGCGCTCGAAGCCGGCGTCGTCCATGTCGTCCGCGGCGTTGATGAAAATCTGCCGCACCACCGGCATCGCCGCTGCGGACAGCGGGCCGCAGGCATCCGCGTTCACCGCCACGTCGCGCCAGCCTGCCACGCGCAGGCGTTCTTCCGCCGCGAAACGCTGCAGCGTCTTGGCCGCTTCGCTGTCGGCCGATTCGAGGAACACCAGGCCGGCGGCAAAACGCTCACCCAGCGGGATGCCTGCCTGCACCGCCATCGCGCGCAGCCAGGACTGCGGATGATGGATCAGCACGCCGCAACCGTCGCCGGTGACGCCGTCGGCGTTCACACCGCCGCGGTGGGAAAGTTTGGCGAGCGCCGCGAAAGCCGTGTCGACCACCCATTTGCTGGCACGGCCATCGATCTGGGCCACCAGACCAAAGCCGCAACTATCGTGTTCAAAACTGGGGTCGTACAACCGCGGTGCCACCAACATGATTTCAAATCCCCTTTTCTTTACTCCGGGTTCGAAGGCGCAAAAAGCCTGCCGCCCAGGAGGCGGCAAGCTGCATGCGAACAAGGCTTGCAACCCGACTTTAAGCACAACTTGTGCGTCGCGTCAAAGCCGGCTAGACGTCCAAATGAAAAACGGTTGTTAGGCGTACCAGCGCGCGCTAACAGACCAGTGCTGCGACAGTGTCCTCCAAAGCGCTCTGGGGCGCCATTTGCGGTGTCTCGCGGGAACAGGCCAGCTCAGACATAATCCGCGGCATGCCGACATCCTCTCATGCTCTTCGCCCGCTCCTTTTTACCTTCTTTTTCGTTGCGATCGCCCTTTCTGCTAGCTTTCCCGCTCTTGCTGGCGCCGCGCAGGACAACAAGGCCGAAGCCGAACAGGCCCAGGCCAAGCAGCAACTGACTGACCTGCGCGCCAGGATGCAGGCGCTGGCCAAGGAGCAGGCCGATACCGCCGCCAAGCGCGACAACGTGAACGCCGAACTGGCCAAGCAATCGGATGCGGTGGCCGCGGCCGCCAAGGCGGTGCGCGATACCGATGCGCAGATCGCCGCCAAGCAGCAGCAGCTCGATCAGTTGCAAACGCAACGATCGGCGCTCAACCAGAACCTCAATGGCCAGCGCGCCGCGATCGCCGATCTGCTGCGCGCCACCTACGCCGTCGGCCACGGTTCGGACTTGCGCCTGCTGCTGGGCGACGAGGACATCGCGCGCATCGCCCGCTCGCTGGAGTATTCCAAATACTTCCAGCAGGACCGGCTGCAGAAAGTGCAGCAATTGATGACCGAACTGACCAGGCTGCAGGATCTGGAAACCCAGATCACCGCCGAACAACAGGCGCTGGAAGCCACCCGCGCGCAGCGCCAGCAGCAGGCCGCGGCCCTGCAGCAGCAGCGCAAGCAACAGCAGCAGGTCGCCAGCCAGATCGATGCGCAATACAAGAACCAGGCGCAGAAGCTGGCGTCGCTGAAGCAGAACGAGCAATCCCTCAACGACCTCTTGTCGAAACTGCAGAAGGCGATCGACGACGCAGCCCGCGAAGCGGCGCGCAAGGCGCGCAGCAACCCCACCGTGCCGAATGGCGAAACCGGCAGGGCCATGGCCAACATCCGCGGCAACCTGCCGTGGCCGGCGCCGGGGCCGGTGCACACCTTCGGCAACGGCGTGCTGATCGGCGCACCGCGCGGCGCGGACGTGAAGGCGGTGGCGCGCGGGCGGGTGGTGTATGCGCACTTCATGCGCGGCTACGGCCAGCTGATCATCCTCAGCCACGGCAACGGCTGGCTGAGCATGTATGGCAACAACGAAACGCTGCTGCACGGCGTGGGTGACGACGTGGCCGCCGGCGAAGCGGTCGGCACCGCCATGCTCAGCACCGGCGACAACACCGGGGTGTATTTCGAGCTGCGCCAGAACGGCAAGCCGGTGGACCCACGCACCTGGCTGAGCCAGAAGCGTTGATCCGGCGCCTTCCACTCCGTCCTTTGCACGCCGAGGACGGAGCTGCGCGCGCGATCGAGATCAACACTTCGGCTACCCGCTTCGGCGTATGCTTTGCCATGAATTTAGACGACCCTGAGCGGTCTCAACGAGGTCGTCACCTCATTTCCTGTGGAGTTTTGCCCCATGCGTTTCCCCCGCTCCTGCCTGATCGCCCTGTTGCTGGCGACGCCCCCGCTGTACGCGCAGGCGGCGCCTGATGCGGCCGCGCCCGCCGCCAGCGACGCCGCTCCGGCCAAAGCAAGCAGCAGCGCCGCGCCGTCGGACCAGGTGAGCATGGACGACGTGCGCAATTTCGCGCACGTCTACCAGATCATCCGCCAGGCCTATGTCGAGAAGGTCGACAACAAGACCCTGATGAACGATGCCATCAAGGGCATGCTCGCCGGCCTCGATCCGCACAGCGCCTATCTGGACAAGGAAGGGCTGCAGGAGCTCAACGAGGACACCACCGGCCAGTACGGCGGCCTGGGCATCGAGGTGATGCAGGACAACGGCATGCTGAAGATCGTCTCGCCGATCGACGACACGCCGGCCTCGCGCGCCGGCATCAAGCCGGGCGACGTGATCACCTCGGTCAATGGCAAGGTGATCACGCCGGACAACATCGACAGCATGTTCGACGCCCTGCGCGGCGATCCGGGCAGCAAGATCACGCTGGGCATCCTGCACGAGAAGGCCGACCAGCCGGTCAGCATGACGCTCACCCGCGAACGCATCTCCATGACCAGCGTGAAGGTGCGCGAGCTGGAACCCGGCTACGCATACATCCGCATCAGCCAGTTCCAGGATGACACCGCCAGCGATCTGGAGAAGAAACTCGGTGGGTTGCTGCAGAAGAACGGCGCGCAAAAAGGCGCGATCCTGGACCTGCGCTCCAACCCCGGCGGCCTGCTGACGGCGGCGGTGTCGGTCAGCGACGACTTCCTCGACTCGGGCACCATCGTCACCACGCGCGGGCGCCTGCCCGATTCCAACCTCAGCTTCACCGCGCACTCGGGCGATCTCCTGAACGGCGCGCCGATGGTGCTGCTGGCCGACAACGGCACCGCTTCGGCGGCGGAAATCGTGGCCGGCGCACTCAAGGACAACCACCGCGCCTTGATCGTCGGCCGCCGCACGTTCGGCAAGGGCGTGGTGCAGACCGTGCTGCCGCTCGATGCCGATCACGCGGTGAAGCTCACCACCGCGCGCTACTACACGCCCAAGGGCACCTCGATCCAGGCCGAAGGCATCAAGCCGGACATTCCGCTGGCCGACCTCACCGTCGCCAAGGTGGACGACACGCAGAACCCGATCAGCTCCGAAGCCGACCTGCCGCATCACCTGGCCAATGAAGTCGCGACCAATGGCGACGGCATCAACAACGACGGCAGCGCGGAGAACGCCAAGCTGGCGACCAGCGATTATGCGTTGTCGCAGGCGTTGAACATCTTGAAGGGGCTGGCGTTGCGCCACGATCCCGGCGTCCCGGGCAGCGCCGCGAAATAAGGCAGCTCTCGCAGGCTGGGGTGAGCGCCAGCGAACCCCAACGTCGCCATGTCACATATCTCGTGGTGGGGTTCGCTGACGCTCACCCCAACCTGCCGATGCCCGGCATCAGAAGTCGAACGGCTTCTCCACCGTCAGGTACAGGCCGCGCCGCGGCGCATACTGCGGCGCGCCCACGCCCACGCCGGTACCGCTGCGCATGCGGTACGAACGGTCCAGCGCATTGATCAGCGCCAGCTGCGTATGCACCTTGCCGACGCTGTCGAAATTGAAGTCGTGCGATACGTTGAGGTTGAGCTGGAAGTAGTACGGCAGCGAGCGACCATTGGGTACGTTGCCGTCCTGGCGCAGGCCGCTGCCGAACAGGTAATCGGCCCCTACCTTGGTGCCGTCGTCGAATGCATAGGTCACGCCGCCGGATGAAGCCAGCTTCTGGTCATGGTCCAGGTGAATCCAGTTGTCGGCGATATAGGCCAGCTCGTCCGTGCCGAAGTTGTACTGGCTGGTGATCACGTCCTTGCCCATCGCGCGGCTGTAGGCGGCGTTGAAGTACGCCGAAACCGGGCCATGGTTGTACGACACGGTCAATTCGGTGCCGCGCACGCGGCCGTACTTGTAGTTGAAGGTGGAGTACACCAGCGCGGCGCCGAACTGGCCTTCGTCCTGCAGGCGCTGCACCTTGCGGTAGTAGGCATCCAGGCCCACCGTCCAGTCCGAGCCGATGTTCTGCTGCACACCCAGGTCGAAGTAGTTGGAGCGCTCGGTCAACGGCGTGTTGTTGCCGTAGTTCTTCACCGCATTGGTGGTGTTGGCGAATGCGGCGATGTTCTGGTCGGAAATCAGCTCGGTCTGCGGCGGCGTGAAGTAGCGCGAATAGCCGGCGTGCACGGTGGTGCTGTCGGTGGCCTGCCAGACCACGCCCAGGCGCGGGCTCAGCTGGCTTTCCTCGCGGAACGCGGTGTAGCGGTCGCCGCGCACGCCGTAGTTGATCGTCCATGCATCGCTGATGTCCCACTCGTCCTGCAGATAGAACGCCGCCGTCTTGGCGAGAATGCGGTCACCGGTGAAGATGTTGAACGGCACCGTGCTGGCCTGGCTGCCATCCGGATTGGCCGGAAACACCAGCGAGTTGGTGTTGGTGGCGGCGCGGTCGAATTCGTAATACACGCCATAGCGCAAGGTGTGGTTGCCCGCCCACGGCGTGGCGAAATCGGCCTGCAAGGTGGACGCGCGATCGGTCTGGTTGATCTGGCCGGCCACGCCGTTGAACATCAGGTCGCCGATGTCATCGGGCAAATACTTCAGGCCGCTGTAACGCTGGCCCACCGATACCTGATAGGCCGTATCGCCGAGCTTGCCCTGCAGCGCCAGCATGCCGAAACGGGTCTTTTCGTTCTGACGCTCATTCAAAAGGGTGGAATCGAAATCGGTCTGGTCCAGATAGCCCCATTGCGGCGCCTGGCCCGGGTTGTTCGGGATATGGAAGCGATTGTTGGTGACGCCGAACAAGAAGCTCAGGCGCATGTCGCTGTTGATCAGATAGGTGATGTCGCCGAAGCCTTTCACCTGGTTGGTGTGATCGTGGATCGGGTCGCGGCTGCGCGTCGGGTTTTCGATGCCGACATTGTTTTCCAGGTAGTTGCCGGTGAAGAAGTAGCTCCAGTTGCCGCTGTGTCCCCACAACGAGGCATACGGATTGAGCGTGCCGAACGAGCCGCCGGTAATGCCCACCACGCCGCCATTGCCCATGTCGACGGGATTCTTGGTGGTGATATCCACCACCGCCGCGGTGCGTTCGCCGTATTGCGCCGGCAGCGCGCCGTCGAGCAGCTTCACGTTCTGGATCATGCGCGCATCCAGCGTCTGCCCGAAACCGGAAATCGACTCGGGCAGCATGACGCCGTTGATGCGGTATTGCAGATTGGCGTGGTCGCCGCGCACGTGCAGCTGTCCGTAGGAATCCTGTACTACGCCCGGCGCCTGCAGCAGCACCTGGTTGAGCGGCGTGGACGCGCCCAGCGGCAGCGCCTGGATATCCTGCGCGCTCAGCACGTACTGGCTGCTGCCCGTATCCGGCGAAAGATTGTTGCGCGCTACGTCCAGGGCAGCCGACACGTTCACTGCGCCTAGCTGCTTGGCGTTGGTGGCGCGACGGTTGCGCGAGCCCTGATTGGCGCCTTGCGCATCATCGCTGGCCGGCGGCTGCGCGGTGACATTCGGCGCAGCAGGCGTCGGATCGACGCTGGGCGCGGCCATCGCGGCGACGGCATACAGCGCAAGGCTGAGGCCAAGAGCAAGCGGAGACATTTTCATGCACGGACATCCGGGCGGAAGGGTGGATGGGGACGGATTGCAATGTTATAACATTTCCAACCTGGCCCCGTGACCCTCCCAGAAGTCATGTCCTTAGATCCGGCCAGTTCATGCCGCTCTCATCAGCCGTCCACAGGAGCGGACTATGATCGGCCGATATGTTGTTTCCCTACGGAGCACGGCATGACCGAGCCCAACGATCTGCAAGCCGCCACGCCCAACCTTCCGGCCGTGTTGACGCACGACGAAGCGGGCAACCGGGTGACCCGCGCCATCCTGGATTTCGTCAGCCAGATTCCCGACAGCAAGGTGCACAGCCAGCACGATCCGAAGGCCGAAGCACGCCGGCTGGCCAATCGCGCCGCGCAGCGCGCGGCGGTCACCGCCGGCACGCTGGCGTTGCCGCCCGGCCCCCTCGGCTGGCTCACCATCCTGCCGGAGCTGATTTCGATCTGGAAAATCCAGGCGCAGCTGGTCAGCGATATCGCCGCCGCCTACGGCAAGCACGCCGAGCTGGGCCGCGAGCAGATGCTGTGGTGCCTGTTCCGGCACACCTCCGCGCAAGCCTTCCGCGATCTGGTGGTGCGCCTGGGCGACCGCCTGATCTTCCGCCGCGTGTCCTACGGCGTGATCGAACGTGTCGCCAAGCAGATCGGCGTAAAGGTGACCCAGCGCGCGCTGGGCGAAGGCCTGTCGCGCTGGATGCCGGTGATCGGCGCGATCGGCGTGGGCGGCTACGCGTACTACGACACGCGCCAGGTCGCGGCGACCGCCATCGCGATGCTGGAAAGCGAGATCAGCACCGACGAACCCGTGACGCAGGAAGTGCAGGCGACCCAGCTGCATTAGCCACGTAGGCTGGGATGGCAATCCCGGCATCGTCATTGAAAATGGCTGGAATGATCGTTCCAGCCTATGCATTCATGCCCAGCGAAGCACGATTGCGCACGACAGCAGGAGCTGCCTATGGATTCGCCCACATCGCGCCCCGTCGCACTGATTACCGGCGGCGCCAAGCGCGTAGGCGCGGTGATCGCGCGCAGCTTGCATGCCGCCGGCTACGAGCTTGCGCTGCATTGCCGCCATTCGAGAGCGGAGGCCGATGCGCTCGCCGCCGAACTGTCGGCGCAACGCGCGCATAGCACACTCGTCGTGCAAGCAGACCTTGCCGATGTGTCCGCACTGCCGCAGTTGATCGATACCGCCGTTGCGCATTTCGGCCGGCTTGACGCGCTGGTCAACAACGCCTCCGCGTTCTATCCCACGCCGCTCGACACCGCCACGCCCACGCAATGGAACGACTTGTTCGCCTCCAACGCGCAAGCGCCTTTCTTTCTTGCCCAAGCCGCCTTGCCGGCACTGCGCCAAGCCCGCGGCGCGATCGTGAACCTGGTCGACGTCTACGCCGAACGCGCCTTGGCGCAGCATCCCATCTACGTGATGGCCAAAGCCGCGCTGGCGGCAATGACGCGTTGCCTTGCGCTCGATCTTGGCCCCGATATCCGCGTCAACGGCGTCGCGCCCGGCGCGGTGATGTGGCCCAGCGACGGCAAGCCGTACAGCGATCAGGAAGCAATGCTGGCACGCACGCCATTGCAGCGTGCCGGCGCGCCGGAAGATGTGGCCAGTGCGGTGCTATGGCTGCTGCGCGATGCGCCGTTCGTCACCGGCCAGATCATTCGCGTCGACGGCGGGCGCAGCGTGTCGATCTAGATGTGTTCGACGGTAAGCGGTTCGCTCTCCACCGGAAACGCCGCCCACAGTTCGGCCATGCTGCGTCCGCTCACCGGGTGGCGCAGGTCCGGTGCGATATCGGCGATCGGCTTGAGCACGAACGCATGCTTCAATTCCTTGCGCGGAATATCGAGGTGGCCCGGTCCCTGCGCGACGAGGTCGTCATACAGCACGATGTCCACGTCCAGCGTGCGATCGGCGTAACGCGGCACGTCGCGGCGGCGGCCGTGGCGATCTTCCAGCGCATGCAGCCAGTCGTTGAGGGCGTTCGGCGTGAGGTCCGTATCCAGGCCGACGGCAAGATTGATGAAGTCGGCGCCGTCGAAACCCACCGCCGCGCTGCGATACGCCGGCGATACGTCGATGTCGCCAAAGCGCGCGCGCAATTCATCCAGCGCGGCGCGCAGGTAGCGATGCGGTTCCTGGCTGGAACCCAGGCTCAAGTAGACGCGCGCCATCTCAGTCCGGCCGCTTGCCGCGTTCGATGCGCACGCCCACCGCTTTCGCACCGCGCACCGCGCCAGGCTTGGACAATTTCAGCCGCACCCAGGCCACGCCGAATTCCTCGCGGATGATCGCCGCGCAACGCTCGGCCAGCGTCTCCACCAGGCCGAATTTCGATTCGCTTACGTAGGCGATCAGTCGCTTGGATACGTCCTTGTAATTGAGCGTATCGGCGATGGCGTCGCTGGCGGCGGGCACGGTGTTGTCGAACGCCATCTCGATGTCGAACGACAAGGTCTGGCGCACGCGGCGCTCCCAGTCGTAGATACCGATGACGGTGTCGATGCGCAGGTCTTCGATGAAAACGATATCCATTTTTTTTGGCGGGACTCGGGACTCGGGACTCGGGACTCGGGACTCGGGACTCGGGACTCGGGACTCGGGAAGAGGCTAAGGGGCTGGTACTGCAGCGCAAAGCTGATGGTGATTGCAAGAAAATATAACGACGCTTCGAAGTCCCGCTCTACACGAGTCCCGAGTCCCGAGCCCCGAGTCCCGTTAACGTCTCCAGCCCCCAGCGCGGAAACACCTGCACGGACTGATCCTGATGCTGGCCATGCGCCAGCCGGATCGCACCGGCCAGCGCGATCATCGCGCCGTTGTCGGTACAGAACTGCAGGCGCGGGAAATACGTCTTGAAACCGTCCTTGGCGCCGGCGGCGGCCAGCTCTTCGCGCAGGCGGCGATTGGCGCCGACGCCGCCGGCGATCACCAGCCGGTGCGTGCCCGTCTCGGCAAGGGCGCGGCGGCATTTGATCAGCAGCGTATCGACGATCGCCTCTTCGAACGCGCGCGCGATATCGGCGCGGGTCTGTTCGCTCTGGTCGGATTGCTGCCAGGCGAGCAGCACCTGCGTCTTCAGGCCGGAGAAACTGAAATCGAGGCCGGGGCGATCCGTCATTGGCCGCGAAAAGCGGAAAACGCCAGGCCGGCCTTGGCCGGCCAGGGCCGCCAGCGCCGGGCCGCCCGGATATGGCAGCCCCATCAGCTTGGCGGTCTTGTCGAAGGCTTCGCCGGCGGCGTCGTCCAGGGTGTCGCCGAGGATGCGGTAACGGCCGACCGCCTCCACTTCCACCAGCATGGAATGGCCGCCGGACACCAGCAGGGCCACGAAGGGCGGCGCGGGCGGGTCGTCCTCCAGCAAGGGCGCGAGCAGATGCCCTTCCATATGATGGACGCCGATCGCCGGCACGCCCAGCGCCCAGGCCATCGCCCGGCCGGTGGCCGCGCCCACCAGCAGCGCGCCGACCAGGCCGGGGCCGGCGGTATAGGCCACGCCGCCGAGGTCCGCGGGTGTCAATCCCGCGTCTTTCAGCGCCTCGCGCACCAGCGGCAGCAGTTTGCGCACGTGGTCGCGGCTGGCCAGCTCCGGCACCACGCCGCCATAATCGGCATGCAGCTTCACCTGGGTGTAAAGGGTGTGCGCCAGCAGCCCGCGGCCCGGCGCATCCGGCTCCCAGCGCAGCAGGGCGACGCCGGTTTCATCGCAGGAGGTCTCGATGCCTAGGATGGGGCGGTACATGGGATCGGGGCGGGAAGTGGCGGGAGGGGAACCGTAGATCGGCAATGGATGGCAGGAATCGTAAATCGGCAACGGATGGCAGGAATCGTAAATCGGCAATCGTAAATCGAAAGAGCGGCCACCGCGCAATTCCCCGATTCCCGATTCCCGATTCCCGATTCCCGAGTCCCGATTCCCGAGTCCCGATTCCCGAGTCCCGATTCCCGCCCCCGATTCCCGAGCACTTTGAATTTTTCACCGCGACCGGCGTATACTTGGCGGCTCACCGTATTTTTCGACCCAGTCACCATCCCGGAGTTTCCATGCCGAGCGTAAAAGTCCGCGAGAACGAGCCGTTCGAACTCGCCCTGCGCCGCTTCAAGCGCACCTGCGAAAAGGCCGGCATCCTCGCCGAGACCCGCAAGCGCGAGTTCTACGAAAAGCCGACCCAGGAGCGCAAGCGCAAGCGCGCTGCCGCCGTCAAGCGCCACCTGCGCCGCCTCTCGCGCGACGTTTCGCGCAAGACCCGCCTGTACTGAGCCCTTCCCGCTTCGGCGGGTTCGAGTGTCCCTGGCGTTTCGCCGCACTCGTTCAGCTCCGCAGCCGGCGCGTCCATTCGCAGCCGCTGCCTGCAAGGCACTTGCACTGGCCGACGTTGCCCCGCAACGTCGGCTTTGTGCTTTCCGAAGGAGTCATCGGAGCATCCCTATGTCGCTGAAACAGCAACTTACCGAAGACATGAAAACCGCCATGCGTGGCGGCGACAAGCCGCGCCTGGGCGTGATCCGCCTGATCCTGGCCGCTGTCAAGCAGCGCGAAGTGGACGAACGGATCGAGCTGGACGACACCCAGACCATCGCGGTGCTGGAGAAGATGGTCAAGCAGCGCAAGGATTCGGTCAGCCAGTACGTCGCCGCCGGCCGCGAGGATCTGGCCGACGTGGAACGCGCCGAAATGACGGTGATCGAAGCCTACCTTCCGGCCAAGCTCGGCGAGGCGGAAATCGATGGGCTGATCGAGGCGGCCATTGCCGAAACCGGCGCCAGCAGCGCGCGTGACATGGGCAAGGTGGTGGCGGCGGTGAAAGCCAAGGCCGCCGGCCGCGCCGACATGGGCCTGGTGTCGGGCCGCATCAAGCAGCGTTTGAACGGCTGACGCCGCCGATCGCCGCCTTCTGCGCGCAAGGCGGCACATCACATGATGAACAACGCCACGCTTCCACGGCGTGGCGTTCACGCGTTGCGCGTTTAGATGTGCCCCAACGCAACAGGCAAGCGGGAGATCGACGCATGCTCAAGTGGGCCATCATCTTCGCGATCATTTCTCTTATCGCCGGCTGGCTGGGGTTCGGCACGCTTTCCGGCGTCGCCGCCGGCATCGCCAAAGTGCTGTTCGCGATCTTCGTCATCATCTTCCTGATCGCCCTGCTGGCGGTCATTGGCGTCATCCATATGGCTTAGGGCGATGTTGGCTCCGTGGCGTCCGGCTAGACTAGCCGGATGCGCGGCCGCATCCCTGACAGCTTCATCGACGAACTGCTCGCCCGCGTCGACATCGTCGACGTGATCGAGCGGCGCGTGCCGTTGAAAAAGGCCGGACGCGAGTGGACCGCCTGCTGCCCGTTCCACAACGAGCGCACGCCCTCGTTCTACGTCAGCCCCGCCAAGCAGTTCTTCCACTGCTTCGGCTGCGGCGCGCATGGCAGCGCGATCAAGTTCCTGATGGATTACGAGCGGCTGGAGTTTCCGGACGCGGTGGAAGAACTGGCGCAAGCAGTCGGCCTGAAAGTGCCTTATGAAGGCGCACGCGACAACGCCCCGCGCGAGGACAAGACCGATCTCTACGCCATGCTCGACGCCGCCGCGCGCTGGTACGAAGGCGAATTGCCGAAAAGCGCCGAAGCCAAGGCTTATTGCAGCAAACGCGGCCTGGACGCGGACACCATCGCGCGTTTCCGCATCGGCTGGGCGCCGGCCGGTTTCGATGGGGTGATCCGCAGCCTCGGCACCAGCGACAAGCGCATGCAACTGCTTACCGAAGCGGGCATGGTGGCGAACAACGAACGCGGCAACAAATACGATCGCTTCCGCGAGCGTTTGATGTTTCCGATCCTCGATCGCCGTGGCCGCGTGATCGCCTTCGGCGGAAGAGTGTTGAAATCGGAGCAAAGTCCGAAATACCTCAACTCGCCGGAAACGCCACTGTTCCACAAAGGCCGCGAGCTGTTCGCGCTGTGGCAGGTCAAGCAGGCCAACAGCAACCTCGCGCGCATCGTGGTGGTGGAAGGCTACATGGACGTGATCGCGCTGCATCAGGCCGGCCTGCCGATCGCGGTGGCGACGCTCGGCACCGCCACCACGCCCGAACATACCGAAGTGCTGTTCCGCGCCGCGCCGGACGTGGTGTTCTGTTTCGACGGCGACCGCGCCGGCCGCGCCGCCGCGTGGAAGGCGCTCGAATCGGCGCTGCCGCGTTTGCGCGATGGACGCCAGGCGTATTTTCTGTTCCTGCCGGAAGGCGAAGATCCGGACACGCTGGTGCGCAAGGAGGGCAAGGACGGTTTCGAGAAGCGGCTGCGCGAAGCCACGCCGCTGTCCGATTATTTCTTCGGCGAACTCTCGCACGAGGTGGACCTGCGCGCGATCGACGGGCGCGCACGCCTGGCCGAACGTGCGCGTCCATTGATCGCGCGCCTGCCTGACGGCGCCTTCCGCGATTTGATGGCGCAGGAGCTGGAAAAGCGCACTGGCGCGCGCGCCGTGCTGGAAGCCGATCCGGCAGCACATCGGCCGGTGCAGCGCCCGATGGCGGTACAACGTTCACTGGTGCGCAGCGCCATCGCCCTGCTGCTGGCGCAACCCGGCGTCGCCGACGAGGTGGAGCGGCCGTACGGCTTTCTGCGCCTGGACAAGCCCGGCGTGGGCCTGCTTGCCGAGCTGATCGACATCGCCCGCTCGCGGCCCGGCATCAACGCGGCGATGCTGGTGGATCATTTCAAGGAACGGCCCGAGTACGCCTCGCTGCAAAAACTGATGGCCACCTCCGTCGTCGGTGAACCGGACATGCAGCGCGTCGAGTTCTTCGACGCGCTCGCACGCATGGAGAAGCAGGCCATCGGCCAACGCCGTGACGCACTGGTCGCAAAGAATCGCGAAGGCACGCTGAGCAGCGCCGAAAAGGCGGAATTGCGTGAACTATTGGCCGCACGCGCGCCCACTCCCACGGCCACGTCATGAGCTGCCCCGCGACAACAAGGAACGTCGATGGATCTGCTTGAACGCCTGATCACCTTCTTCGCCGATCATGGCTACATGGCCGTCTTCATGGCGCTGTTGCTGTGCGGCGCCGGCCTGCCCTTGCCGGAAGACATCACCCTGGTCGCCGGTGGCGTGATCGCGGGCCTGGGTTACGCCGACGTGCACATCATGGCGGCGGTCACCATGGTCGGCGTGCTGGCGGGTGATGCGGGCATGTTCCTGCTCGGGCATCACTACGGCGTGCACATGCTGCAGTGGAAGCCGATTTCCTGGCTGATGCCGCCGCGCCGCTACGCGAAGATGCAGGACAAGTTCGCGCGCTACGGCAACCGCCTGATGTTCTTCGCGCGCTTTCTGCCCGGCATGCGCACGGCGGTGTTCATCACCGCGGGCGCCACGCATCGCGTGAGCTTCTGGCGCTTTCTGCTGCTGGACGGATTGGCCGCGCTGGTGAGCGTGCCGTTCTGGGTTTACCTTGGCTATTTCGGCGCGAACCGGCGCGAATGGCTGGGCATGTGGATACAGCGCGGGCAGCACAGCCTGTGGCTGCTGGGCGCCGTGGTCGTGCTGGTATTGCTGCTGTGGTGGTGGCGACGCCGGCGCAACGCCGAAGCGCAGGGATAGGTGGGTTAGTGCCAGTGGCACAAACTTCAGCCTCGTCGCCCCGGCGAAAGCCGGGGCCTGGTGACTTTGCGGCTCTATAAAGTCGCTGGATGATTCGCTTCGCTCACCCCTTCGGGGCCGTCCTTCGGAGGTTCTCCGCGCTTCGCGCTACGTCCGGCGTTCGCCGGGACGACGATTCAAGTTTTTTGCAGTATTCGAGCGACGGGCACTTAGTGACGCCCATCCAGCGATCAAAACTGCTTGTGCAGATCATTGCTAAGCATCTGCATGCTCTGCTGGCTGACCTGGATCAAGCCATTTACCGGCGAATCCAGATCGGCGATCAAGCTCATCGAGATCGCCACCATCAGCACCGGCACGAAGGTCGCAAGCGCTGCACGATGGCGCTGGCCGTAACCGATGATCACCGAGGTCAGCACGCCGAGTACGGCCATCAAGGCCCAGATATCCTGCGGCACGCGATTGCGCCTGGCGGCGATGCGCTTGGCGTCCAGGTCGATCATGTCATTCAACGCTGCAACGTAAAGCGCCACGATCGGCGTCGGCGCCTGCTGCGCGGCGGTGCTCGCCCGGCGCCACAGTTCATCCTGGATCTGCTTCGCACGCTTCACCGCGAGATTGCCTTCATCGATATCGGACATCGTGCCGAAGATGCCCAGGCGCGCGTCGACGTAATCGCGAAACAGCGTCGGCGCCGCGCTTCGCACCGGCTCGGCCTGCATGCCGGCGCGCAGGTACGCGGTGCCGATCGCATTGGCTTCCTCCAGCACCAGGCTCTTGCGCTGGTCGAAGCGCGACAACGACATGCTGAGAGCGAAACCGATCAGCAGGCTCAACAGCACGGCAATCTGGTTGCGCGTCTGGTGCACCTGCTTTTCCCACTCCTCATCATCGCGGTTCCTGGCGAAGGCGCGCAGGCGGTAACCGATTTCATGGGCCAGCAGCAAGACGGCGGCAACGACGACAAACAACGCAACCGGGTGATCCAGCAGGTACATCGACGCGCTCCTTTGGCAGATGTGGTTATGCCTCCGTTCCAAGGCGGCATGACGGTAAGACAATTACCTGCCACCCGCCACTGCCACGTCGTGCCGGTTCCACCATCCGCCACCCAGCGCCTGGAACAGCGCCACCGTATCGGCGTAGCGCGCCGCACGCGCCTGGATCAGGGCGAGCTGGGCTTGGCGATACGTCACCTGCGCATTGAGCAAGACCACCATGCTGATATCGCCCAGCGTGTACTGCTTTTCCGCAATGCCGTAGCTGCGCGCCGCCGCCTGCTCGGCGCGTGCTGAAGCAGCCATCGCCTCGGCATCCGATTGCAAAGCGTGCAAGGTATCGGCCACGTTCTGCAGGGCGCCCAGCACGGTGCTGCGATACTGCTCCGCCGCCTGCGTATACGCCGCTTCCGCCGCGCGCTGCTTGTGTTTCAGCGTACCGCCATCGAACAGCGGCATGGCAATGGCGGCACCGAGATTCCAGAAGCCCGTTCCGGAACCGAACAGCGTATGCATCTGGTCGGTGGCGCTGCCCCAGCTCGCAGTGATGGTAATGTTCGGCAGACGCGCCGCAAATGCCACGCCGACCTGCGCGCAAGCGGCGTGCAGTTGCGCATCGGCCATGCGCACGTCCGGACGCTGCTCGACCAGCCTGGCCGGCAAGGTCAGCGGAAGGTCTTGCGGCAGTTGCAGGCCATCCAGGCTGAAGCGCACGGGCAGATCCTGATCGGGCGTGCGTCCGCTCAGCGCCGCGAGCAGATCGCGTTGCTGCGCAAGCTGCTTCTGCAGGGGCGGCATGGACGCCCGTGTCTGCTCCAGCGTGGCCTCCTGCGCGGCCACGTCGCTGTCCGATGCATCGCCCAGGTTCAACTGCCGCTTGCCGGCGTCCAGGATTTTCGACTGGCTGTCGATCATGTCCTGGGTGGCGGCGATCTGCGCGCGCAACGACGCTTCCTGCACCGCGGCGTTGACCAGGTTGGAGGTCAGGGTGAGATAGCTCGCCTCCAATTGGAAACGCTGCGCATCCGCCTGCGCCACCAACGATTCCACCTGGCGGCGGTTGGCGCGCCAGATGTCAGGCGAGTAGGACACGCTGACCTGCGCGGTGGTCAGGTCGTAGAACATCGCGCCCGACGATGCCGGGCTGGCCAGCGTGCGCGCGATTTTCTGCCGCGTGGGATCGACGCTGCCAGTGACCGCGGGCCAATACAAACCGCGCTGCGCATAGACGTTCTCCCATGCCGCCTTGAGCGCCGCTTGGGCCGCTGCGGCATCGGGATTGTGCTTCAGGGCATCGTCGATCAGGCCGTTCAAGGGTTCGGAATGGAACAGCGTCCACCAATGGCCGGGGATGTCCTTGCCGGGCGTGAAGGTTTGCGCAAGGCCGTCGGGCGCCGCAGCGGCGGTCGATGGCATGCCATCCGCTGCATACGCCCGCGCGGATGGCGCCGCGGGCCGGCGGTAATCGGGCCCTACCGCGCAAGCGCCGAGCGCGAGGCTCACGCCCATCACCCATACATGGCGGCTTGCGTATCGAAGAAAAGCAACATGCGTAACCATGCTCACAGCTCCACCTCTCCGGGTGCATGCCCCCAGCGCTTGTTGATGAAGTTCTCCATGGCGAAGTAAAGGCTGGGCAGGATGTACAGCGTAAGCAGCGTGGCGATCGGCAGGCCGCCCACCACGACCGTGGCCAGGCCGCGCTGCACATCGGTGCCGATGCCGGTGGCCAACGCTGCCGGCAGCATGCCGACGCTGGCCACCGTGGCGGTCATCAGTACCGGGCGAAAACGTTCAGTGGCGCCCACCACCACCGCTTCAAACAACGACAAACCTTCCCTGCGCACGCGGTTGATGTTCGACACCATGATGATGCCGTTCTGCACCGCCACGCCGAACAGGGCGATAAAGCCGACCGCGGTGGCAATGTTCAACGTTTCCCCGCGCATGTGCAGCGCAAGCAGGCCGCCCACCGTCGCCAGCGGTACCACGCCCAGCACCAGCACGGCCTGATGGAACTTGCCGAACTCGGCGAACAACAGCACCGCCATGATCGCCAGCACCATCCCCATCACTACCGTCAGGCGTGCCTGCGCGCGCTGCTCATTCTGGAAATTGCCTGCCCATTCGAGCTGGTATTGCTCAGGATCGACATGCACCTTTGCATCGATCTGCGCCTGCGCGTCGCTCAGGTATTCGGACAATGCACGGCCGCGGTTGTCGATGCGCACCGTCAATTCGCGCTTGCCATGCTCGTGCGCGATGGTGCTTTCGCCCATCGTCAAGGTGATGTCCGCCACCTGCTTGAGCGGCACCTGCGCGCCGGTGGTCGAGGTCAGCGGCAGTTCGCCCACCGCCTGCAGGTTGTTGGCCACGTCGTTGGAGACACGCGCCGTGACGTTGTAGATGCGGTCGGCCACGTAGACCTGGGTGATCGGCGCGCCGCCAATCGCGGTCTGGACCAGGTTGGTGATGTCGCCCACGTTGATGCCGTAACGTGCGGCCGCGTCACGGTTGGCCTTGATCGACAGTTGCGGAATCGGCGGCTCCTGGAAGAGCGACGCATCCGCCGTGCCGCGCACGCCCTTGAGCACATCCACGATCTGGTTGCCGACGTGGCGCATGCCATCGAGGTCGTCGCCATAGATGCGCAGCACCAGCGGGCTGTGCGCGCCGCCAATCATGTCGTTCTCGCCGTCGATGATCGGCTGGCTGATGCCGATGCTCATGCCCGGCATCTGCTGCATCCGCGCGCTGAATTTACGCAGGAATTCCGCCTTGGTCTCGCCGTGCGCCCAGTTGCTGTACGGCTTCAGGCCCACCGCGGCCTCCGCATGCGAAGGTGTCCATGGATCGGTACCGCTGTCGTTGCGGCCGAGCTGGGTAACCACGTAGGAGACCTCCGGAAATTCGCGCACGACCTTGCGCAATTGCGCGGTCATGTCGCTGGCCTGGTCCAGCGAAAGACCAGTCGGCATCTGCACCTGCAACCACAGCGCGCCTTCGTCCAGGTCGGGCAGGAATTCGCGGCCGATCGTCGCGCCGAAAATCAGCACGCCGCAGAACGCGATGCCCGCGATCGCATACGCCAGGGGAAGACGATGCAATAAGCGGCCAAGGCTATGCGTAAAACCCGCCTGCAGGCGTTCCAGCGGCTTGTTGTGAAAGATCCTGCGCGGCTTGCGCAGCGCCAGATAGGCCAGCGCGGGCGTCAGCGTGACCGTGCACAGCAAGGCGGCGAGCAAGGCGTAGCCGACGGTGAAGGCCATCGGCCGGAACAGCTTGCCTTCGGCGTGCTCGAAAGCGAACAGCGGCAGATATGCGGTGATGATGATCAACGTGGCGAAGAAGATCGAGCGGCCTACGTGGCCGGTCACTTCCATCACGTCGTCCTGCGTCAATACCTCGGCAGGCTTGTGTTCGCGCTTGCTCAGGATCGCCTCGGTGACCACGATCGCGCCGTCGACGATCACGCCGAAGTCGATCGCGCCCAGCGAGAACAGGTTCGCCGGCATGCGCGTGAGTTGCATCAGGATGAACACCGTCACCAGCGACATCGGAATCGCCACCGCCGCGACCAGCGCCGAGCGCGGGCTGCCGAGGAACAGGATCAGCACGATGCACACCAGGCCGATGCCTTCCATCACAGTGTGGAAGACCTTCTCCTTGGTGGCGTTGACCAGGTCGTCGCGATCGATGTACGGCACGATCTCAACATCCTGCGTGGCCAGCTGCCGGTTGAGCTCGGCCACCTTGGCGTGGATGCCGTCGAGCACGCGCGAGGGATTCTGGTACTTGAGCAGGTCGACGATGCCCTCGATGGTGTCCGGATTGCTGTCCTTGCCCAGGATGCCTTCGCGCACCTGATGACCGTAGCGCAGCTTGCCGAGCTGGCGCACCAGTACCGGCACGCCATTGTTCTGCGTGACCACGATGTCGCCCAGGTCCTTGAGCGAATGCACCATGCCGATGCCGCGCACGATGTAGGACTGTTCGCCGCGCGTGATGCGTCCGCCGCCGGCATTGGACGTATTGGCGGAAATGGCCGCGGTGACCTGGTTGACGCTGACGCCGCAGTGCAGCAGTTGCGCCGGATCGAGTTCGAGCTGGAACTCCTTGGTGAAGCCGCCGAAGTTGTCGACGTTGATCACACCCGGCACTTGCTGCAGCGCCGGAATCACGATCCAGCGCTGGATCTCCGACAGCTCCATCAGGTTCTTGCTGTTGGAAGTGAGCGTGTAGCGATAGATTTCGCCGGCCGGTCCGCTCACCGGATCGAGACCGGGCGTGACGCCGGTCGGCAAGGTCACTTGTCCCAGGCGTTCCTGGATGCGCTGACGCACCCAATAATCATCGGCGCCATCCTTGAACACCATGGTGATCAACGACAGCCCGAAGGTACTGCTGGAACGCATGCTCACCAGATCCTGCGTGGTCGCCAGCTGGCGCTCCAGTGGAATGGTGATCTGCTGTTCGATTTCCTCGGCCGCCAGGCCCGGCACCTGCGTGGTCACCTGCGCGGTGACGTCACTGAGTTCCGGATACGCCTCGATGGCCAGCTGCGTCCACGAGTAATACCCGAAGATGAGGACGAGCACCGTCACCACCATGAACAACATGCGCTTCTGGAAGCAGAAGCGGAAGAGCGCATTAATCATTGAGCAGCACTCCGCCGCGCACGACCACGCGATCGCCCGCCTCCAGGCCCTTGAGCACGCGCGTGCCGTCGCTCTCGTCGTAGCTCAGGTCCACCGTGCGGCGCTCGAACGTCCACGGCGATACTTCGACGAACACGCTGGTGGCATCGTTGTTCATCAGCAGCGCGGACTCGGGTACGAACACCTGCGCGGGCTGCGCAACATCGACGCTGACGTTGGCGTACATGTTGGGTTTCAACTTGCCGTCCGCATTGGCGAATACGGCGCGCACCAGGTCGCGCCGCGTATCGGCCTGCAATACCGGATTGACGAAGCTCACCGCGCCATGGAACACCACGTTCGGATAGGCCGGCAGCACGGCGTCCACCTGGTCGCCCTTGGCGATCTGGCCCAGGTCGCTTTCCGGTACGTTGGCGGTGATCCATACCATATCGAGATTGGCGATGACCATCATCGCTGCGTTGGGGTCGTTGACGTAGGCGCCCGGCGATACCGACAAGGCGGTAACATAGCCGCCGGTGGGCGCGACGATCCGCATCGGGCGCGACGTGGTGCCCGATGCGCCACCCACGGCGGCAAGGCGCGTTTGCGCGCGAGTCAATTCCGCGAGCGCCTGGTTGTAGCCGCTCTGTGCCGCTTCGAGATCCTTGGCGGCGTTTCCGCCGGCCGCTTTCACCGCGCGCGTGCGGCCCAATGTTTTGCGCGCCAGGTCCAATGCATCGCGTGCCTTGGCCACGTCCGCGCATGCCTGCGCGTAGTCGCCCGAATCGATCAACGCCAGCAGCTGTCCTTTGCTGACGTGATCGCCCAGACCTACCTCCAGTTCCATCACCTTGCCGGTAAGCGGCGGCAACACATTGGCGGTACGCGCCGGATCGGCTTCCACGTTGCCGGGAAACACCATCGCATGCGGCGCCTGTCGCACCTGCACCGGCGCCACGCGCAGTTCTTTGCGCAGCGGCGAGCCATCGGGAACCTTGATCAGGCCATGCTCGGCGACCAAGGCCGGTGCGGATCCGGCCGTGTCGTTGGCGTCATGCGAACAGCCCGTCACGCTCACGGCCGTGGCGATGGCGAGCAGCAGGCGGCATTTCTTCTTGTTCGGCAGATGAAACATGTCTTCCCCTTCGGTCGGCGCAGGCGCGCTTCCTCCGTAGCCAACAAGGCCACAGAGCTGTTGCAAAACGGTGAAGGGAGCAAGGCAAAACCTTGCGTGCCCGGACCGCGGTTTGGCCGCCCAAACCGCCGCCCTCGGTCACGCAGGCAGCAGTCAGCAGAGCGGGCTAATAGTGTGAGGTTCCGCTTGCGTGTGACTGTCCAAGTTCAGGCTTTTCCTTCGACGAGAGTGTGATGAGGGGCTTGCACCAACCTGCCCTGCAGCAGGCCGGCGCGTTCCAATGGCAAGTAGGCGATGGCGGCCAGATGGGAATGGATGCGGCGCAGGTCGCGCAAGATGCGCAGATAGACGTCGCCGCCACCGCCATCGCGCTGCTGGCGCAGATCGCGCACGTGCCGGTCGGAGGCGTCGTTCTCCAGGCGCCACAGCAATTCCTTGCGCCCCATCAGCTGCTGCGCGGCGCGCAGGTCGCCGCGCATGAACACGGCAATGGCCAGCCGCAGGCTTTCCATCACCTGCGCATGCATGGCGGCCAGGTCCTGGATGTCGTCGGCCGAGAAGTCCTGCCCGCGCTGGGCTTTTTTCGCGGCGAATTCCATCAGGTTGTTGGCGGTGATGTCGCCGATGTGTTCGATGTTGATCACGAACGCATGGATTTCCTGGCTGCGCTCGCCGTCCTCTTCGTTCAAGGCCTCGCCGACCAGGTCGGCCAGGTATTGGCGGATGGCGACGCCCAGGCGATCCAGGTAAGGATCCATCTTGCTGATCGCGGCGGCGCGCACGGTGTCGTCCTTGCCCAGGATTTCCACTACATCCTTGAGCATGCCCTCGACCATGTCGGCCATGCGCATGGATTCGCGCGTGGCATTGACCAGCGCCACGCCGGCGCTTTCCAGCGCGGCGTCTTCCAGGTACAGCGGCACGCCCGGATCGGCCGGACGCGGCGGCTCCGGCAGCATCCGCACCAGCCATTGCGCCAGCGTGTTCACCGGCAGCAGGAAGATCAGCGCCAGCGCGAGATTGAACGCGGTGTGGAAATTCACCGCGATGCGCGCGGGCGTATCGCCCAGCGCCGCCAGCCAGTGCGCCAGGGGATGCAGCAGCGGCAGGCAGACCAGGCAACCGAACGCGCGCACCAGCAGGTTGCCCAGCGGCAGGCGACGGGCCACCGGCGTGTGCGCCTCGAGCAGCGCCGGCAAGGTGCTGCCGAGGTTGGCGCCGAGCACCAGCGCAAGCGCACCCGGCGCATCGATCACGCCGCCTGTGGCGAGCGAGACGATCAACAGCACCACCGCCACGCTGGAATGGCACATCCAGGTGAGCACCGCCGCCACCAGCATCGCCAGCACCGGCTCGTCCGCCAGCGCGCGCAGTCCGGCCTTGAGCAGTTGCGCGTTCTCCATCGGCGCCATGGTGAGCACCAGCAGATGCAAGGCCAGCAGCATCAGGCCCAGGCCGATGCCGACGCGGCCGAGGTTCTCATAGCGCACGTCGTCGCTGCGCCGATGCAGCGCGGTGCCGAGCAGCACCAGCACCGGCGCGATCAGCGCGATGTTGAACGACATCACCTGCACGATCAGCGTGGTGCCCACATTCGCGCCGAGCATCACTGCCAGCCCCGGCGCCAGGCCGAGAAAGCCGTTGGCGGCAAACGAGGTGGCCATCATGCCGGTGGCGGTACTGCTCTGCAGCAGCGCGGTGATGCACACGCCGAACGCAAACGCGCTCGGCCGCGTGCCGAGAAAGCGGCCCAGCGAACGGCGCAACGCGCTGCCGTAGCCGCGCAGCACGCCGCTGGTGACCATGTGCGTGCCCCACAAAAGCAGCGCGACATAGCCGGCGATGTCGAACAAAGCGAACGTGCCTTTCATGGCATGTCTCCCCAAAGCCTGGCCTTCGGCATGAATCCGATGCCGAAGGAAATGAATCCCGGTAGGTTGGGCTGAGGCGCAGCCGAACCCCAACGTCACGATGCACATGGCGGTGTTGGGGTTCGGCTGCGCCTCACCCCAACCTACGGGAACCTCTCGCGCCTGCTTACAGCCAGCTCGAATAGCGGCGCATGTAAAGCAGTTTCATCATCTGCGTCAGCGCGCAATACGCCACCACGGTGATCGCCAGCCAACCGAAATACACGGCCGGCATTTCCAGCATGCCCAGCTTGGCCCCCAGATGCGTAAAGGGAATCGCCATGCCGATCACGATGATCGCCGTGGTCAGCGCCAGCACCGGCGCCGCCGCGATGCTCTGCAGGAACGGAATCCGGCGCGTGCGGATCATGTGCACCACCAGCGTCTGCGTGAGCAGGCTTTCGATGAACCAGCCGGACTGGAAGAAAGCCTGGTGCTCCGCGCTGTCGGCGCCGAACACGTACCACAGCAGCAGGAAGGTGGTGATGTCGAACACCGAGCTCGCCGGCCCGATCCACACCATGAAACGGCCGATGTCGCCGGCATCCCACTTGCGCGGCTTGCGCAGGTATTCGTCGTCCATGCGGTCGAACGGAATCGACAGCTGCGAGATGTCGTACAACAGGTTCAGCACCAGCACCTGCAGCGGCAACATCGGCAGGAACGGCAGGAAGGCGCTCGCCACCAGCATGCTCAGCACGTTGCCGAAGTTGGAGCTGGCGGTCATCTTGATGTACTTCATGATGTTGCCGAAGGTGATGCGCCCTTCCAGCACGCCTTCCTCCAGCACCATCAGGTTCTTTTCCAGCAGGATGATATCGGCCGATTCCTTGGCGATATCCGTCGCCGTATCCACCGAAATGCCGACATCCGCTTCGCGCAGCGCCGGCGCGTCGTTGATGCCGTCGCCGAGAAAGCCCACCGTGTGGCCCTGGCGCTGCAGCGATTTCACCACGCGCGCCTTCTGCAGCGGCGACATCTTGGCGAACACGGTGGTGCGTTTCACCAGTTCGTCGAGTGCGACGTCGTCCAGCGGCTCGATGTCGCGGCCCTGCGCGGAGTTCTCCACGTTCAGGCCCACCTCGCGGCAGATCTTGCGCGTCACCGCTTCGTTGTCGCCGGTGATCACCTTCACCTCCACGCCGTGGCCATGCAGCGCGGCGATGGCGGTGGCGGCGGTGTCCTTCGGCGGATCGAGGAAGGCCAGGCAGCCAACCGCAGTGAGTTCGGCCTCATCGGCCACGCCATACGCACGATGGCTCGGCGGCTGTTGCTTGATCGCCACCACCAGCACGCGCAGGCCATCTTCGTTCAAGCGGCGCGTCATCGCCTTGATCTCGCGGCGGCGCTCGTCCGTCATCGGCACGATCTGGTCGCCGCGCCGCTCGGTGGACGAGATGGCGAGCATCTCTTCCACCGCGCCCTTGCACACCAGCAGATGCTGGCCGTCGCCATTGGCCAGCACCACCGACATGCGGCGGCGCTGGAAGTCGAACGGGATCTCGTCGACCACGCGATAGCGCGTCACGATCGGCTCCAGGTCGCGATGCGCCAGCACGGCCTTGTCCATCAGGTTCTTCAAACCGGTCTGGAAATGGCTGTTGAGGTAGCCGTATTCCAGCGCGTCGTCGGAATCCTCGCCATCCAGATCCAGGTGACGTTCGAGCACGATCTTGTCCAGCGTCAGCGTGCCGGTCTTGTCGGTGCACAGCACGTCCATCGCGCCGAAGTTCTGGATCGCATTGAGGCGCTTGACCACCACCTTGCGCTTGGACATCGCCATCGCGCCCTTGGCGAGGTTGGCGGTGACGATCAGCGGCAGCATTTCCGGCGTCAGGCCCACCGCCACCGACAGCGCGAACATCAGCGCCTCGAGAAAGCCGTGCTTGTACCACTGGATGCCCAGCACCACCGGCACCATCACCAGCATGAAGCGGATCAGCAGCCAGCTGACGCTTTTCACGCCGCGGTCGAAGCTGGTCTGCACGCGCTCGCCGACCATGCTGCTGGCCAGCGAGCCGAGGTAGGTGCGCGAACCGGTCGCCACCGCCACGGCGGTGGCCGTGCCGCTGACCACGTTGGTGCCCATGTAGCAGACCGTGGGCAGATCCAGCGGATTGCCCTTCTGCACGCCATGCGCGCCGCTTTCCACCGCATGCGCCTGGGTCGGGCCGGCCTTCTCCACCGGCAGCGATTCGCCGGTGAGGATCGCCTGGCTGATAAACAGGTCCTTGGCGTTGAGCAGGCGCAAGTCCGCCGGCACCATGTCGCCCGCCGCCAGGTGCACGACGTCGCCCACCACCAGCTCGTTCACCGGCACTTCGATGCGCTCGCTGTGGCCGTCCGAGGCGCGGCGCGTCACCGTGGCGGTGTTGCGCACCATCGCCTTGAGCTTCTCGGCCGCCTGCGAGGAACGGTATTCCTGGGTAAAGCTCAACAAGACGCTGATGCCCACCATCACGGCGATGATGATCGGGCCGGACAGGTCGTCCGGCGTCACGAACACCTGCACCACCGCCAGGATCAGCAGCACGACGATGAAGGGATTGTTGAAGGCGCGCAGCAGCTGGATCGACCAGTGCGGCGGCTTTTCGTGCGACACCTCGTTGATGCCGTCGCGTTCCAGGCGTTCGGTGATCTGCTCTTCGTCGAGGCCAGCCAGGCTCGTTCCCAGGCCGCTCAGCAAGGCTTCGTTTTCGCGGAAGGCGTCCTGCGCGGCCGCCACGTGCTGAGGCGCTGCGGCAGTCTTGGCTTTGGCCGCCTGGGTGACTCGGTTCATCATGTCTCGCATCCGTGGAATCAAGTTGTTGCGACGGAGGCGAGCTTTTGGGAAGCCCGCCCCCTAGGGCAATCCGCGGCCAGGACGACGCCCCGCGGACCGGCGCCGCGGTCCTGGCGGAGGCCATCCTTTATGAAACCGGGGATGACGCATCAGTGACTTGATACCAGATGAAGATGACGGGACATGCGCGGCGCGTCCGAGGCCACGTGTTCCGCACGTGGCGTATGCGGGCGGGCATGCCCGGTCTCGGCCGGCTTTTCCAGCGGCTGGGGAACGGTCACGGTGAAAGCCGGGCGCACAGCTTGACGGCGGCCGGCCAGGGGGAACCGACCCGCGGTGCGAATGCGAAAGAAATCACGAAGGAGCTTCATGGGCCCATCTCCTCTAAAACGGTGCTCACGGCACCGTTAGGAGCGGGCCGGACTTCCCTAGTCGAGGAAAGCGCCGGCCAACCGCTGGCGGTTGCCGCGAACGATCAGCTTGTTATGCAATGCCGGCACCCGATGCTCGCGGATGTCGACGTTGCGACTAGGGTAAACGTCCATATGCCTTGGTTAGTTCGGACAGAGGCCCGGTCAGCCGTAACTGCGCCGGCGGGCGCGGGAATTGTCGTGCTGCGGTGCGGAAGTGTCAAGCCTTGGATGCCGGCTTCTCGCCCCGAATGTTGGGGTTTGCACCCCAACCTATGCGACGCCCTGCATCCGCTGGACCAGCCAGTGGTCGGCCAGCAGGAAGGCGAACAGCGCCATCAGGTAGATCACCGAATATTTGAATACCCGCATCGCGAAATATTCATCGGGCGGGCTCATCAGGCGGAAGGCGTAATAGAGAAAGCCAACGCCCAGCACGGCCGCACCGCCGAAGTAGATTAGGCCGCTGTGGCCGGTGATCGAAGGCAGCAGGCTGACCAGTACCAGCAGGATCGTGTAGAGCAGGATCTGCCAGCGCGTGTAGCGCACGCCGTGCGTTACCGGCAGCATCGGGATTTGCGCGCGTGCATAGTCTTCGCGGCGGAAGATGGCCAGCGCCCAGAAATGCGGCGGGGTCCACACGAAGATGATCAGGCACAGTTGCAGGGCGAACGGATGCAGCGCGCCGGTGACGGCGGTCCAGCCCAATACCGGCGGAATCGCGCCAGCCAGGCCACCGATCACGATGTTCTGCGGCGTGGCGCGTTTCAGATACGCGGTGTACACCAGCGCATAGCCGATCAGGCCGCCGAAGGTGAGCCATGCGGTGAGTACGTTCACCTGCGTCGCCAACACCACCATCGACAGCACGCCGAGTATCGCCGCAAATACCAATACCTGGCGCGCGTGGAGCTTGCCGGTAGCGAGCGGACGCCGCGCGGTGCGCGCCATCAACTTGTCGATGCGCTCGTCGATCAGATGATTGAACGCAGCCGCCGAGCCCGACGCCAGCCAGATGCCGAGCGTGCCGAACACCAGCGCGCGCCACGGCGGAATGCCGGGCACGGCGAGGAACATGCCGATCACCGCGCAGAACACCAGCAACGCGACCACGCGCGGCTTGGTGAGCTGAAGATATTCACGCGCCAGCATCATGCGAACGACTCCACTTCGTCCGCATGCCAGGATTGCAGGCGCGCGAAATTCGCCAGCAGCGTGAACAACAGCAACGCCGCGCCGCCGTTATGCAGAGTCGCCACCGGCAACGGCAAACCGAAATGCACGTTGCTGATGCCCAGCAACACCTGCACGATCAGCGCCACCGCCACCGCGATGCCGCCCGCGCGAAAACCACTGCGCGCCAGGCGCCGCGCCAGCCACATGAGATAGCAGAACACCACCAGCGCACCGATGCGATGCGCGATCTGGATCGCGCTGCGCGCGGCCATGTCGAGCACGCCGCCTTCGTAGTTCACGCCCACTTCGCGCCACAGCACAAAGCCCTGGCGGAAGTCGGTGGGTGGCGCCCATTGACCGAGGCAGGTGGGGAAATCCGTACCGCAGGCCAGCGCGGCGTAGTTGGCCGAGGTCCATCCGCCGAGCGCAATCTGGCAGGCGAGCAGCACGATGCCCAGCACCACCCAGCGACGCAAGACAGCAAAGCGATCATCCCGCGAACCGAAACCGTGGCAGCGCAGGGCGGCATAGGCGAGCAGGCCGAAGGTGGTGATGCCGCCAAGCAAATGTCCCATCACCACGATCGGCTTGAGCAGCAGCGTCACCGTCCACATGCCGAGCATCGCCTGGAAAATGATCACCGCCAGCGCCAGCACGCTCATCTTCTGCGCCGCGCGTTCGCGCAGCCAGAACGCGCCGGCGGTCGGCAACAGTATCGCCAGCAAGGCCAAACCGGACGACCAGTCGCGTTCGCCATGCAGATAAAGCGCAACGCCCGCCGCGGCGAACACGGCGCTGACGATGATCGCCAGCATCACCGTGCGATCGCGCCGCGCGGAAAGCAGAGCAAGCAGCAGCACC
>Ga0209026_1000279_pt1 | contig 59283 bp, 54 predicted proteins | sample AraplaCL_Col_mCL_FD_184262 | JGI IMG/M metagenome (GOLD analysis project Ga0209026, IMG submission 184262) | Arabidopsis root microbial communities from the University of North Carolina, USA - plate scrape CL_Col_mCL (SPAdes) (version 2) | ecosystem: Host-associated > Plants > Roots >...
GTCTTCAGAGTTTAAATAACCCAAAGGATGAGGATTATTTAAACTCTGAAGACGGGCAGAACGAGATTATCAACTCGATAATACGCGCTATACAAAAATATAAAACAACATTGGAACAACCCCAATAACCATAAACACAAATTAAAACAAAGAGTATTTTGAAAATATCAAACGAAACAAAAATAGGCGCATTTACAATTATATCGGTAGCCACGTTAATATTGGGGTATAGCTTTTTAAAAGGTAACGATATATTTACTAATGAAAACAGACTTTATGCTACTTATAGCAGTGTTGAGGGCCTTTCGGTATCAAAGCCTGTGCTGGTTAATGGTTTCCAAATAGGCCGCGTATCACATATGACCTTGCAAAGCGATGGGCGCACGCTGGTTGAATTTAAAATTGAACCTAAATACGATGTACCCAAAAATACTCTGGCAAAATTAGAAGGAACCGACCTGCTGGGCGGCAAAGCCATCAACTTTGAGCTTGGAGACAGCAAGGTAATGGCTGAAGACAAGGACACTCTGCGCTCATATGTAAAAGGTGGTATTGCCGAATCATTACAACCTGTACAAAAAAAGGCCGAGATGATCATCTCCAAAATGGACTCTATCCTATCGTCGGTCAACAATATTTTGAATCCGCGCTTTCAAAAAAATGTCGACCGCAGTTTTGTGAGTATAGCTAATACCCTGCAATCGCTTGAGGGTATGAGCAAAAAAGTCGACAACCTGGTCGGCTTACAAAGCGTACACATTAATAATATCCTTACAAATGTAGAATCGATATCAGGCAATTTAAAAAACAACAGCGTTGCTTTAACCCGTACTATGACTAACTTTAATAAAGTAAGCGACGATATAGCGGCATCGAATATTAAACAAACCCTGGAAAACGCCGGTAAGGCCGTTGCCGACTTGCAGGCCACTATTGCCAAAGTAAACAGCGGGCAAGGCTCGTTAGGGTTGTTGCTTAATGACGACAAAATGTACAATAACCTGAAGGACGCATCGGATAACCTTAACAAGCTGATAATTGACCTGAAGGCGAATCCGAAACGATACGTACACATCTCCGTTTTTGGCGGCGGAAAAGATAAATAATTAGTTCCGCAAATTTGAGGCTGTACTTTGTTTAAGCGGTATTGTAATTGGGACCACTTTGTGTTCTCACACATTCCCCCACCCGCTTGCCAAAACATCGGCCAGGTGCATGGTTTTAATAGGAATGTTATTTTTATCGATATAGCTTTGCAGATGCAAAAGACATGAAGCATCTGTAGAAATAATATAGTCTGCTTCGACAGCCATTGCATTTTCAACTTTTTGTTGAGCCATTGCACTGCTTATGGCATCGAATTTAACGGCAAAGGTGCCGCCAAAGCCACAGCAGGTTTCGCCCTGGGCCATTTCAACGAGCTCAAGTCCCAGTACTTTTGATAGCAGTTGCCTTGGCTCGGCTTTAATTTTGCATTCGCGCAGGCCGGCGCAGCTATCGTGGTAAACAGCACGGCCATCCAGTTCGGCGCCAAAATAATCCTGGTCGATCACATTTACCAAAAAATCCGAAAGTTCAAAGATATTACCTTGTATAGCGCGGCATTTATTATGTACAGCTGTATTGGTAAACAGATCGTTATAGTAGTTTTTCACCATTCCGGTGCATGATGCCGAAGGCGCCACAATAACGCTATCCTCACTAAAATCGTTTAGAAATTTACTCCCTATTTCCTTGGCTTCATCCCAAAAACCAGCATTAAACGCAGGTTGCCCGCAGCACGTCTGGTTTGGATTATATGTTACAGTGCATCCCGCTTTTTCTAAAACTTTAATGGTATTAAACGCAGTGTCTGGAAACAACTGGTCGATAAAACAAGGGATAAACAACTCGATCTTCATCAGCTAATATTATACTTCGGTAAGTTGTGATTCGTTATAATGCCTCTTTTCCGTAGCTAGCAAAGAAACTAATAAAATCAATCCTATCACAAAAAAACCACATAAAAACAACGTCGAATTACGCATATTGCTTATTTCTTCAACAAAACCAAAAGTAAACAGGCCGGCAACAATAGCCAGTTTTTCGGTGACATCGTAAAAACTAAAAAAAGAAGCGGTGTCGGGAATATTTTCGGGCAAATATTTTGAATAGGTGGAGCGCGACATAGATTGTATCCCTCCCATTACCATACCTACAATAACGGCCACTATATAAAACTGAGTGGCTGTTGTGGTAAAGTAAGCTGCAATACAAACCCCAATCCATATAGCTACGGTAATGATCAATACCTTAACATTTCCTATTTTGTCCGATAGTTTCGACATCAATGTAGCACCGATGATCGCCACAAGCTGAATGATCAAAATGATAGATATCAACGCCGATGTTTCCATATGCAATTCCTTAGCAGCAAAGCCGGTGGCTACGAGCATTATAGTTTGCACCCCCATCGAATAAAAAAAGAAGGCCGGTAAAAACCGTTTTAACAAAGGCATTTTTTTTACTTTGCTCCACACATTGGCCAGCTCGATAAAACCGCCTTTAATGATGTTTTTAGTATGACTTACCGCATTAGGGCTACCTTTGGGCAGCACGGTAAAAGGTATCATGGCAAAACATATCCACCATAAGCCAACCAATAAAAACGACAATCTTGCCGGAAAGCTTTTATCAACTATACCAAACCACTCGGGTTTTAACACAAAAGCAAAGCATATCAGTTGCAATAAAACACTACCAATGTATCCAAAAGTAAATCCTTTAGCGCTCACGCTGTCCTGCATATCAACGGTAGCAATTTCGGGCAGGTAGCTGTTGTAAAATACAAAGCCGCCGCTATAACCTATAGCTGCAAGGGCAAATAATATCACGCTTACCTCTAATGTTTTGGCGGTAAAAAAGTAAAGCCCGCAACAAGCAACAGAGCCCAGCAGGGTAAAAAACATCATAAATATTTTTTTGTTGCCTTTGTAGTCGGCTATCGATGATAAAATAGGAAGCAAGATCACCATTAGCATATAAGCTGCAGCCAGTGCGTAATCGCTAAGCGCGGTATTCACAAAGCTTTTGCCAAAGAACATTACCCTGTTATCGTTTTGGGGGTTAGCGGTAATAGCAACGTAATAAGCCGGAAAAATTGTGGAGGTGATTACAAGATTATAGGCTGAATTGGCCCAATCGAACATTGCCCACGCCCGAATGGTTTTTTTGTTGTTTTTTATTTCCATACTTCGCTTAAAAGTAGGCAAAAAATAACATTCTCAATAAATTACAACTAATATTTAATGATTGTAAACCAACCCTACTTTTAAGGTTGTATCCACAGCTGTTGTAATGGTAAAATATTGGTTATGGATATCGGTGAGTGTAAGGATCATATAGCCACTGGGCCAATAGCCCACGCTAAATATTTTAAATGGCCTGGCAAATGAGTTTAAAATCTGCTCATTATTGACAGCCGTTTTTTGGGTTACGGAGCATGATGTAAAAATCAAACATAGCCATAGAAGTACTTTCTTCATATTAGTTCAATTAGGTTGAGGGGGAAGCAATTTAACATTTAATCACATATACTGCAATCATGGAAAATAACTTTACTTTAAAACTAATAAATTATTGACAACTAATCAATTGCAGTTAAATAAATAAATAGTGAAATTAAATTTAACTACTTTAAATTAAAACAGAGAATTTTAAAAAAAGTTCTATAACATTTAAAAAAACATACGTATAGATCAATTTATATTAATTATTCGCATTTAAACCTTGCTTTTTATGTTAATTGAATAATTTTCCATATATTTACCATTAAAACATGGTTTGATATCAATTATAATGAACAATAATTATTCATTGTAGTTTTAACTAACTTTGTTTACCCAATAATTAACTTTTTGATCCCATTTTATCACGTTAAAAACTGCTGGCGATAGCTTTGAATATGAAAAAGCAATTACTTGTTTTTGTGTTAATACTTTGTAGCTGTCTGGCTGTATCGGCACAGAACAAGAATATTTTTGACCCGGATAGCACGTTAACCAAAGTTGTGACTCCTTCAAAAGAGTCGTTACTGGCAGACAGCATCAAAAAAAGCGAGTATCTGCTCTATGCCCGGCCATATCCCCTGCCCGACCCAAATCCGAAAGAGATCAAATTTTATCACCGGTATTGGCGAGATATTGATTTGGCCGATAACAAAAACAAAATACTTGCTAAACCTGGCGCCACTTTAATTGAAGCTATCGTAAAAGGTATAAAAGATGGTAAAATAACAGCTTACGACCCCATGGGTGGCACTCCGGAAAACCCTGCCGGCGATGCGTTTATAAGCGCTATGACGTATAACCAGTTAATGTCGCACCTGAGCGATACTTCCACCGTTGACCAATTTGATAAGGATGGAAATAAAACCGGCAGTATACAGAAAGCCAACCCGTTCACTCCCGATAAAATATCCGGTTATCGTATCAAAGAGGATGTATATTACGATAAACAACGGGCGAAAGTAGTAACCCGTATTATAGGGATAGCGCCTTTGCAAAAACTTACCCTAAGCAGCGGTGATAGTTTGGGTACCCAGCCCCTGTGTTGGATAAGATTTAAAGATTGCAGAAAAGTGCTTGTAACTATTGACGTTGATAATCCCGATAAAAAAATTGGGTTAACCTTGGATGACGTTTTTTTACAGCGCAGGTTTAACGCTAAAATTGTTGAAGAATCAAACCCGCTTGGGGCGCGCATAAAAGATTATGAAGCCACGGCCGAAAGTCAAAATAAAGAGGCAACCCGAATTGAAGATAAACTGGCTACCTATAAGAAAGGCATCTTTACTTACAGCCTTAGCGAGGCAGATACTGCGCCGGATAATACTTCTACCAGGAAAACAAAGCCTAAACAACAAGCAGCTAATCAATAGATTTTGTTGAACAACAAAACCGTAATCAAATAACATCATATAGCCATTTTTTTAAGTTTGTTATTGAACGAAACCTATTTTGAGCTAATTTAGGGTCGCAAGCAATGGCTATTGTCCGTATTTACACTACAACTATGATATCTGAACCCACCTATAGCGCCGCCCGTATTGTTGCCGAGTCTATAGAATCGCACTTTACACATCAGCTGCAGGCTGCCAATAGCCGTTCGGAGACCCAATTGGCGCCGCAACCTCCCGCCTATTTAATTGAGGCCATTATTGATGTTGCCTTTTGGACAAGCCTACGAAAAGAAGAGGGCCATTCGCCCAAAGTATCGATAGCTTACCTACCGCCAGAAAAAGCCGGGCAGCCACTTATTTTTACAAAAACGCTAAAATTTACCCCCGATAGCATTATTAAACTTGCACCCGCCATAGAAGGCGCAGGCATATATCTGGGTGTTTGGAACGATGGCGATACCATATATATATGGGGAACGACCCGCGTGATACCCGCCTTTTGCTTTGTGCTCGACGTAAGCGAACCAGGCCTGCTGGTAATTAAACATCGCCGTATAAGCGGTTTCGGCAAGTTTGTTAATGTTGCTGTTTTAAAAGGCGATCAGATCAAGATCATTGATGAACGTAGTGATGACATTCCGGATTGCCCCGAAATGATATCATCGTTACTTGGGTTTAACAACCCGGCATCGTGGAGCCATGCTATCAATATCCACGTGCAATTAGCTGTATCAATGCGTGCACATAAACGTGGCGGCATTTTATTGGTTGTACCTTCGGCGCATGATAACTGGCACGATTCTATCATCCATCCCATCAACTATCAGCTTACCCCTTTGTTTTGCGGACTGGCCGACTTGTTAAAACAGGATGTAAACGAGCGGGATATGACCGTATGGCAGGAAGAGTTAAACCGCTCTGTTGAAAGCGTTGCCGGCTTAACCGCCGTGGATGGTGCCACGTTAATTAACGACCGGCACGAACTATTGGCCTTCGGAGCGAAAATAACCCGCTCGGCAAAAAGTCAGCGCGTGGAGCGTATACTGGTAACCGAACCGGTACTCGGTGTTGAACCGCGTATCATTCATCCCGGCGCCGAAGGTGGTACAAGGCATTTATCAGCAGCCCAATTTGTATTCGATCAGCGCGATGCCATAGCTATGGTAGCTTCGCAAGATGGCCGTTTTACCATCTTCTCCTGGTCGCCCTGCGAAGATATGGTACATGCGCACAGGGTAGATAGTTTGTTGTTGTAACTATTCTTTTTCAGACCAATCTAGTCCTTCGGGTAATTGTGTTTTGCTAAACTCAATATGGATCACCCTGCGCTTTTTACCGTTGGTTGTACGATTTGAGGCATGCAGCAATAATGGGCGCATAACCATGATGCCACCTTTCTTTACAAGGCATATATGTTCTGTTTCCTCTTGCCAGTTAATTTTTTCTGGTCTGTACTCTCCTTTTAAATGAGATCCCACAACTACCTTCAAAGCACCGTTACATTCATTAGTATCGTCAAGGTGGATGCGGATTGTGAAGTTATCCTGTAATATGTCCAATGGTGGTTGTACCGCGAACTGATTATGCTTTACGGTCCACAAGCCAAAACCCAGTAGTGATGCCTTACGATCTACAGATATCGTCAAATCCTGATGATAAGCCACAAACCAATTGCTTTCTTCTGGCTTATCAAAGTATATTGATTTTACAGCAAAATAGCCATCGCCAAATAGCCCCTCAATTATTTTGTTGAGTTCTTCAGTAAAAACCAATGGTTTAGCCTCCGGTATCTCTTTTAAAAACTGTCTTATGGCAAACAGATCATTGGTCTTACGAAATGTAGGCCGTAACGAATCAACAGCACTTATAACAGCAACAAAGGCATCTACCTGCCTATCGCTGTAAACGCCGTTAACAATTGTATATCCATTGTCGGCAATATTATTCTGATGGCTGGTAATATCGGTCATTGTATTGACAATATTGACAAATTTCTGTCGCTCCTCCAAATTCAATATCACCTATCAGATCATTTCCCTTATCTCTGCGAAAGCGCCGAAATCAAATACGGGGCAAGCTTTTATAGCCCGGGTGGCGCCATCAATATCCTTTGCCTTAATAACGAGGTAGCCACCAACCATTTCGGTTTGATTTACATAATACGGGCCATAATTTATAGTTTGCCCATTAGTTTGCGGGCCAATAACAGCGCCGTTTAAAGTAAGAGCATTTCCGCCAAGCAACTGCCCATTAGCTACTAATTCATCCTGCCAAATCTGCCAGTTAGCCCGGTGCTCTTTTATTTCATCATCAGTGTGAGGGTTTAACCTGCCATCGGGCTCACGGAATAATACCAAATACGTTTTCATTGTACATCCAATTGAATTACCAGGGCGTTTCGCCATAATCACTTATAAATTTACCTGTTGGTCCATCCGCACCAAGCAGGGCGTACTCAGCGATCAGAGCGGCCGAATCCTGCACATTTTTGGTACCTTGATGACTATTAAAGTCGGTAGCGGTATACCCAGGATTTATCGCATTTACTTTAAACCGTGTATCGCGCAGCTCATAAGCTAAGGCAACGGTGTAAGCATTCAGGGCTGTTTTAGATGGTCCATAAGCTGCACCTTTAAAATTGTAATAGGGCCAGTTTGGATTGTTATGATTGGCAAGCGAAGCCAGATCGGAAGTTACGTTGACGATTACAGGCTGCGCTGATTTACGCAGCAAGCCCATAAAAGCCTGCGTTGTGCGGATGGTGCCAAACAGATTAGTTTCGAAAACCTCTTTAACAATATCTATACTAACTGTTGTCGGTATTTGAGGTACACTGCCCAATATTCCTGCGTTGTTGATCAGGGTATCAAGCACATCGGCTTTAGTAGCAAGGTACTCTGCAGCTTTGGTTACTGATGCAGTATTGCTGATATCGATCTGTACCAGCTCAACGTTTGTTAATCCTTCCGATTCTAATTGCTTAACAGCTTCTTCGCCCCTCATGATATCGCGACAGCCCAGATAAACAAAATGACCAAGTTTAATAAGCTGCCGGGCGGTTTCAAATCCGATGCTTTTATTAGCTCCGGTTATCAGTATTTTTTTCATACACAAACCTACGTACAACATCGCATCTTGCCACTACACAAATAGAGGCATTAATGGTACATATCGCGGATTTGGATACGATAGGCAACCGGGGTTTGATTGGTGGATCGTTTAAAAAAGCGATTAAAATAGGCGGCATCTTCAAAGCCTAAGCCAAAGGCAATCTCCTTTACCGATTGCTCGGTATGAAAAAGCAATCGTTTGGCTTCTAACATTATCCTTTCGTGAATATGTGCGATAGCTGTTTTACCACTTTGCTGTTTAATTACATCATTTAAATGTCCCGGCGAAATATGAAGTAATCCCGCGTAAGATGAAACATCGTGCAATTTTATATACTCATCTTCTATCAGGTTGCGGAATTTTTCCAATAATACCCGCCCCTCCGATTTTTCAATATCCTTAAATTGCTCGGCGTATAACCGGCTCAGGTATATCAATAACACCCGCAGGTATGCTTGCAGCATCCCTCCTTTCCAGGTGTTTTTTTGCTGATACTCTGTGTGCATTTTTTGCAGGATATCATCAATAAATAATACGTCGGCGGGTAACAGCTTTAGTTCGTGCCCGTTGTGCGGATTTTGTATAATGGGTAATGCCTTAAGTGAATGATTATCCTCCAGGCTCAAAAACTCATCGGTAAAGCATAACAAGGTACCAATTAAGGGTTCGGTTTGCTCTTTTAAGTGCACTTGTGCCGGCGTAGAAAAGTAAAAGGTATCAGCCTGTAGCGTGTAAGGCTTCATATCGACCCAATGGCGGCTGCTTCCCCGCTTTACCATCACCAGCAAATAATAATCTTTACGGTGAGGGATCAGGAAATTTGCACGGCGTTGATTGAATTTGCCTTTGGTCTGTCTGATCTCAAATAACGTGTTATCTGCGCCATCATGATTTAAGGCATAGGTGGGAATAATATTTTCTGCAGCTTCGGGATATGTCATCACTATTGTTTTAAACAAAAATGGCCTCCCGATTATCGGGAAGCCATTCAAATATCTTAAACGTCAAATTAGTGCGTTAAGCGACCTTCTATCGAATCGATCGAATCTAAACCACCTTCTGATAATTGTTGGTGCGGTCTGGTAGTAAACGGCGATTTTTTTGTGAATATAGCACTAAAAAAAAGCACGGCGCCAATAATCACATGCGGCCAAAATACGCCTTTATCAAATGCAAAACCATAGAAAAACGGACCGGCAATTAATGCAAATGCGGCAAAAGCGGCCAATACTAAACTCATTTGCATTGGAAATACCTTAATAAAACCAACTCCATTATCACTAAAAATAGCTATATAGGTTAAAAATGCGCCCATTAAAATTGGGATAAACATAGCTGCACCGCCAACATGGATCAGGTCGAAAGTGTAAAGCGACGATAACAATAAAAGGCCGCAGATATAGTTTATAACTCCGTAGGTTGTAGTTGAGATAAAAGGCTTCATTCGTTTTTTAAAGTTTGATTATAGAAACAAAAGTAATGATATCGATGATTGTTTTAAAAAAAAGTGAAAGATTGTTACACTGTCTTCAATTCTTTATTTCTGCGGAAGATCGACAGTAGAAAACCGATCACCATAATAATGGTACCACTCCAAAAAAAGTTGATATATTGAAACTCGATAGCTTTCATAACGATATAGGGCTTCTTGCTTTCGGGTTGTTGATATACGCTTATTTCAAACTTGTTCTTCTCGGGTATAATTTTGGTAAAACGCAGTTTTAAGCCTGCATCTGGTACTTTACGGGCAAAATCAAAGCTGCCACCATCCTTGATCATAAATACAGGCTCGCTTTGGTAAGTTTTGCCATGCGATATGATCTCCAACTGCGCCCCTACCGATACATCGTTTTTACCAAGTGTAATACTCTGCACTTTGGCATCTTTTTCCAGGCCTTTAAGCACAATTACACCATCGCGGTATGGGATGCTATCGCCCACAGCAACTTCATGCAATATAGGCGGATCATAATTTTTGTCATCGCTCGCTTCATCGTGACCACTATCAGCGGCGCCATTCATTTCATCGTCGAACTTAATGTTGGCCATACTTACGTGCGTGTACAGGTCGTGAAAAAGGTAATGCCTCGTATCAGGTGATGGCACCAGCCCCATCTTGCGATTAGCCTGTACATTAGGTTTTAAAACAAACTCTTCTTTTACCTTTCCATCCGTGCCCATCCGCTTATAATCCACTTTAAAGTAGTGGTTAGGTAGCGACACCGAATCGGTTAAATAGGTAACCAGGTATGGCCCCATTTGCACCGGCTCGTTACGATACAGCATAATGTTTTCGCGCGGGTTATTACCTTGTTTGGCAAACTCAGCACCGTAGGTTTCAGTATCGTTGATAGATATCACCTTACTTGTACTTGCCGAAATAACCGCGCCAACCAATAACAAACCAAAGCCAATGTGCGCTACTGCCGATCCGGCCAGTTTGGTTTTGCCTTTTAATACATCGGTTAACACTTTAGCATTAGCCAGTATGGAGTATACCGCGCCTACCATCAGCACCATGTATATCCAATGGTTGTGGTAGATACCGGTAACGTAAACAATCAGGGCACCTATCAGTAGCGAAAAAACGAAATACAATATAGACGTGATAAAGAACCGGGTACTATCCGTTTTCTTATATTTTAAAAACTGGGTAAAGCCTGCCAATAAAGTAACTACTACGGCAAAACCGCTTTGAAACACATTATAAAAGTTAACGGGTTCGTTTGGTGGCGCGGCATGAGTGCCAAACATGGCGTTAAATACTGGTATAGAAGTTACAGCTACCAGTTGCAGGCACGATAAGCCTAAAAAGCAGGCACCAACAAACATCCAGAACTCGCGCGAATAGGTTTCTTCTTCTTTGGTGCTGATGGGCAACTCTTTCCAGCGCCTGGCTACCAACACGGCTGCGATCACAAAAAAGATGATCACATCAATAACCAAATGCCAAAACATACCCAGATCTGTAAAGGCATGTACCGATGTTTCGCCTAAGATACCGCTGCGGGTTAAAAACGAAGCATAAAGTACCAGCACAAAACTAATAAGCACTAAAAAGGTCGCGGTAAAGTACGATTGGCCAGTGTTTTTATATACGATAAGTACGTGTACCGCGGCTATTAAAGTTAACCATGGAATAACTGAAGCATTCTCTACCGGGTCCCAGGCCCAAAAACCGTTAAAGTTTAACGACTCGTACGCCCAAAACGAACCCATAATGATACCGGTACCCAATACCATTACCGAAAACAGCGAGTATGATATAGCCGGCTGGATCCACTCTTTATATTTCTTTTGCCATAAACCTGCTATCGCGTAAGCAAATGGCACCACCATGGATGCGAAGCCGAGGAACAGCGTTGGCGGGTGTATCACCATCCAGTAGTTTTGCAGTAAAGGGTTTAAGCCATTACCGTCTTTAATAAAGCCTAAGTATTCCGGACTGCTGAATATCGGCGCCTGTATAGCATCGCGCAGCAAGATGAATGGTGAGCTGCCCACACGTGTGCCGAATAGCTCAACTCCGATCAACATCGACGATAACAGTGTTTGCGACAAAGCCACGGTAGTCATCACCGAATTCTCCCACGATTTGGCTTTCCATATCAACACATTACCCAACACCGCCTGCCAGAATGCCCAAAGCCAGAAACTGCCCTCCTGCCCCTCCCAATAGCTGGAAATAATATAATATACCGGCAGCGTGCGCGATGAATGTGCCCAGGCGTAATGGTACTCAAACAAGTGATTATAAATGATAAAAAACAAGCAGCAGCCAATACCTACAACCGAAAGTGTATTGAGCCTGAAACTGATACGGGCTATGTTATGCCACGATTTATCGAGTGGATTTTTATTTACGGTAGCAAAATAGTAGCTTATTGCCGATAGCAATGCCGAACCAAATGCAAGTACAATAAAGAACTGGCCCAATTGGCCCGGAAGAAGGTGTTCGCCCTTAAAATCTATACTCATTCAGATTAAATAGTGGCTGTTTTAGCCTTGTATTCCGTAACCTCCACCTTATCCTGGGTGTATTTAGATGGGCACTTCATTAATATTTTTGATGCGTGGAATTCGTTGCCGGCCATTTGCCCGGTTAAAACCACCTGTTCTGAGCGTTCAAAATCCTGCGGCTTGGTACCGGTAAATACTACTTTACACTCCTGGCCTTTGTTATCTTTCATGTAAAACGAAAAATAATTAGCGTCTTTTGTAGCATCATAATATAACTCTTTACCCTTATCCAGATGGCCAACTATCTGCAATTGCGCGTTAGTGGCAGCGGCCTCTTTAAACGAGCCATAAGTGGTTGATTTTGAATATGTACTTATAATAACTGCTATCGCAATGGCAATAACAACAATGCCTAAGATTGAACCTTTTTTCATGCTTGTATTTACTTCTTCAATTCAGATTTGCAAAAATACAAAACGTGGAGCTAATAATGTTTATTACAAGATATATATCTTATTTAGAATTATTCTTAATGAGAAGCAAGAATCAAGAGTCAAGAATTAAGACGAGCCCTGATTATCATTTTCATAATGTAAAACTGAAACCGAGGGGGAAATTGTAAGAAAATTTCAGCTCACTTTGATGCTTGGTTATCAAAATTGCAACTGTTTTCATCTGCAAACTTTACAATATAATCATTTTTCAGCCTAAATACAATAGCTAAAAATGGTAAACGCCATTACATAAGCTAAATGCCTCTTTACAGATCATTTATTGTGCTTACGTAACGACGTTATATTTTTACGTGTTCAACTAATCCACCAATGAACTAATCAACCAGTCGTTACGGCCACACGCCTAAGTTTTGATACGATACCGCTATTTTATTAATAGCACCCACAAACGCCGCTGTACGCTGCGTACCAATTTTAGGGTTACTCATAAAGGTTTCGCGGATCTCGTGGTACGAGCGGATCATGGTATCTTCCAGTCCCGAGTTTACCAGTTCCAGCTCTGATGCGCCTTTGATGATGCTCGAACGTTGTATTGGTGATAAAGCCACCCCGGTGATGCCTTCGACCATGTTCACCAGGTTCAGGTTCGAGTTTTCTTCAAACCTGCGGTTCATGCGGCCAAACGCTACGTGCGACAGGTTTTTCAACCACTCGAAGTACGATACCGTAACACCGCCGGCGTTAGCATACATATCCGGGATAATGATACCACCGTTTTTATAAAATATAGCCTCAGCTTCGGGCGAAGTCGGGCCGTTAGCGCCTTCAACAATAATTTTAGCTTGTATGCTGCCTATGTTTGCTAAGGTTATCTGGTTTTCCAAAGCGGCCGGCACCAAAATATCACAAGGTTGCTCCAAACCTTCCATCGGGTTTTTAAACTCCTTTTTTGCACCGGGATAGCCTAATATCGATCCGGTAGCTTTACGGTGTAAAAACACGGTTTCAACATCCAAACCGTCGGCGTTATAAATAGCCCCTTCGTATTCGCAAAGACCTACGATGATAGCACCAAATTCCGACAAAAATTTAGCAGAGTGATAGCCCACATTACCCAAACCTTGCACAATAACCTTTTTACCTGACAAGCCAGGCGTTAAGCCAATTTTCTGCATATCCTCGCCAACACTCACACATTCGCGGGCGGCAATAGCCACACCACGGCCGGTAGCTTCGCGCCGGCCTGCAATACCATGTAAAGCAATTGGTTTACCGGTAACGCAACCCATGGCATCTAGCTGACCGGGGTTCATTGTAGCGTAGGTATCGGCAATCCAGCTCATTTCGCGCTCGCCCGACCCGTAATCCGGTGCAGGTACGTCGATACTAGGGCCTATAAAGTTCTTTTTAATTAATTCTACCGTGTAGCGGCGGGTTATATTCTCCAGCTCGGCTACGGTATAGTTTTTGGGATTGATCTTGATCCCACCTTTGGCGCCGCCGAAAGGTACGTTTACGATCGCGCATTTGTAAGTCATCAGTGCTGCAAGCGCCATCACTTCATCCTCGTTAACCATTTCGCTATAGCGGATACCGCCTTTGGTTGGCGACTGGTGCTGCGAGTGCTCAATGCGCCAGGCATCTATTACTTCAAAGCCATTGCCCTTCCTTATCGGGAAGCGGAAACGGTACACACTGTTACATGATTTGATCTGATCGAGCAGGCCCGCGTCGTGCTTGGTAAACTGGGCGGCATGATCAAAATTCTGGCATACGTCACCAAAAAAATGCGTATCCTGATCAGCAATAATAATACTGTTAGACATAAATTTAGAATTTTTAACTAATTGGTTTCTCTAAAAAAGTTGACAAAGGTGCAGCAAAAAATATCAATTGTGCAAGTGAAAACTTATAAGCAAAAACCCTAATCCTTTAACGCAGACAGGAAATCAATGTTTAGTTAAGATAGCGCTATTTTTTGAACCGAAACTGAAAAGTGTATTTTTTTCAACATTCGTAAAAAATGAGACAAAAATGGCAGTAAAATTATATTATTTGCAAAAAAATTCTACTTTTCGAGCTTTTTCAATCGCCGATCGATAGAAAAAAGGTAGATGGCAAGGCCTATAAATACGATGGCAATGGTAGTAATTACAACGTATATCTTGCCCGAACTGCGCAATACATCCGCCATTTCAACATCGTTGGTTTGCTGGGCAAAAACAGGCGCAAATGCCAACAGGAATAATAGTAAAAAAGATAATGTTTTCATCGAGATGATTTGTTTTTTATTGGTGATGAAGCTATCATGGGCGAGTTATGATCAAATGGTTGCCCATAATGGTCTTCGTTAGTTTATAACGTTCTTTTTATATTCAATTAAACGGATGCGGTAACGTATGGATGCTACCCAAACCCCAATTAAACTCCATCCAATAAATGCAGGATATAGTACCACGCGCATGCGATTGTCAAGGTCCATTTTGCCAAAGGCCGGGTTACCACCGTTACCGGGATGCAGCGAATCTGTCATACGCGGTAATACCATAATCAGCACCACCATGATCGGGAAAGCGAAGATGTTATAGATGGATGATATTTTGCCGCGCTTTTGTTCTTCGTCAATTGAGTTGCGCAAAACCAGATAAGCACAATACAGCAAAAAGGCAATGGCCGCGCTGTTTTGTTTAGGATCGTTGCTCCAAAACTCGCCCCAGGTGTATTTGGCCCAAATCATCCCGGTAACCAATCCCAGCACAAAAAACAACATTCCTGTATTTACACATTCAACGGAAGCGAGGTCGTATTCTTCCTTACCTGTATTGAGGTACATAATACTATAGATAACTGATATGGTAAATACCGAAAACATGGCCATCCACATAGGTACGTGGAAATAAAGGTTACGTATGGTTTCGTGTAAAATGGGCAGTGTGGGCACATGGAACAACAGGCCGGCTATCATGGTGTAAAAAACCAATACAACTGCCAATACCTTCCACCATGTTTGATAAATAAACTTCATGTTCGTTTTCGATAACAATAGCGCAAAGGTAATGATTCAGTCTGGAGTCCCGAGTCTTTAGTCAATAGTCTTTTTTAATATTTATTTTAAACTCCGGACTAACGACTCAAGCCTCCGGACTTGTGTTCAGGTTCATAGTTAACCGGTAAAAGTTCGGGCATTTTATCGCGCGCCCAGGCGCCCTCGTTCAGTACGTTATCCCCGCTGATCACTACTCCATTATGATCGAAAAACGCGTAACCTTTATACAACGTAACAATACTCACCATCGAGTCGTCCAGATCGAGTGGGCGGTACAACTGATTATCGATTACGGTATCGTGCTTGCGTTTGTAAACGACATAAAGATTATTCTCAAAAGTAATCGCGAATACTCCTGTGCTATCGGTGGTGCGTAAAACCGCGTTAAAGGGTATGGGCTTCTCAATCAGCGTTTCATCATACTTTTTCATGTTGTACAATTGCTGCCATCGCCTTAGCGAATCGTAATTGCGTATAGCTTCGAAATGGTCGAGCCGGTTAACTATAACGGCCTGGGCCGGGCGCTCGGGATTTAGCCTCCTGATCAACCGGTACATCACAAAACCCTGCTCTTCCAAATCATTTTTAATAAGCGACCGGTAGAAATGCATGCTCGAGCCATAATAGGTGTCCTCGCGCTTTGCTTTCCATTTTGCCAGTTGCGATTTGCTGCCCTTCAGATCCTCGTACAGCGGCTGCCCTCCTATCGAAATAATATTTTCTACCCCGTCGAACTTAAATTTATCCAGCAAATATTTCAGCCGGTAGCCCAGCGCACGGTTTTCGATAATGATAAAGTCGTCGCTATGCCCTTCCAGTATTTTATCATTCTTGCGGTAATTCAGGTCAATAACCTTTGGGTTTAATATCTTGCATTGTTTTGCGTTATCCGATGTCCCCAAAAAGTATTTCAGAAACATGGCGTAATTCTCTTTCGAAAACTTGTGCGCCGATACCGATACCTCATTTAATCCAATACTTTTAAGGTGCATTTCGATATCCAGTTTTATAGGCTCAGAACCTACCATTAAAGTTTTATGATAACTATCATATCCCACATAACTCACCACCAGTTCGTACTGGCCGGGCTTGAGTCCCCGCAAAGCATAGGTGCCGTCGTTCTCTGTTGATGTACCGTAAGTGGCATTACTTAAAAAAACACTGGCTTTGGCCAATGGCATCTGTAGGTCGGCGCTGGTTACTTTGCCCGTTATCATACCATCCTGCGCAAATGCCAATACGGGCAGCATTAAACCCAACATTAAATAAAACAGAAAACGCATGGATAAATGTAATTGTAAAAAGGTAAATGTGCTTTAAAACAGGTGTAACAATTTAAATAGGCAAATTAATCACGCCATAAAAACGGAAACAACAGCAAAGATGTTGCGATGACAATAACATTTAGAGCAAGCAAAGTTGCAATATCCTGAAAGCTTAGGCTACGGTCCAGCCCGTCCATCGCACGCTTACTCATGCGGATGAGTAGCAGTATAACCGGGATAATAACCGGGAAACTTAGTATCGCCATTAGAGTACCGTTGTTGCCGGCTTTTGACGCGATGGCCGATATCATGGTGAACACGGTAGAGAAACTAATACTGCCTAACAAAACTGTTAAAAAATAATATAGGGTATCTTGTGTAGGGTTTTTAAAGAACACACTGTATATTATTAAAGCCAATATGCTCAATAATGCCATTAATAATATGTTGTAAATTATTTTAGATAATATAATTGCATGAGGGCCGGCTATGGAATAATAATAAAGCATACGGCCCTTGCTTTCCTGTAAAAAACTCTTGGCTATGGCATTTACCGACGCAAAGAGAATGATTATCCAGAACAATATATTCCAAACCAAAGCATACCCTGGACTGTTAATAAAACCCGGGTTTAAATTAAATGCCATGTAACAAACAAACACCGTAGATACCACGTATAATAAAACACCATTAAAAGCGTATTTAGATCTCCACTCCAGCAGTATTTCTTTTTTTAACAGGTGTATAGTTTGATCGAACAAATTCATCAGGCGCAAATATACATTTTATAAAAAGGTGGATGAAGTACTAAATATTTGAAACCTAATTGTAACTTTAATACGTAGATAGATCAAAGCGATCATACTGGTATAGTTGTTGTATAACCATCAATATAAAATAACAAGAGATATGAATACCATTGATGAAACCATAGCTTGTTACTGCTTTAACCCGCAATGTACAAACTCGATATATAAATATAAATCAACGGCGATTACCTACCTGTCGCTCGAAAAATCCATGACCACAAACGCCTGCTGCTCTAAATGCGGTAGTTTGCTCAAATCAAAAATAGACCTTGACATTGAAGACCAGATACGCGAGGTTTTAACCGGCACATATTAGTTATTACAGCATCATCATTAAAATTCCTTGTCGCCAAACTCGCTGTTCGGCAGTTTGGCCTTTTTACCTAACTGGTTAAGGTTAAAACTTAAATTAAGCAATAGCATATCTGTTTCCTGTACGTAGTTGGTTGTGGTATAAAAATTACTGCCCGAGGTGGTTATACGCTGCTGGTTTGTTGGTATGATACCCAAACTCATATTTTGCCACATCAGCATCACATCCATCCGCCCTTTTAAAAATGTTTTTTTGATTGATGAGTTGGGTGTAATAAACCTCGAGTCTTTCCCTTGCGCCGTTACTCTTTCGGATAAATAATTAATATTGAACTGAAAGCTATAGCCAGCAGGCAGTTTAACCGTTGTATTAGCATTTACTGAATAATTCCAGCTCGAATTATTGATCGCTACTGTATTGTTAAATAAGTTGCCCGTAATTTTATAATTGTACAGGTTTGCCCCCAGATAAAACTGCCAGGCTTTAGTTACTTTAATATCGCTGCCAAACTCTGCCCCCCATAAACTTGCGGTACCTGCATTGGTATATACCCTAACCAAAATGGTATCGGTTAAAACCTGGTTAACGCGGTTAATCGCATTGTTTATTTGCTGATGATATCCGGTTATAAATACCGACCCTTTATTGAAATCTTTGATCACGCCAAGTTCGGTCAGATTTACAAATTCGGGTAGCAAATTTGGGTCGCCCAACTCTTCGGTTTCAGAATGCTCTCTTTCGGGATAAGGATTTAGTTCGTTAAAGTTAGTACGTTGTATGCGCCTGCTGTAGCCAGCCTTAAGTTTCAGGCCGCTTTTAATATTGTACAGCAAGCTTGCCGATGGGAAAAGGTTTGAAAGGTATTGTGTATACAGGTTAACTGCTTGGTTTACCGAAAAATCACGAAATGAATATTCATATCTTAAACCGCCCGTATACTGCAATTTTCCGGCTTTACCCGTGTATTGCGTATATACACCCTGGATGCTATTTTTAACATCCGTTAAATTATTTGATAACGTAAGCAAAGGGCCGCTCGCCAGCGTTTGCTGCTGGGTTACAAACGTTCCGTTTTGTTTTTGATATTTAATCTGATAGCCGCTCTCGAGTTTACCCGAACCGATGTTGATAGCATAATCGGCCTGCAGACGATAACCATGTAAGGGATTTGTGTTGTTATTAAACGTATACTGCTGCAAAATATTGGTATCCGGATAGTTGAGGTTGCGATTTTTGGTATAGCCATCCAGTTCGTCGTACTCAACCAGCCCTGATAACGCCAATGTAGATTTATTATGGAAGGTGTGATTATAATCCAGGTTACTTAATGTAAAATCGCCCTCGCGCTTAACCAGGTTAGAGTTATAATAAGTTGTTTGCCCGATGGTTTTGCCGGTGTTAATATCGGTTTTGGTGTTATTGTAAATCAATTTGGCTATTCGGTACTGTGTACGGGCGCCATGGTAAAACCCCGCAGTTAACGAGTTGTCCTTATCGGGCGTAAAAGTAACATTAGCCCTTACCGAATAATTATCCCTCCTGAAGCTCCTTTCGCCAAGCGAAGGGAATGTGGTGTACCTGTTAGCTACAGTTGTATTTACATCGCCCTCGCGCCTGCCGGCAATATCGTTACGTAAATAATTAGCACCTGCCGAGATATCCCATTTATCCACCCGGTAATTTACTGTCGCATCGGCGCCATAACGCACCGGCGCATAGATATTATTAAAATCGTACGTGCTGGGTAAACCGCCTTGGGCATTTGCTATAACCGAGAAACCATTATTAGCGCCCTTTTTTGTGGTAATGTTGATAATGCCGCCTTTGCCATCAGCATCGTATTTGGCCGATGGTGCTGTGATCAGTTCGATGTTTTCAATACTGTTAGCTGGTAATTGGCTAAGTATAGTCGCAGCATCAACCTGCACAGGTTTTCCGTTTATTAAAACCAGCAACCCGTTTGAACCACGCACGCTGATCTCGCCCTGAGAGTTTACCGAAACCGAAGGCATATTTTTGATCACATCGATAGCATTACCTCCTTTTGCTGATTGGAACTGGTCGGCCTTATATACCTGTTTGTCTATCTTATTGTACACTGATGCTTTTTGACCGCTTACATTGATCTCATTTAACAGTTTGGCATTCGGGCTTATCGCAATAACCCCAACATTTAATGCCTGGTCTTTAATAAGATTAATGTTAAAAATTGAGCTTGCAACATACCCTATAAAACGAGCTTTGATATAGTAATTACCGGGTTTTAAATTACTAAAAGCAAACGCTCCCGTGTTGTTGGTAACCATACCATTAACCAATGCTGAATCGGCAGAATTGTATAATGTAACATTGGTATATTCTAAAGGCTGATTGGTAGCTTTATCAGTAACGGTGCCGCTTATTGATGCATTTTGAGCAAAAAGCACTGTTGCACAAAGTAAATAAGCAATCGTTAACAACAGCAGTTTTCTCATAGCTTAAAATTGAATGCAATTATAAAAAAACATCTGCGCTAAGCCTATATCCATTAGGTAAAAATAACATTACCACTATGTAAATTATATGGTATATCGAGCAATAATTTTTATCTTAGTAATATGCCTCAAGTTTATTACCAAACACCTATTGGCGTTGCGCGCATCACCGAAACCGATGGGTTTATCAGTAGTGTGAGCATTTTGGATATTGCACCCGAAATGCAAGAGGTTAGCTCGCCCCTCATCGAGCAAGCAATACAACAACTCGATGAATATTTTGCAGGCACGCGCAGAGTTTTTGATCTGCCACTTAAACATGAGGGTTCCGCGTTTCAGCAGCAGGTTTGGGATACTTTGCTGAAGATTGATTATGGAAAAACTATATCGTACCGACAACAGTCAGAAATGATGAATAACCCTTTGGCTATACGCGCCATTGCTTCAACAAATGGTAAAAACCCATGGTGGCTTGTGGTTCCCTGCCACCGGGTTATCGGTGCCGATGGCAGCCTAACCGGCTACGGTGGTGGTTTATGGCGCAAAAAATGGCTACTGGCACACGAAGCTAAAATCGCCGGAGTTGGCCAAACAGTTTTAGACTTTTGATAATTTAGAAACGCCTAACAATTTACTGATCTTTTGATGCAACTCGTAAGGTTGGAACGGTTTACCTAAAACATCGTTCATTCCGGCGGCTAAAGCCTCTTGCTGCTCGTGATCGAACGTTGCCGCCGATAATGAGATGATAGGGATACTGCGTTTGGCCCCATCAAAATCAACCCTAATGCTTTTAGCTGTTTGATAACCATTCATTTCGGGCATATGGGTGTCTAACAACACCATATCAAAATCACCTTCTTTGAGTACCTCAAGTGCTTTACGGCCATTATCCACCATCTGCACCTCTATATCCCAGCCTTTGAGCATCTTGTTCATCATAAACTGGTTTACTACGTTATCTTCCGCCAGTAAAATTTTGACGTCAATAAATGGTGGCAGATCTTTTATATGGACACTCTTAATAATTTGCTCCTTGGGGACGCTACTTAAGGTAAACCAATTGGTAAAAGTAAATACACTGCCCTTGCCTACTTTACTACTCACAATTAAGTCGCCACCTTTAAGCTCAATCAGCTTTTTAACAATGGTAAGCCCAAGTCCGGTACCTCCATATTTACTCGTGGTATCATCTTCAGCCTGTTCAAACGAATCGAATATCTTGTTTAGCCTGCTTGTTGGTATACCTATACCAGTATCTTCAACGCTAAATTTAATTTTGACTTTGTTATCGTGCTCCTTTTCGGCACTCACCAGTAACTTAACATAACCCACATCAGTAAATTTAATGGCATTGCCAATCAAATTCATCATGATCTGGTTTAATCTTAGCGAATCGACCATAACGTACTGTGGCACACCCGGTGCTATCTCCAGCATTAGCTCAATATTCTTTTCATCGGCCTTGTATTTTAAAAGGTCCATTGCCGATGTAAGTATTTCGCGAAGGTTGCACGATGTGCGTACAATACTGAATTTACCCGCTTCAATTTTTGATATATCCAATACATCGTTAATAACGCCCAGTAGCGATTGCGATGACACGTTCAGTAAATCGATCATACCCATTTGCTGGGCGTCCAGTGGTGTGTTTTTAAGCAAACCGGTAAGGCCTATTATCCCATTAACTGGGGTCCGTAATTCATGGCTCATATTAGCCAAAAATGTTTCTTTTACTTTACGACCGTATTCCGCCAGCTCTTTTGATTTGATTAACTGTTCCAGGTAGCTTTTTTGCGGCGATATATCGCTGATGTTTATAAAAATAATTTTGTTACGATATGCTGCACGGCATTCAACCCAGATTACACGTTTATCAAAAGTTTCAAATTTAAATTCAAAAACCGCAAACGCCAGGTTATCCTTTATGATCTCTTCCAGTTTCTTTCTAAAGGCGGGCCGGTCTATTTCAAGCGCCAGATCGATTATGCTTTTGCCTTTTACCTCCTCGGGCGTGTACTGCATTATCTTTTCTATTGCCGGATTAATGCTTTTTATACGGAAGGTATGCGCGTCTACAGAGCAGATAATATCAGCCGAATTCCTAACCACAAGTGCGTAATTTTCAAGCTCTTCGTTCTTCTTTTTAATCTCCAGTTGGTTGCGCGACATACGTATGAAGGAGTCAACTTTAGCCGAAGTAATGTAAGGATCAAGCGGTTTATATAAATAGTCTATCCCGCCTGCCCCAAAGCCCTGCACTGCGTATTTTGATTCAGTGGAAATAGCCGTCACAAAAATAATGAGGATATCTTTGGTACGCGGGTTCGATTTAAGCATACTGGCAAACTCAAAACCGTCCATTTCGGGCATCTGCACATCTACCAAAGCTATACATATTTCATTTTCCCAGGCAATTTTTAATGCATCGTTGGGCGAAGTAGTTGATAATAAATTAACTCCTTTTTGCGCAATTAAGGCTTCAAGTGCAATTATATTTTCCGGTTTGTCATCGACTATAAGGATATTGACTGGGATCATCTGTGAATGTTAAAGTAAGCGGCTTCAAGTTTGACTATTACTTCGCATTAGGTTTAATATCTGGTTAGTTTTCAAAATAAATTCGCCGGCGTCAACGTCTACTGCGGCTTGCGGCATTGCAGACATCTCCGCATCTTTCGGGTCTTGAATAATGGTTAAAGCACCTCTTTTACGTAATTTCAGCAAACCTTCCGCCCCATCCTGGTTTGCTCCCGAAAATAAAACAGCGGCGCATTTGTCTCCGTATATATTTGCGGCACTGTCAAGAGTTACATCAATTGAAGGTTTGGAATACCATACTGGCTCCGACACGTCTAAAGCAAAAGTTTTATTCTTTTCAATCAGGGTATGGTAATTCGCGGGCGCTATATACACTTTGCCCGCGGTTATTTTGTCCTTGTCTGTAATTTCGCTCACCGATATACGGCAATTATCGTTAAACAGATTTTCTATATCGCTAAAATTATTTTTCCCTCTGTGGATTACGACGACAATAGCATGATCGTAATCTTTCGGTAACGACCTGATGATATTAAAAATAGGGGTAAAAGATCCCGCCGAGCCTCCTATTAAAATAACTTCGGTTTGGCGCAGACGAGGCAATATGGTATCTAAAATACTATCCAATTTTTTGATAGATATTTTCCCGTGAATTTACAACTTTTAATCTCTTTTTATAATAATCAGACCGGATAGTTTCTTTCGAGCCGAGACATAAAAACCCAAGGTTGCACAAACTGTTATAAAACACCTCCAAAACCTTATCCTGCAGTTCGCTTTCAAAATAAATAAAAACGTTACGGCAGCATATCATCTGGAACTCGTTAAACGCGCCATCCGAAATAAGGTTGTGTACAGAGAACAACGTATTTTTTTTCAGTTCGGTATGTACAGTGGCAGCATCATACATTATCGTAAAATGATCGGTAAGCGTACCGGGCAAGCCAACCTGGTTATAATTTTCGGCATACCCCTTAATATTACGTAAACTATAAATGCCCTTTTTCGCATGTTGCAACACTTCGGTGTTTATGTCGGTACCGTATATGAACGATTTATCCTTATAACCAAGTTCCTGCATCAGTATCGCCAGCGAATATGGCTCCTCGCCCGATGAGCAACCCGCGCTCCATATTTTAATACGCTGGAATGTCGAAAGATAAGGCATCACCTGTGTTTTAAGCGCCCGATAAAACGATGGATCTCGAAACATCTCGGTAACATTTACCGTAATTTCCTCCAGAAATTCCTGAAAAAAAGATGCGTCGTTTATCAGCGCATGCCTAAGCTCCCAAAAATCAAACTTCTTCATTTGCATTACCCTTGTCACTCTCCGCTTAAGCGAAGCTTTTGAATAATGCATAAAATCAAACCCGTAAAGTTTATTTACAAGATTTATCAGTTCGTTTAGTTGTGTCGAGTCTAATTCTTCTGTTGCACTGCCCATACTATTGTTCCAGCCAGATCTGCATTAATGCAAGCAATCTGTCTATATCAACAGGTTTTGTTATATAATCGTTTGCACCAGCTTCAATACATTTTTCTCTGTCTTCTTTCATCGCTTTTGCAGTAAGTGCAATAACCGGCAGCTTTGCGTATTTAACTTGCTTGCGGATATGGCGCATAGCATCATAGCCATCCATCACAGGCATCATAATATCCATTAATACCAGGTCGATGTCAGACATTTCTTCAAGCTTGTTTAACGCTTCCTGGCCATCGTTAGCTATCTCTACCAGCATATCATAGCTCTCTAAAGCGCTGCTTAAAGCAAATATGTTACGCATATCATCGTCAACCACCAGTATTTTTTTATTTTTCAACATTTGTCTATCGCCCGAATATGATTTTACTTTAGTTGTGGCCTTGCCCTGGTAAGGGTGATTGGCCATACTGTTTATTTTATTTAAAAACAGGTTTACCTCGTCTATTAACCGCTCACTCGACTTGTTGTTTTTAACAACCATCGCATTTGCGTATTGCATTAAGCGGTTAACCGAAGTTTTGTCAAGCTCCATAGCTGTGTTTACTATTACCGGCAGCTCAGCAAAACGGTCTATTTCTTTTATTTTATCCAACAGATCAAGCCCGGATATATCAGGCAGGTTAAGATCCAGGATCACACATTGGTATTCATTAGCCTGAACCATTTTAAATGCCGTTTCGCCATCAAAGGCCTGGTCAACGGTAATGCCCTGCTTTTCCATCAGCTCTTTCAATGCGTGGCTTTGCATTTTATGGTCTTCTATCAGTAATATCTGTTTAAAGCTGCTGCCGCTATTGGCAACAATATCTTTAAATAAATTATCTAATATCTCGGTATTGATAGGCTTTTTCAAAAAACTGATCGCTCCGGATTTGCGCACCTTGTTGGCGGCTGCATCGCCGGCCGACATTAAATGCACCGGGATTACACTTGTATCACCATTAGTCTTAAGCTCTTTCAATATTTCCCAGCCATCTTTGCCAGGCAACATAATATCCAATATTACAGCGTCTGGCAGGCTTTCTTTAATGGTTACAAAGGCTTGATCACCATCGTGCACCAAAATTGATTTATATCCATGATCTTTGGCGTAATCCTGCAATATGGATGCGAAGTTCTTATCATCTTCTACGATCACCACCAGAGGTTCCGTGCGCCCTTTTCTTATCGATTCTATCTTTAACGGGCTTTGCAGGTCAAGCGGTTTAGCAGTATCGGCCCGGGCTATCAGGTTCTCAAGCATCGGTACCTCATCAACCTCATGGGTCTTAAACACAGTGCCCTCAACCGGGATCACAAATGTAAACTCACTGCCTTCGCCCGGTGTGCTTTTTAGTTTGATAACGCCGCCAAGTAAATTAGCCAGTTCGCGGCTTATCGACAGGCCGAGGCCCGTACCACCATATTTACGGCTTGTTGAACCATCGGCCTGCTGGAATGCCTCAAATATCAGCTTTTGTTTATCGTAGGGTATGCCAATACCCGTATCCTTAATACTTAACGACAGGTTTTTACCTTTCTCATCAACGGTAGCATTAATGCTTACCGAACCGCCCTCTGGCGTAAACTTAAATGCGTTCGAAAGCAGATTTTTAATTACCTGCTGGGTGCGTGTATTATCGGTTAGCACATATTCCGGAACGTTTTTTTCCTGATTTGTGATAAAGTTTATCTTCTTGCCGGTAGCCACTTCGGCAAAAAGCATCTCCATATCTTTCAATATTTCACTTACTTTTACCTTTTCGTTCACTAACTCCAATTTACCCGATTCGATTTTCGACAGATCCAGGATATCGTTGATCAGCGTAAGCAGATCGTTGCCGGCATTAAATATTACACTGGCATATTTAATCTGGTCATCACTTAAATTAGCCGGTTTATTATCTTTTAATATCCGGGCAAGCACCAATATGCTGTTTAACGGCGTACGAAGTTCATGGCTCATGTTCGCCAAAAACTCCGATTTATATTTGCCTGTAGTTTCCAGTTGGTGCATTTGTTGTGTTATAGAGCGTCGGGCCTCTTCAATAGCCTGGTTCTTTTCCTCCAACAAGCTCGCCTTTTCTTCCAGCTCGGCATTGGTGGTGCGCAGTTCTTCCTGCTGTACACGCAATTCCTCTTCCGATGCTTCCAACATTTCTGTTTTCTTCATCAGTTCCTCGTTGGTTACCCGCATTTCTTCCTGCTGCGCTTCCAATTCCTCTGCCTGCTGCTGTACTTCTTCAAACAGGTCGTGCATAATGGTACGCGCCTGTGCGGTGTTAATGGCTATACCAATAATATCGGCGCTCAGTTTCAGGTAGTCCTCCTCGCCCTGGGTCAGATCAACACCAAAACCAAACTCGATAACGCCTTTTAGCTTTTTATCGAAGAAGAACGGTACCACAACAGCGTTATATACTTCCTGTTTTAACAGCGATGATTCGAGCCCGAGTTTATCATTTAATTTACCTTTAACTATTTGTGTTCGCCCGTTCTCTGCTACCTGTCCAAGCCAGCCCTCTCCCATTTTAACTTTCTTTTTAACGGCATCAAGATTATGGAAAGCATATGAGGCGGTAAAATCAAGTGTATTTTCAGTCGAATTATACAAATACAAGGTGCCGGTTTGCGCTCCTGAATATTGGCAGGTTTCGGCTATAACCTTTACAGCCATTTCATTTTCACTTTGCTCACCCTGTACCAGTTCGCTTAGTTTGCCGGTACCGGTAAGAAGCCAGTTTTTAGCCTCGTTCTCTTTTAAAACAATAGCAAGCTGATCATTTGAACTTAGTATTTGCGCCTCTATTCGTTTCTGCTCTTCAAAGGTGCGTTGGATATAAAAGAATAATGTAATAACGATAATTAAAAAAATGAGCGATCCTGCAACAATGATAATGATGGCAGTTGCCGCAGCGGTGTGCGATTTTTCTTGCCTTACACCCAGCAAATGATTTTCTTCTTTTACAACATTATCCGTTATATTACGGATAGAGTCCATATTAGCTTTACCACGCAAAAACATATCGTTCTGCACCATAAAATCCAGCCCTCTGATTGGCCTCAATTCAATGTTGGTTTTAAGGATATTTAATTGATTGGCAATAAGTCGATGGAGCGAATCTATACGTCTAACCTCTATCGGGTTATCTTTGATCAGGCTTCTAAGCGAATCGATATTCACCGTAATAAGGGGTATGGCCGAATTATACGGATCTAAAAATACAGGCTTATTTGTGGCACAATAGCCACGCATAGCTGTTTCGGCGTCTATAAGATACTGTAACAGGTCAGTTGAGTTATGAATAACCTGCTGGGTGTGGTTTACCCATCTGTTATCGTCTTCTAGTTGTTGTATACTTCTGTACGATAATATGGCAACGATAAATACAAGGACAATTGACACCGCAAAGCCGGTTAGCACCTGCTGCCTGAAAGAAAGTTTTAACATGTAATAAAGTTATGCTATGATCAAATGTGCGCAAAAATATCTGGTACAATATAATTACGAAAACTCATTATAAAAAGATGTTTAACCTTTTATTATAAGTCAAGTACTTAACAATAAACTATCGGACTTGTTTTATCGCTTTTGGTTTAGACGCGAAAGTGCCGGCAACAGCCAATACCCCTCCCGAAAATAGCACATACCACCCCCACTTAAACCTGATGGCTTTTGATAATAACTGCGCCAGGAAATTAAAAGGCAGCGAACTGAGTGTGTTTTTTACCTGAAACAATACCCCGGCAAAAAGTAATGTTATCAACGCCAGGCTTATGTAAGCCGATAACTTGATAAGCGGGCGTTTATCAAGCGCAATGGCTAAAATACCGATAACAGCCATCAGCAACACCACCATACCATAAGGTTTGCTCAACCCGAAAATATCGTAGTGTGTCCAATTCACTAATACTTTAAAAACGAGTAACCGGCAATAACAACCGGCAATTATCAGTACAAAACCGATAAACGAGGTTAACGAACTAATACGCATGGTTTAAATATACAAATTATTGTTTCAATTCCATTTTATCGGCAAAATGCGCGCAATAATCGCGCAGATCTTCAATAATGTTTGTTTCGCCGGTAGCGCGTAAAAAGCTATCACCCATGGTTTGCAGGCTTTCGTAAAAAAAGCGTTTCATCTCGTCCACCGGCATTTCTTTTGTCCAAAGGTCAATGCGCAGCGTATTTTTGTAGTTGTGATCCCAAAGTGCCAGCATAAAAGAGCTTACGGCAAGGGCTTCTTTGGCTTTTGAGTCTGTCGATTCCCAGGTTATTTTTTCGGGAACGTTATTGTCATCCAGTTCAATCGTTAATTTGATCTCAGCTTTTTTCATTGGTATTATTGTTCTTTAATGGAAATGAAGCTATCATGAGCCGTTTATTTTTTCATTTTTTTGAACGGCACTCATGATGGTTTCATTAAATATGTAGTGTGTTATTTTACTAATAAGAATATTACGGCAGTTAAAACGATAAAGCTCGATTCAACTATCCATAGTTTTTTAATTTCCGGGAAGAAGTTGCGCAGCATGACATCTAAAAAAGCTACCACCAATCCAAAAAACAAAAATATAATGCTCAGTGTAACCCTCAAATGCGTTTGGGGCATAGCATAGCTGATTCTAAGTACATGCGCACCTTTTAAAAATATGTAGGCAGCCATTACAAAGAAGAATGCCGTGGCAAAGTTTAGTGGAGTAATTCTAAGCTTCATTATTCAATTATCGTCTTTTTCTGTTCTCTTTTTGCGCGGCGGCCTTCTTACCCGGCCTGTTATTACGCGCTGTGGGCTTACTTACTTTACCTTTTGCAGCATCAAATTTTTTGCGCTGGTTCATCGTTTTCTTTTCGTGAAAAGCACCCTTAAATTCCGGATCCTCTTTACGCTTCTGCATGTCCACTTCCATGGCTTGCTCCTGCCGCTCGGCGTACGGTGTTTCTTCAACAAAAACTTCGGCTGGCAAAGGTATCACAGTAATCTGTTGGCGGATTAATTTCTCTATCTTTTTTATGTAATATTCTTCGGCCGGAGTACAAAAAGTAATGGCCTCACCATGCTGAAATGCCCTGCCCGTACGACCTATCCGGTGTACATAGTCTTCATAAACTATCGGCACATCAAAGTTGATCACATGGCTCACATCGCTTACATCAATGCCGCGCGAAGCCACATCGGTAGCAACCAAAATCTTCACCTCATCGTTTTTAAACGCGTTAATAGAATTGATCCGGGTATTTTGGCCCTTATTGGCATGCAAAACCCTTACCTCCTTTTCGCCGAATTTGCGCAACAAAAACTTGTACACATCTTCAGCGGCATAACGTGTTTTGCAAAAAATGAGCAGCTTTTTGATGTCCTCGGGCTGATCGAGCAAATACTTCAGCAGGTGTATTTTGGTTTTTACATTAGGCACATGGTATAGGCTTTGTGTTACCGTTTGCGCTGGTGTTGCTTGTGGCGTTACCTCGATGGTAGTCGGAAATTCCAAAAAATTTGAAGATAGCTCATTGATCTTCTCCGACATCGTAGCCGAAAACAACAGGTTTTGTCGCTTCCGCGGTACAACTTCCAATATCCGGTTTATCTGGGGCATAAAGCCCATGTCCATCATTTTGTCGGCTTCGTCCAGCACCAAGACTTGTAGTAGTTTAGTTACGATGTGCCCCGCAAGGTACACATCCATAAACCTACCCGGCGTAGCAACGATGATATCTACACCTTTATCTATCAGCTCCTTTTGAGTTTTAGGGCCTAATCCCCCATAAAGGCAAACAATACGCAGATCGGTGTATTTTGAAAACTCACGCGAATTCTCTTCTATTTGCAAAGCCAGTTCACGCGTTGGCGCGACGATCAACGCGCGCATATCGTTGCCCTGGGCATATTTCAGCTTCATAATAATGGGCAGCATATACGCGGCAGTTTTACCCGTGCCCGTTTGGGCAATGCCCATTACATCCTGCCCGTTCATTATCGACGGGATGGCTTTTTGCTGTATCGGCGTAGCTTCGGTATAACCGGCATCGGCAATTGCGTTCAGTATTTGCCGGTTAAAGCCAAAATCTTCAAAAGTTACAGACATGCGGCAAAGATAGCGTTTACATTATAGAGTAAAGAGCAAGGAGCAAAGATTAAGGATTTCATTTCATAGTGCTTGTCAAAATGATCTTTTATCCTTGTTCTTTGTTCCTTTGTCTGTATATATTTGCATCATGTCCTCCATCCTCATCCGCCAAGCAACTATAGTTAACGAAGGCCACCAGTTTATAGCCGATGTGCTGATCAAAAATGGGTTTATCGAACGCATCGATAAACAGATCGATCAACATGCCGACCAGGTGATCAATGCCGAAGGTTTATACCTGTTGCCGGGGATGATAGACGACCAGGTACATTTTCGCGAGCCGGGCTTAACCTATAAGGCCAATATCCATAGCGAATCGCGGGCGGCCGTTGCCGGAGGTATTACCAGTTTTATGGAAATGCCTAATACCGTACCCAATACTTTAACGCAAGAATTATTGCAGGACAAATACGATATCGCAGCCAAGACATCGTTGGCTAATTACTCGTTTTTTATGGGTGCCAGTAATGATAATTTGGATGAGGTTTTGCGTACCGATGCTGGCAGCGTTTGTGGAGTGAAAGTTTTTATGGGATCATCTACGGGGAATATGCTGGTTGATAACCCCAACACTTTAGAGAAACTCTTTGCCGAATGCCCCATGCTCATTGCCACGCATTGCGAAGACGAGCAAACCATCAAAGACAATCTTAACCACTTTAAGCAGTTGCTTGGCGATAATATACCGGTAAAACTGCATCCTAAGATCCGCAGCGCCGAAGCCTGTTACCTGTCATCGTCAATGGCGGTTGAACTGGCAAAAAAACACAACACACGCTTGCATATTCTGCATATCTCTACCGAACGTGAAACGCACTTGTTCGATAACACCATTCCGCTAAAGGATAAAAGAATAACGGCAGAAGCTTGTGTACACCACCTTTGGTTTAGCGACGAAGATTACGAAACCAAGGGCAACCTGATTAAATGGAATCCGGCCGTTAAAACCGCTGCCGATCGTGACGGCATTTTAAAAGCTGTATTGGATAGCCATATCGATATTATCGCCACCGACCACGCCCCGCATACCATCGAAGAAAAAGCTAAACCTTACTTAGAAGCTCCGTCCGGCGGACCGTTGGTGCAGCATGCTATGCCCTCTCTGTTAGAAATGCAGCGTCAGGGCAAAATGACACTCGAACAGGTAGTTGATAAAACCGCACACTCCCCCGCCATTTGCTTTAAGATGGATAAACGTGGCTTTATCCGCGAGGGTTACTGGGCCGACTTAACATTGGTTGACCTCAACTCTGCATGGACGGTTAACAAACAAAACATTTTATATAAATGCGGCTGGAGTCCTTTTGAGGGCCAAACTTTTCAGTCAAAAATTACCCACACTGTTGTATCTGGAAATTTAGTTTACGCCAATGATAAATTAATTGATGAAGTAATGGGACAAAGGTTGAAGTTTGAGGGGAGATAATTTTCATGTAAAGGCACGATTACGCAGAAATTCCTGCATCCGCCTCCTTAACAGTCCCGCCAATATTGCTAAACAAATAGCCAAAAGCATTGTATAATATTGTAGTTACACGCAATTTTTCTTTTGAATAATTTAGTAATTTAGGCAGTATTATAAACTAACCTTATGGCCAAAAAAAAGCCCATTACACCGCCCGAAAGTGATAGTTTGCTTAATGGCACGCGCCGCGATTTTTTAAAACAGTCATCCTTTTTAACCGCCATTGCCTTAACCCCGGTAAGCCTGATTAAAGCTGCTGAAAGTGGTTTGGACGAAAAAATAGCCGCTGTTTTTGAAAAAGTACCTTTAAATATAACAGTAAACGGAATAAAACACGATCTATCAGTTGAGCCACGGGTTACACTGCTCGATCTGCTGCGCGAACAGCTACACCTCACCGGCACGAAAAAAGGTTGCGACCGTGGCCAATGCGGCGCCTGTACCGTACACGTAGATGGCAAGCGGGTAAACTCCTGCCTAAGCCTTGCAGCAATGCACGATGGACAGCATGTAACCACTATTGAAGGATTGGCCAACGGTGATCAGTTACATCCTTTGCAAGAGGCGTTTATCAAACACGATGGCTTTCAATGCGGGTACTGCACGCCGGGCCAAATCATGTCGGGCGTGGCCTGTATCCGCGAAGGGCATGCCAATAACGAACACGATATACGCGAGTACATGAGCGGCAACATTTGCCGTTGCGGTGCTTATCCTAATATTGTAAACGCGATACAGGAAGTAAGTAAAGGAGGACAAAAAGTATGAACCAGTTTCAATATGTCCGGCCAACGGAGCAAACATCGGCAGTAAAATCTTTTGTTAAAGATGCCAATACACAGTTTATAGCAGGTGGTACTAATTTGATCGACCTGATGAAAATGGGCGTCGTAACACCTGATCGATTGGTTGATATTAACCGCCTGCCCCTCAAAGAGATCAAAAAAACAACTACCGGCATACATATCGGCGCGCTGGCACTAAACAGCCAGGTTGCCGAAAGTAGTTTAATATTACAACATCACCCGGTATTGGCCCTGGCACTTAATGCCGGCGCTTCACCGCAATTACGCAATATGGCAACGGTAGGTGGTAATATGCTACAGCGTACCCGTTGCGGTTACTTTTTCGATACAAGTATGCCATGCAATAAGCGTCAGCCGGGCTCTGGTTGTGGAGCAATAGAAGGCATTAATCGTATGCATGCTATTTTTGGCGCGAGCGAAAGCTGCATAGCCGTTCACCCGAGCGATATGTGCGTGGCGCTCGCCGCTTTGGATGCCACGGTTACCGTGCTCGGTTTAAAAGGTGAGCGCCGTATCCCCTTTGCCGATTTTCACCGTTTGCCGGGAGATCACCCTGAACATGATAATACCCTGCAAAAAGGTGAACTGATCTTAGCTATTGATATCCCTGATGCCCCTGCTACTAAAAATGTTGCCTACCTAAAAGTGCGCGACCGTACATCATACGCCTTTGCATTGGTATCGGTAGCCGCTGTTTTAAACATCGAGGGCGGCATAATTAAAAGTGCGCGTTTGGCAATGGGCGGTGTGGCGCACAAGCCATGGCGCTTGCACGAAGCGGAAAAATCGCTTATTGGCAAACCGGCAACTCTCGACAACTTTAAGCAAGCATCGCAAATTGCCATGCAAGGGGCCAAAGCATACAAATACAACCAGTTTAAATTAAAATTGGGTCCAAATACAATTGTTCAGGCGTTAAAAACAGCAGCGGGAGTAGCATAATTATGGAAAAGCAACTAAAAAAAAGCGTAATTGGTGAACCCATGAACCGTGTTGACGGCAGGTTAAAAGTTACCGGTGGTGCTACTTACTCGGCCGAATATAATATTCCCAACCTATCCTACGCGGTATTGGTATCGGCTACTATAGCCAGCGGCACTATTACGGGTGTTGACACCAAAGCTGCCGAGAGGGCTCCGGGCGTGTTAACGATAATTACACATCTTAATGCGCAGCAAATGCCCGGTTTCCAACCCAGCGGAACTAATACCAATGGCAAACCAAGTTACCGCGTTTTTGGTAACGATAAAATATTCTTTAACGGTCAACCCATCGCTATGGTTGTTGCCGATACTTTTGAACGTGCCACTTATGCGGCATCGCTTGTAAAGGCAACCTATCAAAAAGATGAGCATAAAACCAGCCTGGAAGATAACATGGCCAATGCCATATCTCCAAGCCGCGGTAAAGATTATCAGCGCGGTATAGTTGATGCCTATAAAACCGCGCCGGTTAAAATTGAAGAAACTTACATGTTACCAACCGAGGTGCATAATCCGATGGAACTGCACAACACCACCGCCTTTTGGGATGGCGATAAAGTAACTATTTACACCAAATCGCAGGGTGTTAAAGCTACGCAGCAAAGCATCATGAACACCTTTAAACTTACTGAGGACAATGTTCAGGTAAATTCGCGCTTTGTGGGCGGTGCCTTTGGTTCAGCATTACGTACCTGGCCGCACGAGATCGCCACAGTAATGGCCGCGAAAAAGGTAGGTCGCCCGGTTAAGTTATTACTTACCCGCGAGCAGCAGTTCACCATGGTGGGCTACCGGCCAAAAACCATTCAAAAGATCGGTTTAGGCGCTACAGCGGATGGGCAGCTGGTCGGCATTACGCACGAATCGTATTCTCAAACATCGGTTTACGAAGAGTTTACAGAAGGATCGAACAACGTATCGCGCTTTTTATATGCCAGTCCAAATGTAACCACCCGCTACAAAATAATCCCGTTAAACGTTGGCGCCCCCGCCCCTATGCGCGGACCGGGCGAAGCTACAGGCGCTTACGCTATCGAATCAGCATTGGATGAGTTATCCTACGCCTTAAATATGGATCCGATAGCACTGCGTTTAAAAAATTACAGTGAAATGGACCCCGAAAGGAACCTGCCCTATTCCAGCAAATATTTAAAAGAGTGCTACAGCATCGGCGCCGAAAAGATCGGCTGGAACAAGCGCAGCCAAACACCCGGCGCGGTTAAAGATGGCGACTGGCTGGTAGGTTTTGGCATTGGTTGCGGCGTATTCGGCGCGCACCGCGGCAGGGCAACAGCAAAGATCAAAATCTCGGCAGACGGCACTATCAATATTCAATGCGCAACTGCGGATATCGGCCCCGGTACTGCGACGTCGATGGTATTGATCGCTTCCGATGCTTTGGGTATCCCTACCGATAAGATCACTTTCGAACTGGGAAATTCGTCGTTTCCGCAAGCAGGTCAGCAAGGCGGGTCATCAACCGTTTCTTCTGTCGGTTCGGCTGTGCACGATGTAAGCCTGGCGCTTAAAAAGAAACTGATGGAGCTATCCGGTAAAACCGAGAACGATCTTTCTCCGGGCAGTTATACAGATATCCTAAAACAACAAAACCTGCCTTACCTTGAGATCACACAAGGCTCGCAAGGGGGTAACGAAGGTTCAAAATACTCCATGTATTCGTTCTCAGCGCATTTTTGCGAAGTGCGTGTGCATGCCATAACTGGGCAGGTTAAAGTGGTAAAAGCGGTGGCGGTAGTTGACGCGGGTACCATCATTAACCATAAAACCGCGGGCAGCCAGATGATTGGCGGCGTGGTTGGCGGCATAGGCATGGCTTTGACCGAAGAAGCATTGTTCGATGATCGCTACGGCCGGTACATTAACGGTAACTTTGCCGATTACCATGTACCGGTGCACGCCGATGTGCCACAGATCGAAGCCATATTTATTGATAAACCCGATCCGGTTTTAAACCCGATGGGCACCAAAGGCATTGGCGAAATATCGATCATCGGCTTTGCCCCGGCAATAGCCAACGCGGTATACAATGCAACCGGCAAACGTGTACGAGAAATGCCGATAACACCCGATAAACTGATCTGATGAAAGAGATCAGGGATATTATCAAAGCTTATGATGCCGCTGTAAAGCAAGGCAAGCAAACAGCCTTGGCAACTGTAGTATTGGTAGAAGGTTCGGCTTACCGCCGCGCAGGCGCACGTATGCTGGTTACCGAAGATGGCGAATTAACAGGCGCTATTAGCGGTGGCTGCCTCGAAGGCGACGCTTTGCGAAAAGCCCGTTTAGCTATGGCACAACAGCAACCCATGCTGGTTACTTATGATACCACAGATGATGACGATGCCAAATTAGGCGTAGGACTCGGTTGTAATGGCATTATCCATATCCTCATCGAACCTATTCACCCCGAAAACAGCAATAACCCTATCCGGCTATTAAAAAGCATCAATAGCAAAAGGCAAAATGCGGTTTTAATTACCCTGTTTTCTTTACACGACCGGAAAGTTGCTCAGCCCGGAACCTGCCTGATGTTAACGGAAGATGGCTCAGTTGAAAACTCCTTAACAAATTCAACACTTAAAGATAGTTTGATCAATGATGCTTTGGACATTTTGCGAACAAGCGCATCAGCAACCAAAATTTATTGGGACGATATCGAGTACACCGGTTTTGTGGAGCACATTAAACCGGTAATATCAGTTATCGTTATTGGCGCGGGTAACGATGCTATCCCATTAAGTCAAATGGCAGCTGTTTTAGGCTGGGATGTAACCCTAATCGACGGCCGACCCAGTTACGCCAAAGCGGATAGGTTCCCGTCGGCAAAACAGGTTATTTGTACCAAACCGGAACAGATTTTATCGCAAATTACATTAGATGAGCGCAGCGTAATAGTGCTCATGACCCACAATTACAACTATGAAATGGCGCTACTGCGCGAAATTTTACCCCTCAATATCCCTTACATCGGTATGCTTGGCCCTAAAAAGAAACTGGAGCGCATGTTAGGCGAACTGGAAGACAATGGTTTAAAAACCACACAACGGCAACTCGAAAAACTTTACGGCCCTGTTGGTTTAGATATAGGTTCCGAAGGTTCGGAAGAGATCGCATTGTCCATCGTTGCCGAAATCAAGGCGGTGCTCTCCGGCCGTGAAGGATATTCGTTAAAATATAAGCCGGTATCTATTCATACCGAGTTTAAAGCATTGTAATACATGACCGGCATTATCATCCTCGCTGCGGGCCAATCCGCTCGTATGGGCCAACCCAAACAGCAGTTGCAATACAAGGGTAACAGCCTTTTACAGCATACCATTAACATTGCGTTGCAATCGCCATACCGACCGGTTGTTGTTGTTTTAGGCGCTTTCGCGGATGATATCGTACCGACTATAACACCCAGACCTATTGATGTCATCATCAATACCCAATGGGAAGAAGGTATGGCATCTTCGCTTCGCGCCGGTGTAGGTTATCTTCAAAAAACCCCGGGCATCAGCAATGCGCTGATCATGCTTTGCGATCAACCTCACGTCAGCTCCAAACTGCTTACCGACATCTTGCGAAAGAAAAATCAAAGCGGCAAAAGCGTCGTAGCTTGCGCATACAACAACACTACCGGCGTCCCGGTACTATTTGATAAAAAGTACTTTCCGGGGTTGCTTTCTTTAACCGGACAGGAAGGTGCTAAAAAGTTGTTGGCCGCTCATCCGGGCGATATAGCAACTATCGATTTTCCATTGGGAGCAGTAGATATTGATACAATGGAAGATTATAAAAAACTATAGGTTGTAAGGCAACGTATTTACGTTAAGCCCGTATTTATTATACCTGCTTAAACCTCTCAATCGCAATTAACCGTATATGTGTTATAACATAACCGGTGTTAATTGTTATATTGCCACACCTTTGTAATTATACCCCTTTATGCCCTTTATAGCAGCAGTTTCTAAAATTGATTTACCGAATAAGGTTGACCAGCAGGATGTGAAGCAACAAGCCCGCAAAATGTTTGCTACCGATTTTCCACAGGTTGACCGCCTGATACACGCTTTTGATAATACCGAAATCATCGACCGGAATTTTGTTGAACCACTTGACTGGTATGCCCAGCCAACAACTTTCGAGGAACGTAATAACGAGTATGTACGTGCGGCTTTGCAATACTCCGTTGAGGCAATCGAATCAGCAATACAAAAAGCCGGAATTGACAAAGATGATATTACCGACATCCTGTTTGTTTCTACAACCGGGCTGTCTACACCCAGTCTGGATGCACTGATCATTAACCAGTTACGGTTGAACGAACATATTAACCGTATCCCGGTTTGGGGACTGGGTTGTGCAGGTGGCGTATCCGGAATGGCCAAAGCAAACACTTTAGCCAAAGCAAATCCCAACGCGGTAGTATTATTGGTCGCTGTTGAGTTATGCTCACTTACCCTTATCAAAACCGACTACAGCAAGAGCAATTTTATAGGCTCAAGCTTGTTTTCGGATGGTATTGCGGCCTGCATTATTAAAGGTGATAATCATCAAACCAATGCACAAGTAAATTTGGTAGCTGCAAGCAGTAAGTTGTATTACGATTCGCTTGAGGTAATGGGCTGGGAATTTCAGGATAAGGGTTTCAAAGTAGTATTTTCAAAGGATATCCCGACGTTTATTCACGAGCATATTTTAGAAGACATCATCAATTTCCTGGCAAAGCAAAATTTAAAATTGACTGATATCAAAAACTTCATTTTTCACCCGGGTGGTAAAAAAGTACTGGATGCTTATACCGATGCTTTAAAAGCTGAAGGTGATTTTCTAAAAAACACCCGTGATACAATGAATAATTACGGCAATATGTCGAGTGCTACCGTTTTATACGTACTGGAAAAATTTATTTACGAAGGCTTTACCGATGGCTATGGCCTGATGTTGGCCATGGGCCCTGGATTTTCGAGCGAAATGGTTTTACTCAACATGAAAAACTAAACTATGATATTTATCCTTTTCATGTGTTTTTTGATTTCGCAACGCCTGTTCGAATTGTTTATCGCAAAACGCAATGCCAAATGGCTTGTGAGTAAAGGTGCTGTTGAGCATGGCCGCGAGCATTACCCGTATATTGTTGCGATGCATACCCTATTTATCATTTCGCTCATTGTCGAATACATCTGGCGCAACAACGTCGCAGTTAATTACTATCTGTTAATTTTGTTTTTTATACTGATCGGCATTAAAGTTATTGTAATATCAACTCTGGGCTATTACTGGAATACGCGTATTTATAAAATACCCGGCAGCAAACCCGTCGCAACAGGGATTTATAAATACATTAAGCATCCAAATTATATTATCGTGATTTGCGAGATCGCTATTATTCCATTAACCTTTCAGTTGTATTATACGGCAGCTATTTTCACAGTTCTCAATGCCGTTATGCTTACCGTACGCATCAGTAAAGAAAACGAAGTTTTAGCGATGTAGTCAGTGCTGAGCTGGGGCAAATATCTTGGCATTTAAAAAAAAGGTTACTTTCCCGATATAATCGCTGTTGATAACAATATTGAAAAGGATATTAACGCGATACTTAATGTCCGTTTTGTAATGAAGGCCGGTAAGATCTACAAAAGCATAGACAATCCTTAAAAGCTGTTATTTCTGCTATATAACCGATCTTAAATTCGTTTCATTTACATTTCATTTACCGCAATTACTTTCGTCGTAACATCCAAAGAGAATAAACCTCCTTGGATGTCCCCGATGAACTATGGTTAACCCTGTTTTTGCCCATTATAAAAAGAGCGGATTTGTTTGCAGCGCTTTTTTTGTTTTAATTTTTACGCTCTGTTACCAAACCGGCCATGCACAATTATGCACCGGTAGTTTAGGCGACCCATTAGTTACAATCAATTTTGGTTCGGGCTCGGCAACGCACGGAAGCGCTTTAGCAAGCGGGGTAACAAGTTATACCTACAGTAGTGCTGACTTTCCCAGCGATGGCTATTACACTATCGAAAACTCAACCGCCGGATCAGGCAGCGTATGGTGGTCAACAACCGACCATACCGGTAATACTGGCGGATATATGATGGTGGTTAATGCCAGCGTAGCCAAAACCGATTACTTTTATAAAAGCACGGTAAGCGGCCTTTGTCCGGGGACCACTTTTGAGTTTGCTGCCTGGGTTGTCAACTTATTGAGGTCGCGGGATATCAGTCCGCCCGATATTACGTTCACGATATCAACTACCAGCGGTACTGTTTTGGGTACCTATGACACCGGTACCATCCCCCTCACTACCAGCGGGCCGGTTTGGAAACAATACGGTCTGTATTTCACAACCCCTGCAGGTGTTTCCGATGTGGTGATACAGATGACAAACAACAGCAGCGGCGGCGCCCCGGCTAATGATCTGGCGCTCGATGATATCACCTTTCGCCCCTGCGGCCCGACAATGATCTCGAGCTTTACTTCGGCAAGTACGGTTACCACACAAAGCGTATGTGCAGCCGCCAATCAAACTTTTACACTGAGCGCTACGATAAGTACAGGCTACACTAATCCGGTTTATCAATGGCAGATCAATTCGGGCTCGGCGTGGACGAATATTACGGGTGCTAACACTATCAATTATACCATTAGCCAGCCCTCCGCCGCGGGTACTTACCAATACCGTTTGGTTAGCTCGGAAGCTGCTAATGCGGGTACGGCCGCTTGCCAGGTCGCGTCGAACCTACTCACATTAACGGTTTATAGTCCGCCCACAGCAGCTTTTTCGGCAAGTACGGTAATTCCCTGTCTGGGCGATAATGTTGTTTTTACAGATAACTCTACTTCATCCGGATCGTCCATTGCAGCCTGGCTCTGGGATTTTGGCGACGCGCAAACATCCACATCACAAAACCCGACGCATTTATATACGTCGGCTGGTGATTTCGTCGCAAAGCTAACCGTTACTGATGCCAATGGTTGTAGCACCACATCGGCTACAATGAATATTCATATTGATGCACGCCCGGTTGCGGCTTTTACGGCTTCAGCAGTTAATTGTGCCGGACAGGCGGTTACTTTTACCGATCAATCCACACCTGCCAACGGCACTATCAAAAAATGGATATGGAACTACGGGGATTCATCTGCCGACACTCTGACAAACAGCAATTCGCACACACATACTTATACCACCGCCGGCACCTATACCGTTACCTTGCTTGATGTTACCGCCAATGGCTGCCTGAGCAATGTGGCATCACAAAGCGTTGTTGTCCACCCGTTGCCTATTGTCGATTTTACTTTGCCGGATGTCTGCCTCTCTGATGCATACGCGCAGTTTACTGATAAAACCACCATCAGCGATAATACACAATTATCATTTACTTACCTGTGGAACTTCGGCGACAGCCACGCCACAGCTACGTATCCCAATACATCAACAGCTCAAAACCCGCAGCATAAATATTCGCAAACGGGTAACTATACAGTAACACTTACCGTGACTTCAAAATATGGTTGTGTATCAGTTATCAAATCGCAAACATTTACAGTGAACGGCGCGGTGCCTAAAGCTTCATTTACAGTGGAGAATAACACCAATCTATGCAGCGGCGATAGCATCATCGTAGATAATACATCAACAATTGACTTCGGAAACATAACCAAAATTGTATTTTATTACGATTACAATAATGCTCCTACCGACACTATGGTATATTATCGCAGCCTTAACCAGATACCGGCTAATAGTCAATTCAAACATTATTATGGCTTGTTTAACAGCCCGGCAACCAAAAACTACCACATCCGGATAGTGGTTTATTCGGGGGCCACTTGCAGCAGCACTTACGATAACACCATTACTGTAAATGCAAACCCGATCGTTACACTGTCTGCCATAGGCTCGCTATGCCAACTGGCAAGCCCGGTACAAATCACCGAAAACACCAATGGCTTTACCGGGACAGGGGTATTCACCGGTACGGGTATTTCATCAACAGGATTGTTCAATCCTATAACAGCGGGGGCTGGTACATATACCATCAGTTATTTGTTCACCGCTTTAACCGGGTGCACGTATTCGGCTACGCAACAGGTGGTTGTATATCCCAATCCGGTTATCACACTGGCATCAAGCGCCCTAATGCTTGAGGGCCGCCAGCTCGTTTTAAAACCCACGGTAACGGGCGACAGTCTCAGCTATGTATGGACACCGGCTACCGGCCTTAATAAAACCAATGTACTCAACCCTATCGCTACACCATCAAATGATACACAATACACCTTAACCGTTACTACAGCAAAGGGCTGTACCGCGTCGGCCAGTATTAATGTAATAGTATTAAAGGCTCCGGTTGTACCCAATACCTTTAGCCCCAACAACGATGGCGTAAACGATACCTGGAACATCAAATATATGGACACTTACCCCGATTGCACAGTAGAGGTTTTTAACCGTTTCGGCAAAAAACTCTATTCATCAGTTGGATATACAGTACCCTGGGATGGTAAATACAATGGCGCCGACCTACCCATTGGTGTATATTACTATGTAATTAATCCCAAAAACGGGCGTTCAACGATCAGCGGAAGTGTTACAATAATCAGATAAAATAGTGTTGTAAATGTGGCTTCGGCTACCGTACATTTGAGTATGAATAAAGCCATAGAAACCATTCGCCAAACCAGGAAAAATATACTGGAATATGTTAAAGATCTCACTATTGAGCAGCTAAATTATATCCCAAATGGGTTTAATAATAACATTGCATGGCATCTCGGTCACGTGGTAGCCGCGCAACAAGGTGTGTGTTATAAACGTTCGGGCAATACACCAATGCACATCAGCGAGGAGTTTTTTATGGCCTTTAAACCCGAAACTAAACCTGAACGGTTTATTAGTCCGGATGAGATTGACGAGATCAAAACTTTATTATTCTCGACCATTGATAAATTACTAAGCGACTATCAAAATCAAATATTTGGCCCGCATGCGCCCTGGGTTACCCGTTATGGCGTAGGTATCAATAATTTGGATGAAGCTATTAACTTTTTGCCATTTCATGAAGGATTGCACTTTGGCTATATTATGGCGCTAAAACGCACGGTAACCGCTGCTACGAGTACAGGCGAATTAATGGAGCCTTAACTATATTCATGATAGGAAAGTACAATATCCTGATAAATAAGCACAAAAAAAGTTGGGTATTGTAGTTGAAATTAGGAGGTGCTAATAAACCTTAAATTTCAACAAATTCTATCGTGCCAAATAAAAACAAACCTAAAGAAATAACGCTTGTTGCGAGCGGCGATTCGCGCATAGCTGCTAACCAAAATTGCTGGCAGGCACAAGCCGAAATGGAGCAACTACTCACTAGAGCAGTTGAAAACGCCGGTTATACTGTTAAACGCGCCCATGCCTATAATGCAGAGAAAAAACACGGCTTTATCGATTCCCAAAAGATGGGCATCGAGGTATTTAAAACTATCGATCCTGATGCTCCGCTGATCGTCGCCGAAAGCGTTTGGCAGTATAGCCATCACGTTCTGGCTGGGTTGACCACACATAAAGGCCCTATCATTACAATAGCCAACTGGAGTGGTATGTGGCCAGGTTTAGTGGGGATGCTCAATTTAAATGGGTCGTTAACCAAGGCAGGCGTAATATACAGCACGATTTGGAGTAAAGATTTTGATGACGCTTTCTTTTTGGAGGGGTTAAATGAATGGCTGACGACGGGTAAGATCAAACACGATACATCACATGTTAAGGATTATGATCTCGTTAAAATACCGCTTGATGAAGAACTGACCGGCCGAACATTCGCAAAAAATTTCCGCGGAAACAAAGCCATTATGGGCGTATTCGATGAAGGTTGTATGGGTATGTACAACGCCATCGTGCCTGATCATTTGCTGCACCCCACAGGTATCTTTAAAGAGCGTTTGAGCCAATCCGCCCTGTACGCGGCTATGCAACTGGTAAAAGACGAGGAAGCCGAAGCGGCTCTGAAATGGCTGCTCGACAAAGGCATGCACTTTAACTGGGGTACTGACGAGAAAACCGAGCTCACCAGAAACCAAACTCTCGAGCAATGTAAAATGTATATCGCCGCAGGCCGGATGGCCGATTATTTTGGTTGCGATACCATTGGCATTCAATATCAGCAAGGTATGAAAGATGTGACCGCTACCAGTGATCTGGCTGAGGGTCTGTTCAATAACATCGAGCGCCCTCCTATTTTCGACAAAAGTGGCAAAGAATTATTTGCAGGCCAAGCCATCCCCCATTTTAATGAGGTGGATGAATGCGCTGGCATAGATGCCTTGCTGACCTGTAAACTTTGGCAACAGTTGGGTATGAGTGGCGAAAACACGCTGCACGATATCCGTTGGGGTGAACATTATAAAGGTAACGGTATCGACGATTTTGTATGGGTATTCCTTATTTCGGGCGCGGTACCGGCATCTCATTTTAAAAACGGCTATGCCGACGCTTCCAGCGAACGGCAGCCGCCTATGTTTTTTCCTAAGGGTGGCGGTACGTTAAAAGGCGTAAGTAAACCGGGCAACATTGTTTGGAGCCGAGTTTATGTGATGAACGATGCTTTACACTGCGACCTGGGCGTGGGCGAAGTTGCCCAATTACCCGAGGCGGAAACCCAACGCCGCTGGAACGAAACCACGCCGCCATGGCCTATTATGCATGGTGTGCTCAAAGGCGTTTCGCGCGATCAGTTGATGGCGCGGCATCAATCCAATCACATCCATGTAGTATATTGCGATGATGCCTCGACCGCCTCAAAAGCCTGCCGTGTAAAAGCCGCCGCGTTTGATGAGCTGGGCATCCAGGTACATTTTTGCGGAGATATCTAAAAAAACAACCCGCCTTTTGAAATAAAGGGCGGGTTCATAACTTCTGGTAATCTTGCCCTTTGGAGAAGTTAGCTTGGATTTACAGTCATATCCAACAGTGCCTTTTCATCAATCAATTTAAAGCTCTTACCTTTAACCTCGATCAACTTATTGTGTAAAAACTCGTTAGTTACCTTAAACAGGGTTTCGTACGAAACCGCTGCAAATGATGATAAATCCTGACGCGTCAATTCAATATTGATAACACTCTCATTGTCAACTCCGAACTGCTTTTTTAAGTTAATGAGTGATAATGCAATACGCTCTTTAACAGGCATGTGCACCAGGTTACGCATCCTTTTTTCTGACTCCTGAAGTTCGTTGGCAAAAATTTTCAGCAGCGCATAAGTGAATTTTGGGTTTACGTTTAGCGTGGATTCAAAAAATGAAAGATCGATCGAACAAACCACCGTCGGTTCAATCGCGGTGGTCGAAACGGGATAGATCGGATCGCTTCCTAAACCCAGATGGCCCAGGATGTCTCCCGGTTTAGCAAAGCGGATAATTAATTCCTTCTCGTCGTCCCAGCGCTTGTGCACTTTTACTTTACCCGAATAAACAAAGTAAATATGAGTTACCTCATCGCCTTCACTGAAAATATGTTGTCCTTTTTTTATGCTGATATTTTTCTTTTGCGCCGCTATTGCCGGCAGCCAATCACTTATACAGCAAGAGCACATCAGACAGGTTGCCTGATCACATTCGTATTTCTTCATTTAAATTGATCGTACCGCAATAATAAACATTAATTGGGCAATATCAGGTCAATCAACACTGACGGCCTTTTACAGGCATCGGGGCCATCATACTGCACAAAGCTGCTATAACAACAACCGGCGCCTGTAACCATCAAATGGATACCAGACCGCCGATTTTTATTTTCGCCACAATGTTTTATTAACCAAGCATCATTCGAAGTTATAAATTATATTGTTTAAACAATATTTTAAAGAAAAAATTTTGTAATTTTGTCGCAAATATATTGCTGCATTAATCAAATGAAAAAAACCATCTATAGCAACGGCATCCCTGTTTCTCCTTTATTGAACGACCTCGAAACCCGTCAAAAACCCATTGGCAAATTATTTTTAGTTAAGAGCCGATTATTACAAATTTCGGCCTACGCCATCATGGTGGCTATTGCCATCAGCCTGATAGCCAAACTACTGATATCATTGATCAATGTGGTTACCAACATTGCCTTCTATCAAAAATTGAGTATAGGTTTCTTTAGTCCCGCTTATAATCATCTGGGATATTGGGTAATAGTTATACCGGCAATTGGCGGCATCATTGTTGGCTTAATGGCTATGTACGGTTCAAAAGCCATAAGGGGACATGGTATTCCCGAAGCAATGGAACAAATACTGGTTAACGACAGCAACATTAAACCATCCATTACATTTCTTAAACCTATTTCATCGGCCATAGCTATTGGCACCGGTGGTCCCTTCGGCGCCGAGGGGCCAATTATTGCAACCGGCGGTGCATTGGGTTCGACCCTGGGTCAACTGTTTAATATTACAGTCAACGAGCGCAAAATCATATTAGCGGCAGGTGCAACGGCAGGCATGTCGGCAATATTCGGCACACCCATAGCTGCTATATTCCTGGCGATCGAGTTATTGCTCTTCGAGTTTTCGCCGCGATCAATACTCCCTGTAGCGTTAGCCTGTATCACTGGGTCTGCCGGGCATCATCTATTATTCGACTCCGGACCGGTTTTCCCAATGCCGGAACTGGCAATACCTTCTAATACAGCCCTGGGCGTGTATAGTGTTATTGGTATTGTGATTGGCTTTTTATCAATAGGCATAACCAAAATTGTATATTTTATTGAAGATGCCTTTGAAAAACTCCCAATCCATTGGATATGGTGGCCGGCTATCGGCGGATTGGCCGTAGGCATTATTGGCGTTTTTGCGCCGCATACTTTAGGCGTAGGATACGATAATATCACCGGGGTTCTATCCGGAAACTGGCCCTTAAAGCTTGTTTGTAGCTTGTGTTTATTTAAATTTCTGTCGTGGGCCATCGCGCTGGGCAGCGGTACATCGGGAGGTACTTTGGCTCCCTTATTAACCATAGGTGGAGCTGCAGGTGCGATTATTGCCACGTTAATTTTGCTGTATTTTCCTGATTCGGGTATCACATTACCGATGGCTGCTTTGATCGGTATGGCATCCATGTTCGCTGGGGCATCACGCGCTTATTTAACCAGTATCATTTTCGCGCTGGAGGCAACTATGCAGTCGCACGCTTTATTGCCATTACTTGGAGCTTGCAGCGCAGCTTACATGGTTTCGTTCTTTTTGATGGAGAACACCATCATGACAGAAAAAATAGCCCGGAGAGGTGTTTTTACTCCCGACTCTTTCGAGCCCGATGTACTCCAAAAAATAACAGTATCAGATGTAATAAGTGGAGAGGTTATGGTAATTAACGATCAAAATACCATAAGCGAATTAAAAACCTGGCTGGTTAAAAATAAAACACAGGATAATTTTTTGATCCTGGTGAATGATGAAGGCGCATATAGTGGCACTTTAAAGTTAACGGATATCTATCAAAATGAATTTAGTACCGATCAACTACTGCAAAAACTTATCTCAAAAGATAAGGGTCAATTTGTTTATAGTACTGATACTTTACGACACGCTGTGGAAACCATGTCGGTCGCAGGGCTTGAAGTTCTCCCTGTATTGTCTTTGGCGGCTGATCGTAAAATGATTGGCGTATTGACTTATAAAGACATCATCAAAGCCTACCAAACACATATTGACAAAAGCGTTCGAAAACACGTTAAAATTTCGCTAAAGCGGCAACGGATAAAGATCTTGCTTAAAGGGAGAAACCTGACCAGTTTTAATAATGATGCAAAATAATTGCATCTATTGTTATATTATTATCTGTGGAGGTTATCCAGAAAACAAAAAAAGGGGAAACATAGAATGCTTCCCCTTAAACTCTTTTTAGCAATTGTTATTTTTAGTGGTTTGCTACTTTTTTAGCTGGAACTAATGGAAGTAAAATACAAGCAATAACAGCAGCAACTTCTAATACAGTAATCATGATCTTAATTTTTTTTGTTTAATTTATTGAACGTTAATTTTTTCAGAGTAACCTTCATTCTGGCAGACAGGCTTTTTTCCGTTGTATGTCAGAATAAAATATTACGCTTACGAACAGCATGCAGCGAATAGCGTGCCACTAAAAGTGACAGGTGTATTGTCAACAAATTGCAAGATTTTAGAATCTGCCATCACAAAATAATCCCTCGTAATTATTTTATGTTCTCAATTTTTATTTGCGATTTTTTTTTTCACGGTCAAAAAAAGAAGGTGAGAAAAAAAATATTACCCGTTTTCAAAAAACACCCAAAAAAACAGATCCAAAAATCAAAATGGAAAGAAAAATGATTCATTTCGAGCACTTCGCCTTAAAAAACCAGACGAATTAGTCTACTTTTAGTAAAAAACTCAAAAGATTACTTCGCATTTTCAAAAAATGAGAGAAAAAATAGGTTTTAAAATCCGGATTAGCTATTTAAAATATTTTTTTGACAATTTGTCATAAAGCATGACAAAGTCAATTTTACTGCCAAAATTTCACATTTTTTCCTGCCAAAAACCTGCCAAATGGATCAATAACTCTAAAAAATACTAAACAGGTCGTATTTATGGGGTATGCCAAAAAATTAAAGCAAGATTGCAGCTAGGAGATTAATTTCAGACCCTTTAGCAGACTGTACATATAGCACCCGGCACAAAAACCAACAAATGCTTCGAGCAAAGCAAAAACGATAAGCACAGTAGTTAAAATAAGCGACAACAGAATTAGATGCGCCAGTAGGGTGATCAATACAGCCGCAAGAAAAATAAATCCAACAATGGCAGCAAACCTTTTTGGCGCACGGTCCACCGGTTTGTTTTTAATGCCCAGGCGCTTTACAACAAATCCGCTAAGCAAAGCCAGCGGACTATAATTATTGAGATTAAATATTCGAAGAAGGAAATCAACCAATAAAAAAGCGATCACGAGCCAGTTATTGTTAAACGCGTAAGTAATTGCCAAGAGCAACACAAAAAATGCGGTTATCCGCACCCTGTTCTCATTAACAGCAACCTGATCAACAGGGCAAGTTATATTATTGTTATTCATATTATAAAATTGAGGTCAGAAGCGGATTTGAACCGCTGTAAAAGGTTTTGCAGACCTCCGCCTAACCACTCGACCACCTGACCAATGTTGATGAATATTTACCGAAAAACTCTTTTACCCGGGAATATTAGTTTTTTCATCCAGATTCTATTATCGTTAGCATAGTTATTTAATTTGTTGCTTGTAAATAATGAGGTCAGTCAATTATTTAGTTAAAATATCGTTTGTTTGGGATATTAAGCCGAACGGCGTGTATTAAGATACAAGCCCGCCTGGTAAACCTCTTCCAATAGCTTATCACTATCAAATTTGCTGTCGGCATGCCAGTTACTGTGGCTGTATAAAACCTGGCGGTATGGATTTACTACAAAACTCGCCAATAGGGGCACGTGTGCATCAATACCCGAGAATCGTTCCCAAACCGGGCTATCTTTATGATACACGCCAAATTTTTCGGCAAGCTTACGATCGGTATCGAAGTAAAAGTTTAGCGTAAGGTTATTATCCCACGCCAATTTTTGCAATTCGGCACTCCTGCTGTCAGCTATCACAACCATATTACCCCCGTTAGCTCTTATCTCTGCATTAATCCGGTTTAGTTCTTTGATAAAATCTAAACCCTCATGCCGCCATTGGTGCGAATAGAAACTTAATACCAACGGTTTGCTCAATAACTGGCGTATTGCTAAATGGTTGTAGGTTTCGGCGCCATTAAAAAATTGCTGCCAGGTATTGAAATTATTGGTAAAGGTGAACTCGGGCGACGTGTTACCAACTTGCAGAGGACTTAGCCGGCGGTATTTTTTAAATTGCAATAATAATTCGGTTTCTGCTTCAACAAGTTCGAAGTCGGGATAGTGATCTATATAGAATGACATTTTTATTAATTTTAGGATGAATGAATATGTTCTGTAATGATTTTTTTTAACCCACAACAACACATTCGCCCTATCCCACCACAAGTGCGGGTAATTATAACCGGAGAATATTGGCTCTTTGTATTCACAACGCTATTGAATTGTTTTGTTGGACAAACATAAAAATAAATTCTATAATTTCTATAGACTTTATATAATTTATTAAAATAAAATCACTTTTTGACTCTAACAACATGATTATAAGGTTGTTAAATTTAATACAAAATAAAATCGATATATTTGCGTTTTTAGATGCGAGAATGAATGCGAAACAAGTAGAAAGAATATCGAAAGCTCTGGGCGATCCTTATCGCTTAAGAATAATTGAAGCCATAAAAAATCAGGACGGCTGGCTGCAGTGCGGCTCAGTATTGGATATGCTTAACCTCGCACAGTCCACAGTATCACACCATATTAAGCAATTGACAGATGCCGATTTGCTGATTGTAGAAAAGGACGGCCGCAATGCCCGTTACCAGATCAATAAAGAAGTATTTGCGGAGTACATTAAATATTTAACCTCTTTTTGAGTCTCTCCCCTATTCCACCCTATTTCCAGACTCTTCTTAAATACCAGCCTTAAGTCATTAAAAAGCAAGATTCCTTAATAAACATCGATAAATTTCGATATATAGATTAAAAGTGCGACCATTGCTACATAATTCAAAAAAAGAACTCTTCAGTCATAAATAAATCGAAACATCTAAATAATTAAATAATATAATTTATGAAAAAGTTAGAAAATAAAGTTGCGGTAATTACCGGTGGTAATAGCGGTATTGGTTTGGCGACAGCTAAACTATTTGCAGAGCAAGGCGCCAAAGTGGCCATTACCGGCCGTAATCAAACAACCGTAAACAGTGCCGTTGCCGAAATTGGCAACCAGGCCATTGGTTTGGCAAATGATGTATCCGACCTGAAAAACATAACAACGCTTTACGAAACAGTAAAAGACACGTTCGGCAAAATTGATGTATTGGTAGTAAATGCAGGAATATTCGTAACCGCACCGCTGGCCGATTTTACCGAAGAAATGTTTGATCAAAGTATCGACGTTAATTTTAAGGGTCTTTTCTTTTCGGTACAACGTGCCCTACCCTATTTAAATGATGGCGCATCTGTAATCCTCACTGGATCAACCGTAGGCGAAAAAGGCATGGCCACGGCATCAATCTACGCGGCTACTAAAGCGGCCGTACGTTCATTGGCCAGGGGCCTGTCGGCTGAATTATTAGATCGAAACATCCGCGTGAATGTGCTATCACCCGGCCCCATTGATACCCCGATTTTTGGAAGAACAGGTGCAACGGCAGAGCAAATTGACGGCACTAAAGCACATTTTGCGTCGGTTGTACCAATAAAACGCCTGGGCACCTCAGAAGAAATGGCAGAAGGATTTTTGTACCTGGCATCCGATAATTCGAAGTATATGGTTGGTGGCGAGTTATTGCTCGATGGTGGATTGCGTACACTGTAATCAGCAACCTTAAATAGCTCATATCAAAAGGCCGGCATCAATTGTCGGCCTTTGGTTTCACAAATCACCAATTGAATATAATTGGTTGCCTTTTAGCGATTTCGAAATAATTTGAAATGAGTTTTTGAAATTTAGCGGTTTTTGCTTAAAATTGCAGCCTCGTTAAAAAACGAGAATAACCGCGCCTATAGCTCAGTTGGTTAGAGTAGAAGACTCATAATCTTTTGGTCCCTGGTTCGAGCCCAGGTGGGCGCACTTTTAGAGAGTTTTAACCAAACTTTCATCTTGAGATAACCCTGTAAATCAATGATTTACGGGGTTTTTTATTTTATTCGAATCCTTCTCAGTCCTTTAAAATACACCATTTCTGACACCAAAACGCCACCCCAATTTTAATTTTTAGGTTTGGGGTTTTTTAAGAGTTAATAGGCTGTATTACAGTATTTTAGGCCCATAAAATAAAGACTCAAAAGTACTGCAAAAGATCAGAAATCTGCACCTTTTTTCATCTTAAAAAACCCCGAAACCGGAGGTTCGGGGGATCAAGTAATCGTTTTACTCACTTAAAAAAACTGTTAAAAGATGAGAACATCACAGTCATTTGGTGTACACTTCACCATTAAGAAGGACAAAGTTAAAGATGGTATCGCCTGCATTTACGCGGTAATTACCATTAACAAGGACAAAGTGATCTTTGCTCTGAAAAAGCGTGTTAACGTCGACCATTGGGACAAAGGCCATGGCGGGCTGAAAGTCAAAGTTCCCGAAGCCAAAGAAACCAATGGTTATCTGGAACAGGTCAGATTCACTATTACCTCCTACTATCAGCAATTGCAGCTTGAGGGAAAGGAGATCACCCCGCAATTACTCAAAGCCTGTTTTCTGGGTGAAGATACTGAGGAAACCTACAACCTGAGTACGCTGATGGATTACCACAATGAAACCGCTTCTGCGGCATTGACCTGGAGCACCCTTAAACATTATGCGGTTACCCGCTACTTAGAAAAATTCCTTGCGGTAAAGTATCACACTACCGATATCCGCGTGAAAGACATCGACTATAAGTTTATCGTGGATTTTGAAACTTATCTGCGTAACCACAAACCTGCCGATCATCATCAGCCGATCAATAACAACGGCGTGATGAAACATTTGATCCGTCTGCGTAAAATGATCACGCTGGCCTTCAAACTGCAATGGATCAATAAAGACCCCTTCAAAAATTACAAGTTCCGGTATAAGAAGGTAGAGACCGCTTTCCTGTCCAATGCGGAATTAAAAGCGATTGAAAAACATGAGTTCGCCTCGGAATCATTGATCACTATACGCGATTATTTTCTGTTTGCCTGTTATACCGGCCTGTCCTTTGTCGACCTCATGAATTTGCAGGAGCGCAATGTGATCAGCGGCGAGGACGGCGAAAAATGGTTAAAGCTGTTCCGGCAAAAAAGCAACGAACCGACCAATATTCCCTTATTGCCGCCGGCTATGGCTATCCTGAATAAATACAAGGACAACCCGCGGTCTGTTACCCTGGGTACGATCTTTCCAACCATCACCAATCAAAAAGTGAATATGCACCTGAAAGAAGTGGCCAAGATCCTCGGTATTAAAAAGACCCTCACCTTCGGTGTGGCCCGCCACACGTTTGCCACGACGATCACCTTAGCTAATAACGTACCCATCGAAACCGTCAGCAAAATGATGGGCCATACGAAGATCGCCACCACGCAGATCTATGCCAGGGTATTACTTAAAAAGATCAGCGATGACATGGGGGAACTCAAAAAGATCATCGGGAAGAATCAGGTAAATGTTGAACCGAAATAATCAAAAATTAAGATCATGGCAACTCCGGATAAATTAATAGAATTATTGACCGGCAAAGTTTTCAAAATACGTAACCAAACGGTCGTGTTTGATTTCGATGCCGCCGCGTTATATGAAGTTAACATCGCAGTTCTGCACAAAGCGGTAACCAAACATTCCAGGCGGTTCCCGCCTGATTTCATGTTCTGGCTCACGCCGGACGAGTGGAAAGAGGTCGCGGAGCAAATCTCCCCGGGCACCTACGAAGCTAAGCGGCTGCCGCCGCTCGCATTTAACAACAGCGGTTTCTTTATGTTGTCCGGCGTGCTCAGAGGGCCGCGTGCCGCCCAGGTGAGTGTACTTATCATTGAGTCATTATTTTCTTATAAAAAAATGATGTAATAAGTTGCCCAATTGGGCAACTTTAATTAAATTTGTATGAAAAAGCTTAGAACAGTAAAATATTATAAAAGGTATGCGCTTGATTTTATCGAAGCGCAAAAACCGAAAGTGATTGCAAAAATAGACTGGACGATCAGATTGATTGAAAGCGTTCCCAGGGTGCCGTCAGCTTATCTTAAACATTTAGAAGGCACGAATGGCCTTTACGAGATAAGGATACAGCACGGGAGCGATATCTATAGGATATTTTGCTGCTTTGATCAGGATACGCTGGTGATCCTTTTTAACGGATTTCAAAAAAAGTCCCAGAAGATACCGGCAAACGAGATAAATAAGGCATTAACTATAAAAAAAGAATATGAGCAGGAATAAAAATTTAATCTCATCAGATGAGGTGATTGAAGAAAGGTATGGTCCGGTGGGCACCGCTTCCCGTGACCAGTTTGAAAGGGATGCAGAAGCATTTATAATCGGCGCGATGCTGAAAGAAGCCCGGCTTTCAAAGGGTCTAACCCAGGAAGCACTGGCAGAAAAATGCGGTACAACCAAAGCCTATATCTCAAAAGTCGAAAATAACCTGAAAGATGTGCGGTTATCTACGCTCCGCAATATCGTCGAGAACGGCCTGAACGGGCACCTGCAATTGTCTGTCCGGCTGTAATTGAACCGTACCGCTTTAATTAGCCGGAAAGCCATCTTTAATAATTGTAAACAGCCGGAAATTTCCGGCTGTTTACATTACAGTTTTGACCTGAGACTTTTCTGGAAAAACCGCTGAACAGTTTTTTAACGAACCAAATTAATTCAGGTAGTCATTCAATTAAGCGACCGTCTATAAAAGTTTCTGATGTGATTAGTAAATCGCTTTAGGATTTTTTGGGAATTATGAACGGTATTGCATGCAATACCATCGCTTTGAGTAGCGATCCAAAATTGGCATACGGGCCAATGGTTCCGGTGCTGATGATCAGGGACCGGTTGAGTATATCTATCGACCGCTACCGCTCCAACCAGCGCGATCTCATCCCGTATCTTTGCTGAAGATGCGGATTTTACAATTGTTTTTTCTCCGGCGATATCTATGACCTTATCTATGGCTTCTCAATTGGTGAGGGCAAAGATCTTGCGATCCCATTCGGAAAAGTGTATTGGTGTACCGCCCGGTATCCGTATTATCATGTTGATGTCAGATTAAAAAATTCAACTTGTAATTCTAAACACTGTTCAATAATTTTGATGTGTTTAAAAAACTAATCACGCAATCATGAAAAAAGTATTGATCACAGGTGCAAGCGGCGGCATAGGGCTGGAAACAGCCAGACGACTGGCTTCCCAAAACTATCAGGTAACACTGGTTGCCCGAAATGAGGAAAAATTAAATAAGGCTGTAAAAAGTTTGGCTGGCGCCAACCATACCATTTTGGTTGCCGACCTGACGGATAAAAACGACCTGCAAAAAGTAGCAGATCATTTGAAAACGGAAAAATACGATGTCCTGATCAACAATGCAGGTGCAGGTATTTATGGAAAATTTATTGAAATCCCATTAGATGAGCAGCTGGCAACTATGCAGCTTAACATGAATGCTTTGGTAACCCTGTCTTATGTATTTTTACAAAATGCAGGACCGGGAGATACTTTGGTAAATGTTGGCTCCGTGCTTGCACACTCTTCCCTGCCGGGCGGTTCGGTTTATGCGGCTACCAAAAGTTTCGTGGCCAATTTCTCCGAGTCGTTATGGTATGAATTCAAACAAAAACAAGTTTTTGTAATGGGTTTTAATCCGGGTGCTGCAGCCTCAGACTTTCACGCAAATGCAGGCGGGCATGTCAGTGATTTCCCCAAATTTGTCATGTCTTCTGTTGATGATGTCGCCGAAGAGCTGGTTAAAGCTTTGGAAAAGAGGCGGAAGCCAAGAGTTGTACAGGGCTGGAAAAACAGGTTCATGTTGTTTGGATTCAAGTTATTGAACCGGAAAGCGGCTGTAAATATCATGGGACAGATCAGTCCCGGGATGAAAAACTAAACGTTGGATCCTGGTGCGAAATTTCGCCACCCGGCCGACACTATTATATTTGTATCTTATTATTAATTTAAAATGGGCATAGCAGAACGAAAATTAGAAGAGAAGCAGGAAATGCATAAACGCATCTTAAATGGTGCGCGTAAGATATTCCTTGAAAAAGGCTATGAACAAACCAGCATGCGCAATATTGCCAATGAGATCAACTACAGCCCCGGCTCGCTTTATTTTTACTTTAAAGATAAGAGTGAGATCTTCCAGGAGCTGCATAAAGAAGGATTTCAGTTATTGCTCAACCAGTTTAAAGTTTTAGACAAGGTGGGTGACCCTTTTGAGCGCCTGAAAGCGATGGGCCGCATCGTCATCCAATTTGCACAGGGAAACAAGGATTATTATAACCTGATGTTCCTGGTGGACGAACCGGCAAAAATGTCGGAAGATGAGAATGCCTTTAACATAGCGCAGGAGGCGATTGACCGTCTGGCGGCTGTGATCAAAGACTGCCAGCAAAAGGGAAGATTCAAAGATCTGGATACAGACGATCTCACCTTTATGATCCTTTCTGCCATGCATGGTATTTGCGCTCTTTTTTGCAAAGACCGCACAGCAAGTTTTGTAGGCAAAACGAATGAAGAATTAATGGAAAGCGGTTACGAGTGTTTCGTTGCACTCCTTGAAAAAGGATAAACCTTTTTTTTGACCATAAATTGAACAATGTTTAAATTTAAAACGATGATTAATGATGAAAATTAGAAGTAAAAAAATATATGGTTTTGTTCTGTGGGCAGCGGCCTTTTTGGCCTCCCCATCAGCACATGCCCAGAGCAAGCTGGATGACTATATCCGGGACGGACTTGCATCCAACCAGAGCATCAAACAACAGAACTTTGTGCTCGAAAAAAATGTATATGCCCTGAAGGAAGCGAAAAGCATGTTTGGGCCGGACGTTACCTTTTCAACCAGCTACACTAAAGCCGACGGCGGGCGTACCATAGACTTTCCGACAGGCGACCTGTTTAACGGAGTTTATTCCACGCTGAACAAATTGACCAACAGCAATGCCTTTCCGCAGCTGCAAAATCAGCATATCCTGCTCAATCCTGATAATTTTTATGACGCCAAGTTTCGTACAACACTCCCCATTTTGAATGCAGAATTAATTTACAACAAGCGGATCAAGGCTCAGCAGGTGGATATGCAAAAAACCGAAGTACTGCTTTATAAACGCGAGCTGGTTAAAGAGATCAAAACGGCCTACTATAATTATTCGAAAGCTGTTTGTGCGACAGCAATCTATGAATCGTCGCTCAGGCTGGTGGAAGAAGGTCTGCGCATCAATACCAAGCTATTTGACAATAGTAAAGTAAACCGGACTGTTGTGCTCAGAAGCCAGAATGAAGTATCCCGAATCAATGCTTCACTCACCGGAGCAAAGAAAACTACGGAATCGGCCCGATACTATTTTAACTTCCTGATCAATCGTCCGTTAACGGATAGCATCCTTTTAGATGATATTACCACGCTGCCCGCCAGGGAACAGCTGCTTGGAAATAACGTTAGCGGCCGGGAAGAATTATCCAAGCTCAGGATCGCTAAAGACATTAACGGCAACCTGAACGGGCTGGCTAAATCTTATATCATCCCCAAGTTGGGCACCTTTATGGACCTGGGCTCGCAGGCTTTTGACTGGAAGTTAAACAGTCAGAGCCGGTACTACTTATTTGGTCTATCCCTGGAATGGAACCTGTTCTCCTCCGGGAAAAACAATTACAGGGTGAAGCAAACTATTGCCGACCGCGAGGCATTAGCATCACAAAGCGATTATGTACAGCAGCAACTGCTTACCGAGCTAAAGGTTCGCCAGGCGGGTATGCAAAGCGCTATCGCGCAATATGAAGCTGCACAATCCCAGTTGAAGACCAGCCAAACCTATTATAATGATATGGTGAAGCTATACAAGCAGGGAATGGCTATCTACATCGAACTGCTGGATGCCCAAAACCAGTGGATAGATGCGCAGCTTAATGCGAACATCGCCCTTTACGACACTTGGATAGCCTATACGGCCATCGAACGAGCTAACGCCAGTTTCACTATTCAATAAACTAAAACATCATGAAAAAAATACAATTATTCAGCATTATAATAGCAGCGCTAACCTTAATGGCTTCCTGCAAAGAAAAACACAAAGAAGGAAATCCAATAGGCGAGCCGGATATAATACCGGTTAAAATCGCCTCGGTAGCCACGTTAGGCGTACCTGATCAGATTGCCGTCACAGGTCTGGTAAGCACAGAGGATGAAGCCAAATACGCTTTCAAGATAGGCGGTGTGATCAGTCGGATCTTCGTACAGGAAGGTCAGTTCTTTAAAAAAGGCCAATTGCTGGCTACGCTTAATTCAACCGAGATTTCAGCCGGCTTGTCGCAATCAAGCCTGGGTGTGGAAAAGGCACAGCGAGATTATAGCCGTGCTGTGAACCTTTACAAAGACAGCGTATACACCCTGGAACAATTGCAAAACACCAAAACTGCACTTGACGTTGCGCAAAAAGCCCGGGAAGCGGTAGCCTTTAATGATCGTTACTCAAAAATATACGCTGCATCCGATGGCTTTGTGAGCAAGAAGATCGCCAACGAGGGCGAAGTGATTGCCGAAGGGATGCCGGTGCTGCTCATCAACTCTACCGAACAGCACAACAGTTATTCATTGAAGGTTGGGGTAACCGACCGCGAGTGGGCCATCATTAAGCCCGGACAAACAGCCAAAGTAACGCTCGATGGATACGCAGGCAGACAATTTGATGCCGTGGTATTTCGCAAGTCGCAGGCAGCAGATCAGGCCCTTGGATCTTTCCAGGTAGAGCTGAAGTTGACATTAAACGGTATAAAGCCTGCGGTTGGCATGTTTGGCAAAGCTGAAATAGCCACTCATCAGGATGAAAGCGTGATGGTGATCCCCTATGCATCATTGGTGGAAGCCGACGGTAATAAATGTTTTGTGTTTACTACCGTTAGCGCGACCCGTGTAAAAAGAGTGCCGGTTACCATCCTGAAGTTCGATAACGACAATGTCTATCTCAAGGATAAACTGGAAGGTATAGACCAGATCGTGGTTTCCAACAGCGCCTACCTCAATGAACAATCCATTATTAAAATCATCAAGTAAGCTACAGTTATGAAAATCACAAATTTCGCAGTAAAGAACTACCAGTTCACACTGATCATATTTTTGCTTGTCGCTGTAGTCGGCGTCTTAACGCTGTTTACCATGCCGCGGTCGGAAGATCCGACCACCCATCCGCCGCAATACGTCATTACGGTCATTTATCCCGGTACCAGTCCCAAGGATATGGAAGAACAGGTGGTAAAACCCATCGAAAATAAAATCTATGGACTGGAAAATATTGAGAAGATATTGACAACAGTTGAAGACGGCGTGGCGATTATCCAGCCGAAATTTAAATACGGCGTAGATGTAGACAACAAATACCAAGAAATTTCCACCGAGATCAACGCCTTAAAAAACAGCGAGCTACCTAAAGATATTTACCTGATCAAAACGGAAAAAGTTTCTTCTTCGGATGTAAAGATATTGCAGGTTGCCCTGGTATCAGACAATGCTTCCGGTAAATTACTACGGGACAAAGCTGACATGCTTAAAACACGTTTGGAAAAGATCACCAACCTGAAGGATGTCAAATATTTTGGAATGCCGGAGCAGGAGATTCGTATCGACTTGCAACTGGATAAACTGGCCCAGTTAAAAATACCCCTTAATGTGGTGATAGGCAGTTTGCAAAGC
>Ga0209026_1000281_pt1 | contig 58797 bp, 53 predicted proteins | sample AraplaCL_Col_mCL_FD_184262 | JGI IMG/M metagenome (GOLD analysis project Ga0209026, IMG submission 184262) | Arabidopsis root microbial communities from the University of North Carolina, USA - plate scrape CL_Col_mCL (SPAdes) (version 2) | ecosystem: Host-associated > Plants > Roots >...
ACCTGATGGCGGACCGCAATGCGGAGATCGCGCTGGCGCGCAGCGCGGCGCCCAAGGCGATTTCCGGGGACGCCACGATCCTGGTGCTCGGGCCGCATGGCTACGTCACGGCGGTCGAGGGCAAGAATGGTTTCGCGTGCCTGGTCGACCGCTCCTGGACGGCGCAGTTCGATTTTCCGGAATTCTGGAATCCCAGGTTGCGCGGGCCGATGTGCCTCAACCCGCAGGCGGCACGCTCGATCCTGCCGATCACCTTCAAGCGGACCGAGCTGGCGCTCGCCGGAAAAACCAGGGAGCAGATCATGGCGGGCATGAAGGCCGCCGTCGCTGCGAAGCAGTTGCCGCCGCTGGAGCACGGCGCGATGTGCTACATGATGTCGAAGCAGGGCTACCTGAATGACGACGCGGGGCACTGGATGCCGCACCTGATGTTCTACGTTTCGCGCGGAGCAGATTGGGGTGCCGACTTGCCGGGTTCGCCGGTCATGCGGAACCCGCAGTTCCACGACGGGGTGGTGGCGGTGCAGGTGCTGATGATTCCGGCCGCGAAGTGGTCCGATGGGACGCCCGCGCCGGCGATGTAGGCGATCCTGACAGCCTGGGTGACATCGCTGCGCGGTTCCGCCAGGGCCGCGCAGCGCCTGCGACCATCCTCAATATTCGCCGTAGCGCCCCTGCACGGATTGCAGCAGCGCTTGCGAGTCGTAGCCGACGCCATCCTTGAACACGGTCTCGACGTGCTCGATGTCGTCGATGTGCTGCGAAGGATCGCCCTTCACCACGACCAGGTCGGCGTCCTTGCCCGCGGCGATCGAGCCGATGCGGTCCTGCAGGCCGAGGTACTGCGCGCCGTTCCAGCTGGCGATGCGGATCGCCTGCGCGGGTGCGAAGCCTTCCTCCACCAGCAGTTCCACTTCGCGCAGGTCGCCGAAGCCGGGTACCACGCCGCCGTTGCCGGTGGGGTCGGGACCGGCCAGCAGCAGGCCGCCTGCGGCGGCGAATGCGCGTTCCATCGCCATGCCGTGGCGGAACGTGAGGCCGCGTTTCTGCGCCTCGCCCGGTGGCAAGGCGTCCGTGCGCTCACGCAACAGCAGGTAGTCGTGCTTGGCCTCGGGGCTGAGCGTGGCCATCGCCTGCGGCCACAGCGGCGCGTGGTGCGGCACCATCTGTTCGAACACCGGCAGGGTCGAAGTGACGGCGACGTGGTGCGCCACGAGGTCGTGGATCAGGCTCCTGGCGTCGCTGCCCTGCGGGTCCATCGCACGCAGCGTGGCGAGGCCGTCGGACTCGGTGCACTGGTCCGGCGCCTTGCCGGGGTCGTGCTCGGTGTTGACGAAGAAACCGTGCTCGAGGTCGTCGATGCCGATCGCGGCGGCTTCGCGGTAGGTGACCGCGCACAGGTGGCCGGTGACCTTCAGCCCCAGGCGGTGCGCCTCGTCCACCGCGGCCTGCAGTTCGGCGCGGGTGAGGTCCATGTAGGCCTTGAACGAGGTGACGCCCTGTTTCGCCCAGAACGCCACGGTTTCCTTCGCGTCCTCGGGGTCGCGGATGGGGTGCATCTGGATGAAGGGCGAGTTCGCGCCTTCCAGGTACGGCCCGGTGACGTCCATGTGCGGGCCGGGCAGTTTGCCTTGGTCGATGTCGTGCTTGAGGTTGAGGTCGGTGTACGGCTCGACGCTTCCGGTGGTACGCAAGGTGGTGACGCCCATGGCGAGGTACAGCCGCGGCGCCGAGTACGCCATCTCTGGCACGATCAGCGGCGGATCGCTGTGCAGCTTGCCGTCCTGCTCGCCAAGGTTCGGCCGCGCGATGTAGAACAGGTGGTCGTGCATGCCGACCAGGCCCGGGAACACGGTGCGGCCGGAAAGGTCGATACGCTTGGCGTCGGCGGGTATCGGCAGGCCGTCGGCGCCCACGGCCGCGATCTTGCCGTGCTCGATCAGGATCGTCTGGTTCGCGCGCGCGGGCGCGCCGCTGCCGTCGATCACGCGCACGTGCAACAGCGCGACCACGGGCGCATCCACCTTGACGAACGGCTGCACCGCCTTGCCGGGCGTTGCGGCCTGCGGCAACACGATGGGCGCGAGATCGCGGGTCGCGGCGCAGGCCGCGCCCGCACCGATCAACAAGGCTGCCGCAAGCGCTATCGCATGTCGCATGGCTCCCCTCCAGTCAGCAAGGCTGCTTGAACGTCCGACCCCGGCCCCCGCCGATCACTGTAGCGCTGTGGAGGGAAGGGTGTCGGCTTGCCCGCTCCGGCACCGCATCACTGCAGGCTGGTGAGCTGGTAACCCACGTACAGCACGAGGAACAGCGCCAGCGCGACCAGCAATGCCGTCAGCACGCGTTCGACTGCGGAGCCGCGGTAGGAGGCTTCGGTTTCGCTCTGGATCAGCCGGCAATTGCGGTAGAAGCTGCGGGTGGCCAGCAGGATCAGCACGGCGCCGAGCAGGATCATGCCCAGACCCAGCCATTCCGAGGCGCGCATGTGCAGGCCGTTGCCGAGCACCGCGCCGCGTGTCGTGTAGACGAGGAACACGTCGAAGCGCTCGATCAGGAAACCGAAACCCATCAGCGAGATCGCCGTGCGGATCCAGGCAAGGTAGGTGCGCTCGTTGGCGGAGAAGTCGCTGAAGTGGGGAATCATGGAGGCGGCTCGCGCGGAAGGCGGGGCCAGTCTAGCCCGCGTCTGCGGGGTGCCGTTTCCCGGGAGGCTTGAAGCATGCTGGGCGCTTTGCGCCCCGGCTTGACGCGCGCCTCGCGATTACGCCACTTTTCCGCCACTGCACATGCGAGTGGCCGGCACCATGCGACGCGAGATCGCCATCGTGGTTTTCCCGGGATTCCAACTGCTGGACGCCGCCGGCCCGATCGCGGTGTTCGAGATGGCCGAGCGTTTCCGGCCGGACAGCTACGCGATCAGGGTGCTCGCCCCTGGCGGCGGCAGCGTGCGCAGTTCCGCGGGCGTATGCCTGGCGGCCGCGCCGCTGGGGCCGGAGCGCTTCGACACGGTGATCGTCTCGGGCGGCAACCTGGCGCAGGTCGAGGAGAGCCAGCGCGACATCATGGCCTGGCTGGGCGTCGACGCATGGCGGCGCACGGCGGGCGTCTGCTCCGGCGCATTCTTCCTCGCGGAGGCCGGCTTGCTCGACGGTCGGCGCGCCACCACGCACTGGGACGCGGCCGAACGCTTCCGGCTGCGCTACCCGAAAGTGCGCCTGGATGCCGACCGGATGTTCGTGCGGGACGGCGAGCTGTGGACCTCGGCGGGCATTTCCGCGGGGATCGACCTGGCGCTGGCGCTGGTCGAGGACGACCTCGGCCCCGCCATCGCGCGACGCGCGGCGCAGCAACTGGTGGTGCATCAGCGACGGCATGGTGGGCAGTCGCAGTATTCCGCCCTGGTGGAACGCGGTGGCCGCACCGGGCGCTTCGGCGAGCTGATCGGCTGGATGCGCGCGCGCCTCGCCGAGCCGATGACGGTGGAGCGGCTGGCTGAGCGCGCCGCGATGAGCCCGCGCAACTTCGCCCGCGCCTTCGCGGCGGAGATCGGCGCGACGCCGGCCAAGGTCGTGGAGGGTCTGCGCCTGGAGTCCGCGCGCATCGCGGTGGAGACCAGCCATCTCGGCCTGGACCACATCGCCGCGGCGACGGGTTTCGGCGACGCCAGCCGCATGCGCCGCGCCTTCGTCCGCGCGTTCGGCATGTCGCCGCAGTCCCTGCGGCGCGGCGCGGGCGCCTGATCGCGGCGGGTTCCGCGGCATGGGTAACGCGAGTGGCAGCGCATGCGCGACGGCCATCCCGCCTTGGCCGTTTTTGTCCGGATATTGTCCTTGCGGGCGAGCGGCGATCCGCCGATAAAAAGGCGCCCGGAGCAAGCCGGCCGGCTTGCCGGGAAAATTCCCCAACCTTGCACGTGAGGATGCGCATGCGCCTGATCCGCTACGTTTCGGCATGGCTGCTGTTGTGCGCGGGTGTCGCGCAGGCTTCGACCCCGGCGACCGTTCCCGCGGCACCCGCCACGCGGCTCGACCACATCCTGCTGTGGGGGCGTGGGATCGACCAGACCACGTCAGTCATGGCGGTCAAGCTGGGCTTCCAGGTGCGGCCCGGGCGCGATCCCGGCGGCGTGGCCAACCGCTACATCCGCTTCGCCGACAGCAGCTTCATCGAACTGCTCGGCATCACCCGGCCCGATCCCGCGTTCGATCCCGGCATGCAGGAAGACCAGCAGGCGCTGAAGGGCGGGCCGGGCTCGCGCACCTTCGGTTTCCGCACCGCGTCGCTGGATGCGATCCACCAGTCGCTGCAGGCGCTGCACTACGCGGTCACGCCGTTCTTCTCCGGTCCCGACAGTGCGAAGCCGGGCTGGCGGCTGTTCGCGTTCGACCGCGCGCCGCTGTCGAGCAACACCTTCTTCATCGACTACGCCGCCGGCTACGCGCCCGACCAGTTCGACCCCGCCAACGCCGCCGACTACCGCGTGACGCGCGAGCATCCCAACGGGGCGCGCGAGCTGTCGTCGATCTGGCTGGTGTCGGCCGACGCCGACGCCGACCGCCGCCAGCTCGAGAAGATGGGCTATGGGCATGCGGTGCCGGTCAGGCTGCCCGCGCTAGCCGCGAAGGGCTATTGCGTGCCGGTCGGCCCGACCGCGCTGCTGGCGCTCCAGCCCGACGGCGCGGGCATCGCCGCGCAGACCATGGTGAACGGCGGCGCGCGCATCCTGGGCGTGAGCTTCGGCGTGAGCGACCTGGGGCGCGCGCGGCGCTGGGTGGAGCGCGGCTACGAGCGCAAGCTGACGACCTACCGCGGCCTGTCCGGCGAGTCCTTCCTCGCGCCGACACGGGACGACCTCGGCCTGTCCATCGAATTCCACGCGGTGCAGCCGGGCGAACCGGCTTGCGCAGGGGCGTGATGCCGGGGCGGCGCTGAGCGGGTTCGTCGCGGCGAAGTCGCGCAATGACCGTGAGGTTCGCGGCAGGCTGCCGCGACGGCATCGGTAGTCGCGGCGAATCGTGCGGGTGGCCATGCCTTTTGCCAGTGGCGAACCGCCCGCGGCCGTGTCGCAATATCGGCCCGGTCCCGGACGAGAGCGAACCCATGAGCAAGCGCCACGACGCGATGCACCCCGGCCGCCGCCGCTTCCTGCAATCCGCGACGCTTGGCGCGGCGGCGCTGCCGGTGGCGATGCTGGGCGCCGGGGCGAAGGCCGCAGAAGTCGGCGGCATCAAGCTGCCGGCGGCTATCCTCGCGCTGCAGCCGGTGAAGTCGCAGATCGTGCCGATCACCGACGATGAGCGCCGCGCGCGCCTCGCGAAGGCGCAGGAGCTGATGGGCCGGCACGGCATGGACGCCATCTACCTCGATGGCGGCACCACGCTGGACTACTACACCGGCATGCGCTGGTGGACCAGCGAGCGCCTGATGGGCATGCTGCTGCCGCGCTCGGGCGACCCGGTGTACATCACGCCCGCGTTCGAACGCAGCCGCGCGCTGGAGCAGATCCGCTTCGGCCACGACGTGCGCACCTGGCAGGAGAACGAGAGCCCGTACGCGCTGATCGCGCAGCTGATGCGCGAGCACGGCGCCAGCACCGGCACGCTGGGCATCGAGGAGAAGGTGCCGTTCTTCCGTTCCACCGGCATCGCCGCGGCCATGCCGCAGGCGAAGCTGGTGCCGGCGACGCCGGTCACCGTTGGCTGCCGCGCGATCAAGAGTCCCGCGGAACTCGCGCTGATGCAGGTGGCGAACAACGCCACGCTGGCCTTGTACAAGGCGATCTGGCAGGGCCTGGAGCCCGGCATGACCCAGCAGCACATCGCGGCGTGGGTGGAGGTCGGCTATGCGCGCATGGGCCTGCGCGGCGAGGCCAGCATCAACGTTGGCACCTACACCGCGCTGCCGCACGGCTCGCGCGAGCCGCAGGTGATCCGCGACGGCACGCCGGTGATGCTGGACGACGGCTGCTACGTGGAGGGCTACCAGAGCGACATCACCCGCACCTTCACGCTGGGCAAGGCCAGCGACCAGATGAAGCGAGTGTTCGATATCGTGAGGAAGGCGCAACGCGCCGCGCTCGCGGCCGCGCATCCGGGCGCGGCGATGGAGTCGGTGGACGCCGCCGCGCGCAAGGTCATCGTCGATGCCGGCTACGGCCCCGGCTACAGGTACTTCTCGCATCGCCTCGGCCACGGCATCGGCATGGACATGCACGAGTGGTATTACCTCGTCGAGGGCAACCCGCGGAAGATCGAGGCCGGCATGTGCTTCAGCGACGAACCCGGCATCTACATCCCCGGCGAGTTCGGCGTGCGGCTGGAGGACGACATGCACGTCGGCGCCGACGGCGCGCGCTGGTTCACGCCGCAGAGCCCGTCGATCGAGCGGCCGTTCGGCTAGGTTTCCGGACCGGGCCGACGTTTCGATCGCGCGCCACGCCGGGTTTGCCCCGTTCAAACCGGAGGCCGTGCCACGATGACCCCTCCATGGCGGACGGCCCGAGAACGGGGAGCATCGACAGTGGCAAACAAGCAGAAGGGTGGACTGCGGCGATGGCTGCCGGGATGCGTCGCGTTGCTGGCGACGTGCGCGGTGTCGGCGGCGGCCTTGCACGCGGCCACCGCGGCGCGGTTCGAGCTGGGTTCGCGCGTGGTGGCCACGGCCGAGCCGCCGGTGTCGCGGCCGGCGGCCAAGCCCTGCACGGTGACGTTGTTCTCCCACGAGGCGTTCGACGACCAGGGCGATGGCTCGTCGATGGCGGCGCGCCCGCATCGCTTCGAGTTCGCGCCGCCCAAGGGTTGCGCGGATGGCTGGAGCAAGGTGGTGCTGGAGGCGGATTTCTCGGTGCCGGCCGGGCGCCAGTTCGACCGCACCGTGGCGCTGTGGCTGGGCGGCGTGAACCTGTATTTCGGCACCACCATCGAGCCCGAGCCGGGCGTGGCCCAGCACTGGCACGTCGAGCGCGACCTCAGCGACTACGCCGCGCTGTTCCGGCAGGCGCAGCCGGGGCAGCTGATCCTCAACAACTGGATAAGCCCGGCGACCAACCAGCCGATCTACGTGGACGCACGCCTGCTGTTCTATCCGGCGAGCGACGGACAGCCGGCCGTGGCGGCCGCGGATCGTGTCTATCCGATGAGCGGCGATCCGCGCGGTCAGCAGGCCGCGCTCGACAATCCGCAGCAGAGCCTGTCGCGCGAAATCACTTTCCCGCGCAACGTGGAGCGCGCGTATCTCGACGTGATCGCACAAAGCCAGGGGTTCGACGAGCGCTGGTACATCTGCGTGGACAACGCTTATCTGGAGAAGACGCGCGACTACTCGCTGGAGTCGTTCGAAGCCTGCGATGGCGGCAGCTTCCGCGGCGTGGAAGTGCTGGTGGACGGCCAGCCGGCCGGGTTGGCGCCGGTGTATCCGTGGATCTTCACCGGCGGCATCGAGCCGCGCCTGTGGTTGCCCACACCGGCCTTCCAGACGGCCAACTTCATTCCGACGCGGGTGGACCTGACGCCGTTCGCCGGCCTGTTCGACGACGGCAAGCCGCATGCGGTGGCGGTGCGCGTGCCGGGCGCACACCACTTCTTCAACGTGGCGGCGAACCTGCTGGTCTATCTCGATCCGCAGGCCAGCAAGTTGAGCGGCGAGGTGACACAGGACACGCTGGCCGCGCAGCAACCCGCCGGGCTGGTGGTGCACGACACCCTGCATGCCGATGCCGCGGGCCGCATCGTGGGAACGATAGACACCGACCAGTCGCAATCCGGCGTGATCGTCGGGCGCCTGCACACGCTGCACGGGGACCTGACCACCACCGTGCAGTACACCAGCGGCTTCCACAATCACATGAATTTTGCGCGGCCGGGCGACAAGCGCTACGACGAAACCGTCGACCAGGTGGGTACGATGAAGGTGGCCATGGAGCGCCAACTGGATGGCAAGCATCTGGACGGCTATACGGTAGAACAGCGCGACCCGCTATATCTCTCCGTGCAGAAGACCATGATCACCACCGGGCAGGACTTCACGGCCTTCGTGGCGATGAAGCTGGGCCATCGCATTGAGACGCATCGTACGAATGCGCAGGGCGCGAGCTACCACGCCGTACTGGACGAGAACCTCGCCACCCACGACCACGCTCCGGGCAAGGCCATCCCCGATCCGCTCGACCACACCGACTTCGCGTACGACGAAGCGGGCGAAGAGCTGGTGTCGTTCACCGACTCGCTGGGCAGCTGCTACCGCACCGCGATCCAGTCGCGCGAAGAACGCCTGACCGCAGTGAGCGAAGGGCACGGATGCCCCGGCAACGCCAACCATCTGGACAGCCGCTCGCGTCCCGACCACCCGTGGTTGGCGCCGCTGGACAGACGGTAACGATCCCGGTTGCGACAGCGCCCGTGGCAGGGGCGCTAGAAGAACGTCGGCATCACTTCCAGTACGCGCAGTTCGTCGTCGACGCGCAGGACTTGCCGCCACTTGTCGAACGTCAGGCAAGGGTGGGAGGCGCCGAACGAAACGATGTCGCCGATGCGCAGGCCGGCGTCGGCGGGGATGGCCAGCATGGTGTGCTGGTCCATCACCTTGCGGGTCGTGCAGTGCCGCAGCGGATGCGCCGGTTCGCCGGGGCGGTGCCGTTGCAGCGGGATCGGCAGGTCGGGATCGCAGGAAATGTCGCGCTTGCCCATCGCGACGACCGCCAGGCCGGGCTCGGGCAGCGACTGCACGTGGGCGAACACGGCCAGCGCGGGTTGCAGCTCGCCTTCGAGTTCCGGGTCGCGCGCCTTCACTTCGGCCATCGCGTCGCGATACGAGCGATGGTCGTGGACGACATAGCAGCCGGGACGCAGGACCGGCGTGCAGTGTTCGCGCAGGTCTGACTGGTCGAACGCCTCGGCGATCAGGTCGAACCATTGCGAACCCGCCGCCGTCACGATCGGCTTGCGGTCGGCAAACGCTCCCGCATCCATCAACCTGCGCAGGGTGGCGACGAGTTGCCGGGCGTAACTGCGGACATCGTCGGCCGCGTGTTCGCCGCCGATCAATCCCTCGTAGCCTTCGATGCCGCAGAGCGCGAGTGCCGGCGCGGCCGCAATGGCATCGACCAGTGTTGCGAGCGCGGTTTCGTCGCGCACGCCGCAACGGCCGCCGGGCACGCCCAGCTCGATCAGCACGTTCAAGGTCAGGCCGCGCTCCCCGAAGAACCGGTCCAGCGACGCGACGTTGGCCGCGCTGTCGACCACGCAGCAGTAGTCCGCGCCGCGCCCGATCAGGCCGGCGACGATCGCCATGTTCGGTGCGCCGACGAGCTGGTTCGCCATCAGCAGGCGCGTGGCGCCGTGTTCGAAGGCCACGGCGCACTGCACGGCGGTGGCCAGCGTGATGCCCCAGGCGCCGGCATCGAGCTGGCGGCGGAACAGCGCGGGCGTCATCGTGGTCTTGCCGTGCGGCGCGAACTGCGCGCCGTGGTCGTCGGCGTAGCGCTGCATCCAGGCGATGTTGTTGGCCAGCGCCGAATCGAGGATCACCGCGGCCGGCAGGCTCACATCCTCGAGCAGCGACGGGCCGGTGACGGGACTGCCTTTTTCGGGTTGTCGTGCCTGGGAAGTCATGGGCTGCGAGTTGGTCGGAGGGCGGACCATGGTAACCATCTCCGCCGGGTCCGGCGTCGCGCCGAGGGTCGTCGACCGCTTCCCGGGTCGAAGGCTCGCGGCATGAACCCTGCAGTCGCAGGGGCTCGCGCCGCCAGGGATAGCGAGTCAGCCCGTCACGCGCCCTGTGCCCGCGCCCACTGCACGATGCCCGCGGCCTGCATCGCGCCGGCGTGCCGCGCCACTTCGCGGCCACCCTTGAACAGCGCGAGGGTGGGGATGCTGCGGATCGCGTAGCGGGCACCCAGCGCCTGCTCGGCGTCGGTGTCGACCTTGAGCAGGCGCACGCGCGGTTCGAGTTGCGCGGCGGCTTGTGCGTAGTGCGGGGCCATCATCTGGCACGGGCCGCACCAGGTCGCCCAGAAGTCCACCAGCACCGGGATGTCGTTGCGCGCGAGGTGTTTCTGGAAGGCGGCCTCGTCGACGGCCAGCGGATGGCCGGTGAACAGCGGCTGGTGGCATTGGCCGCAGACGGGCGCCGCGACCAGGCGTTCGGCCGGTACGCGGTTCACGGCCTGGCAGTGCGGGCAGACGAGATGCAGCGGGTCGCTCATGGCTTGAGCCTCGCGGGTTCGACGTTGCCCGGGATATGGGGCTGGTGAAGTCCCGATCAACGTGGCGGCACGGCGTCGGCGGACCCGGGCGAGGCCTTGCGGCGCACCGGGCGCGCTGTCGGCGGGCGTTATACTCGCCGGGTTTTGTCCCGCTCTCTCATCCCACAGCAGCCACGCCGATGCGACGATTCCGTCTGACCGAACCGCTGGTGATGCTGGCGACCGTGCTGCAGTGGCTGGTGCTGTCGATCCTCACCGGCGCGCTGGTCGGCGCGGGCTGCACGCTGTTCCTGCGCGCGCTGTACGCCAGCGAGGGCCATGCCTACGCGGCGCCGTGGTGGTGGCTGGCGCTGGCGCTGCCGCTGGGCGGCCTCGCCAACGGTCTGCTGCTGCACTACGGCTACCGCTTGCGGCGCAGCACGTTCAACGACAACGCGATCGTGGCGGTCAACGAGCAGCACGGCAAGCTGCCGTTCCGCACGATGTGGATCAAGCCCGTGGCCGCGATCATCACCCTGGCCTGCGGCGGCTCGGCGGGCAAGGAAGGGCCGTGCTCGCACATCGGCGCCAGCCTGGCGGCAGTGGTGGGACGCGTGCTGCACCTCAATCCGGAAATGCGCAAGCGCCTGCTGGCCTGCGGCGTCAGCGCGGGTTTCTCCAGCGTGTTCGGCACGCCGATCGCGGGCGCGATCTACGGCGTGGAGATGCTCGCGATCGGGCGCATCCGCCACGACTTCCTGTTTCCCGGCATCGTCGCCGGCGTCACCGCGTTCGAGGTCTCGCGGGCGCTGGGCGTGCCTTACCCGCATTACGTCATCGACTTCACCGGGCAGTTCACCGAAGTGCTGTTCCTGAAGACGGTGCTGATCGGCGTGCTGTGCGGCGGCGTGGCCTGGCTGTTCGTGGAGCTGCTGCGGCAGGCGAAGAAACTGTTCGGCGGGCTGAAGCAGCGTTATGCGCTGTGGCCGCCGTTGGTGCCGATGCTGGGCGGCATCGTGCTGGCGCTGCTGGTGATCGTGGTGCCGACCGATTACCTGGGCCTCAGCCTGCCGCTGATGGAGCGCGCGCTGCACGGCGAGACCATGCCGTACCTCGGCTTCCTGTGGAAGGCGCTGCTGGTGGCGATCACGCTGGGTTCGGGTTTTTACGGCGGCATCGTCACGCCGCAGTTCGTGCTCGGCGCGGTGGCCGGCGGCGCCTTCGCGCACCTGTTCGGCCTGCCGCCCGCGCTGGGCGCGGCGGTGGGGCTGGTGGCGGTGGTGGCCTCGGCCTCCAATGCGCCGATCGCCGCGATCCTGATGGGCGTGGAGCTGTACGGCGCCGACGCTACGCTGTACGTGGCCGGCGCCTGCGTGGCGGCCTACCTCATCATCGGCCATCGCAGCGTCTATCCCGAGCAGCAGATCGCCTTCAGCAAGTCCGCGTGGATCTTCGCCCGCGCCGACCTGCCGGTGGGGCAGGAGAAAGTGCGCCTGTCCTACGGCCTGCTGCGCTGGTGGCGGATGCGACGGCGCAAGGGAAAACGGTTGCGCTGAGCTGGCAGTCCCAAGCGGTGTGGAGTGTGCGCCCGTCCCGCCGGGGCTGCCGCTCGTCCCGCGTGGCGCGACGCTGGTCACGCCGCGCCGTGCGATGGCCGCCGGCGAGGTCATCATGGCGGTTTCGCGGCGGGAGCGGCGCATGAAGATCGTGGCGGGTGCGTTTTTCGCCTGTCTGCTGGCCGCCGCCGGCATCGCGCGGCCGGCCATGGCGGAATCGGCCCGGCAGTCGTTCGACCTGCGCGTCCTCGATGCGCCGCATGCGGTGCGTACCGATGCCGGCATGCAGGTGTTCCAGGAGCTGCACCTGACCAATTTCACCGATGCGCCGCTGGCCGTGGCGCGCGTCGAAGTGGTGGATGCGGCGGACGGGCAGGTACTGGCGGCGTTCGCGGGCGAAGACCTGCAGCGACGCCTGGCGCTGATCGGTGCGCCGCTCGCCGCACGCGACGCGATCGTGCCGCCCGGTCGCCGTGGTGTGGTCTACATCGAATGGCCCGTGCATGACCGTCGCCCGGCGGTGATCGAACACGTGGTGACGTACGCCGCACCGGGTGACGCCGGGCAGGGCTCCGTGCGCGGTGCCCGCGCGACGGTGGTGTATGCGACCGGCACCCCGCTCGGCCCGCCGTTGGGGGGCGGTCCGTGGATCGCCGTGCATGCCGCCGCGTGGCGCAACGGCCATCGCCGCGTGTTCAACACGGTCGATGGCATGGCGCGCATTCCGGGACGCTTCGCCGTCGACTTCATCCGGGTCGACGCCACGGGGCGCATGACACGCGGGAATCCGGACGTGCCGGGCGACTGGCTCGGCTACGGTGCCGCGGTGCTGGCCGTTGCCGACGCCAGCGTGGCTGCCGTGCGCGATGCGATGGCCGAATCCGTCAGCGTGTCCGGCAACCCGAAACACGCGCTGGCCGAGGACGCGGGCAACTACGTGGCGCTGCGCCTCGACGACGGCTGCTACGCGCTCTACGAGCACCTGCGGCCCGGCAGCGTCGCGGTCAGGGTCGGCCAGCGCGTGCATCGAGGCGAGGTGCTCGGGCAGTTGGGTTTCACCGGCGCGTCGGTCGGCCCGCACCTGCATTTCCACGTGTCCGATGGGCCTTCCACGATAGCCTCGGAGGGACGCCCGTTCGTGCTCGACGCGTTTGACCTGCTGGGTGCCTACGCGGATCCGGGGATGTTCGGCAAGGCGGTCTGGACGCCGCGGAACGAGGCGGAGGCCCGGCGACGGCAGGCGGAATGGCCCGCGGAGAACGCCGTCGTCCGCTTCGCCGATTGAGTGGCGTTTAGAGGGGAGGCGACTAGGCGAGCGACCACGCCACGTCCTGGCCCGCCCGGAACGGCACGCAAACGCTGTCGCCGAGGGGCAGGGTGGCGGGCACGGTCCAGGGCTTGCGTTCGAGCACGATCCGGTCGCGGTTGCGCGGCAGGCCGTAGAAGTCCGGGCCGTGGAAGCTGGCGAAGGCTTCCAACTGGTCGAGCTTGCCGATCGAGTCGAACGCTTCGGCGTACAGCTCGATGGCGGCATGCGCGGTGTAGATGCCCGCACAGCCGCAGGCGGCTTCCTTGGCGTGCTGCGCGTGCGGCGCGCTGTCGGTGCCCAGGAAGAAGTGCGGATCGCCGCTGGTGGCCGCTTCCAGCAAGGCCTGGCGATGCGTCTCGCGCTTCAGCACCGGCAGGCAGTAGTGGTGCGGGCGGATGCCGCCCTCGAAGATCGCGTTGCGGTTGAGCAGCAGATGGTGCGCGGTGATGGTGGCACCCACGTGAGCCGGCGCTGCGCGGATGAACTCCGCCGCGGCGCGCGTGGTGATGTGCTCCAGCACCATGCGCAGCTGCGGGAAACGCGCGCGCAGCGGGATCAGCTGGCGCTCGATGAAGGCATGCTCGCGGTCGAAGATGTCCACCGCCGGATCGGTGAGCTCGCCGTGCATCAGGAGCGGCAGGCCGTGCCGCTCCATCGCTTCCAGCACCGGATACACGTGCGCCAGGTCGCGCACGCCGGCCTGCGAGTTGGTGGTGGCGCCGGCGGGGTAGTACTTCACGGCGTGCACGAAGCCGCTGGCCTTGGCGCGCGCGATCTCGTCCGGCGCGGTGGCCTCGGTGAGGTACAGCGTCATCAGCGGCTGGAAGGGCGTGTCCGCCGGCAGCTGGCCGAGGATGCGCGCGCGGTAGGCCTCGGCCTGCGCCACCGTGGTCACCGGCGGCTTGAGGTTCGGCATCACGATCGCACGCGCGAACTGCCGCGCGGTGTCAGCCACCACCGCGCCCAGCGCCGCACCGTCGCGCAAGTGCAGGTGCCAGTCATCGGGGCGGGTGATTTCGAGGCGTGCAGACGACATGCGGTGCGGCTCCGTGGGGCGGATCGAGGCGGCGGGCGCGGGGCGCGGCTGCCGCCGAAACGGGGCCGTCATGGTATCGGATCGATGGGGCGCGCTGGCGCCGCGTCGCCGGACGGACCATGACCATTGACCCATGAATGCGATCGGGCGGGGCGCTAGATTCGAAAATTCTTGCGCCAAGCCATTCGGGGTCAATCGTGATCAAGCGTTGCATGTGGGTGTTGTGCCTGGGTTTCAGCAGCATGGCCATGGCCCAGGAGCCGGTGGACCTGGAGATGGTCAACCGCATCCGCCAGGAGGCCTTCCACCATTCGCAGGTGATGGACATTCTCGGCCACCTCACCGAGGACATCGGCCCGCGTCTCACCAATTCGCCGCAGATGGCCCAGGCCAATGCCTGGACCCAGGAGAAGTTCAAGGGCTGGGGCCTGGCCAACGTGCACGACGAGGCCTTCGACGACTTCGGCCGCGGCTGGGAGTTCAGCGAGTCCAGCGTGGAGATGCTGGCGCCCCGCACTGCGCCGCTGTACGCGCTGCCGAAGGCGTGGACGCCCGGCACGAATGGCCCGGTCGAGGGCGAGGTGATGCGCGTCAGCATCAAGACCCGCAAGGACCTGGACCAGTACAAGGGCAAGCTCAAGGGCAGGATCCTGCTGCTGGACGACGCCCGCGCGTACAAGCCCGGCACCGAGGCCGACTGGCAGCGCTACGACGCGGCCGGCCTCGCCGAGCTGCAGGACTTCGCCCTGCCCAAGGACGCGAAGCGCGACCGCGCCGCCTTCCTCAAGCGCTACACCGAGCGGCAGGAGCTGGCCCGCGCGATCAACGAGTTCTTCGTCGCCGAGGGCGCGCTGGCCACGATCGGCATCAGCGGTTGGGACAACGGCGTCATCCGCGTGGGCGGCGGCGGTTCGCGCCGGGCCGGCGAATCCGCGGGCGTGCCGGAGCTGGCCATGGTCGCCGAGCACTACAACCCGCTGGTGCGTGCGCTGGAACGCAAGGAGACGGTGAAGCTGCGCGTGAACGTCAAGGCGCGCTTCACCGACGAAGCCAACCAGCCCGGCTACAACACCGTCGCCGAGATCCCCGGCAGCGGCAAGGCGAACGAGGTGGTGATGCTGGGCGCACACATGGATTCCTGGCACACCGGCACCGGCGCCTCGGACAACGGCGCGGGCGTGGCGGTGATGATGGAGGCGATGCGCATCCTCAAGGCCGTGGGCGCGAAGCCGAAGCGCACCATCCGCGTGGCGCTGTGGAGCGGCGAGGAGCAGGGCCTGATCGGCTCGCGCGCCTACGTGGCGAAGCACTTCGCGGCCTACCCGGAGCCCACTGATCCTGCGCAGAAGGCGCTGCCCGCGTCGCTGCGCGAGCCCACCGGCGCGCTGCAGAAGAAGCCGGATTACGAGCGCTTCGCGGCCTACTTCAACATGGACAACGGTTCGGGCCGTTTCCGCGGCATCTACGCGCAGGAGAACACCGCGGCGATGCCGATCTTCAAGGCGTGGCTGGAGCCGTTCCATGACGTCGGCGCCACCACCGTGACCAGCCGCAACACCGGCAGCACCGACCACGTGTCCTTCGATGCCGTGGGCTTGCCGGGCTTCCAGTTCATCCAGGACCGGCTGGACTACTCCACCCAAGTCCACCATAGCAACCTGGACACCTACGACCACTCTTCGCCGGAAGACCTGAAGCAGGCCGCCGCCATCGTCGCCTCCTTCGTCTGGCACGCCGCGCAGCGCGAGGAAAAACTGCCGCGCAAGCCGCTGGCGAAGGACTGATCGTGTTTTTCCCTCCGGAAAGCCTGATTGGCGCTGACTCTCGGTAACCGACCACCGTTCGCCCTGAGCGTAGACCCGAAGGGCCGAAGTCGAAGGGCTGTCGCGGCGGCGCTTCGACTTCGCTCGCTATCGCGAGCTACGCTCAGCGCGAACGGAGCTCTTTACTGAGACTCGGCGCCGAGTCGGGTACGGAGGAGACGCCGGCGCTTGAGGCTCGTCCCCCACCGTGGGACGATCCCGCCGATGAGCGACCAGTCCGCCCCGTCGACACATCTGCGCGACCTCGCCCGGCTGCGCCGCGTGCGCGACCGCATCGATCGCGAATACGCGCAGCCGCTGAATGTCGAGGCGCTGGCGCACGGCATAGGCATGTCGGCCGGTCATCTCAGCCGCCAGTTCAAGCTCGCCTTTGGCGAGTCGCCCTACAGCTACCTGATGACGCGGCGCATCGAGCGCGCGATGGCCTTGCTGCGCCGTGGCGACCTCGGCGTCACCGAGGTCTGCTACACGGTGGGCTGTGCCTCGCTGGGCACCTTCAGCACCCGCTTCGCCGAACTGGTCGGCGTCTCGCCCGGCGTGTACCGACGCGAGGCGGCGCGGGCCACGGCAGGCCTGCCGTCGTGCGTGGCGCGGCAGGTGACGCGACCGATCAGGACGCAACCGATCAGGAATGGAGAAGCGCCAGCCGCCGAGCCTGACCTAGCATGACGGCTCCTCCCGCACCGAGCCGTACCGCCATGGACATCAGCATTCACGCCAGCTTCCTGCCGCACGCCGACCCGGACGCCTCGCTGGCGTTCTACCGCGACACCCTTGGTTTCGAGGTGCGCAACGACGTGGGCTACCACGGCCTGCGCTGGATCACGGTCGGGCCGCCCGACCAACCCGGCACATCGATCGTGCTGTTCCCGCCGAACGCCAGCCCCGGCGTCACCGACGAGGAGAAGCGCACCATCGCCGAGATGATGGCCAAGGGCACCTACGCGATCATGTTGCTGGCCACTCGCGATCTCGACACCACGTTCGAAAAGATCCAGGCCAGCGGTGCCGAGATCGTCGAGGAGCCGACCATGCAGCCGTACGGCGTGCGCGACTGCGCCGTGCGCGATCCCGCCGGCAACCTGCTGCGCGTGCAGGAGCGGCGCTGAGCCTTTCGATATCGATCACGACGAGGAAATCCGATGAGTCCGGCGGCAAAGAAGACCCCAGGCAAGACCGCGGTGGCGTCCGGCAAGAAGGCCGGCTTCAGCGCCGAGGAGCAGGCCGCGATGAAGGCCTATGCCAAGGAGCTGAAGGCGCAGGCGCGCGCGGACAGGACCAGGGAAGATGGCGAGCGCGAGGTGCTGGCGGCGATCGCGGCGATGCCAGAGGCCGACCGCGTCATGGCCGGCCGTGTGCATGCCCTCGTCAAGACGCATGCCCCGTCGCTGGTGCCGAGGACCTGGTACGGCATGCCGGCGTATGCGCAGGACGACAAGGTCGTCTGCTTCTTCAAGGACGCGCTGAAGTTCAAGGACCGCTACGCCACCTTCGGCTTCACGGACAAGGCCAGGCTAGACGACGGCGCCATGTGGCCAACGTCATACGCGCTCAAGACCATGAACGCCGAGGTGGAGAAACGCATCGCCGCGCTGCTGAAGAAGGCAGTGGGCTGAGACATGCCCTCTCCCCCTGGCACCGCTTGGGGAGAGGGCTGGGTGAGGGCGTCGTTGCTTTCCAACCGAAACGAAGCTGCTCCATCGCGTGCCCGTGCCGACGAGGCGCCACGCACGATCCGCTTCTATGATGGCGCCTTGTCTCTTGTCGAGTGCCCGTCATGCAGATGGCTCTTTCGCGTTCGTGCCATGTCCTGTTTGGACTGCTGCTCGTGCTTCCCGCTTCGTGGGTCGCAGCTTCCGATTCGGCGCCGACGGTGCGGATCGCCACCGGCACGCTCTCCGGTATCCACGACGCGAAGGCTGGCCTGGACGAGTTCAAGGGCATTCCCTATGCCGCGCCGCCGGTCGGCGCGCTGCGCTGGAAGCCGCCGCAGCCGGTGGCGTCGTGGGACGGCGCGCGCAGGGCCGATCATTTCGCCGCTCGCTGCATGCAGCGCCCGCTGTACGGCGACATGGTGTTCCGCTCCGCCGGCATGAGCGAGGACTGCCTTTACCTCAACGTGTGGACGCCGGCACAGCGCAAGGCCGGCAAGTTGCCGGTGCTGGTGTATTTCTACGGCGGCAGCCTGCTGGCCGGCGACGGTTCGGAGCCGCGCTACGACGGTGCCAGCCTCGCGCAGCGCGGCATCGTCACCGTCACGGTGAACTACCGGCTGGACGTGTTCGGCTTGATGGCCTTGCCCGCGCTGGCCGCCGAGTCGCCACGGCATGCCGCAGGCAACTACAGCCTGCTCGACATGACGGCCGCGCTGCGCTGGGTACGCAACAACATCGCCGCGTTCGGCGGTGATCCGGATGAGGTCACCATCGGCGGCGAATCGGCGGGCTCGATGGCTGTGTCGGCGCTGATCGCCTCGCCGCTGTCGAAGGATCTGATGCAGCGCGCGATCGGCGAAAGCGGCGCGGTGCTGGGCAACCTGAAGCCCGAGCCGCTGGCGCAGGCCGAACAAAAGGGCGAGAACTTCATGCGCAAGGTTGGCGCCCGTTCGCTGGCTGAATTGCGCGCGATGCCCGCGGCCGACTTGCTCAAGGCGCTGGGGACATCGGACAGCGACAGCTTCAATCCGACCGTCGACGGCTATTTCCTGCCGCGCTCGCCGGAAGACATCTATGCCGCCGGCGCGCAGGCGCACATCCCCTTGCTGGTCGGCTCCAATTCGCAGGAGGGCTACTGGAAGAACCTGCTCGACGACCAGGCGCCCACGCCGGCCAACTACCGCGCCGTGCTGCAGCGGCAGTTCGGCACGCAGGCGGACGAGGCCTTGAAGCTCTACCCGGGGCGCGACGAGGCGGAAGTGAAAGCCTCCGGCACGGCGTTGTCGGGCGACCAGTTCATCGCCTTCGCGACCTGGCGCTGGATGGATTGGCAGCGCCGCACCGGCAAGGCGCCCGTCTATTACTACTACTTCGAGCAGCCGCGCCCCGCGAAGCGCGACGGCAGCGCAGGCCCGGATGCGGGTGCGGTGCACAGTGGCGAAATCGAATACGCGCTGGGCAACCTCGATGGCAACCACGTCTATGCGTGGACCGCCACCGACCATCGCGTTTCGATCGTGATGGAGGGCTATTGGGCGAACTTCATCAAGACCGGCAATCCGAATGGTCCCGGTTTGCCGACGTGGCCAACCGCCGTGCCGCAGGATGGCGGCCTGTTGCGCCAGGCGATCGGCGCGCACACGCAGTCCTTCGTCGACCGCAAGGCGCCGCGCTACGAATTCCTGCAGCGCTTCGAACCCAACGCGCACTTGTGAGAAGTGCGCGAGCAGGCGACGGCCGCGTCGTCAGTAAGGCCGCGTGCGCTTGCCGCCCGCGCCGGCGGCCTGCATCTCGACGCTCAGGCTGAAGCTGCGCTGCTCGCCCGGCTGCATGGCGCCGACACCCACCAGCTTGCGTGCGATCTCCTCGCCGCGCTCGTTGCGGATGGTCAGCACCATCGAGTATTCCCACGCACCGCTGTCGGGATTGCGGAAACTGCCGTCCACGCGCAGCGGCACGGACGCCGCCGCGCCCGCGTCGGTCGCATCGCTGAAGCGCAGTTTGTGGCGGCAGGCGGGGCACACACTCGCACTTTCGAGGATGGTTTCCCGGCAGTGCGGGCATATGCGCGTCGCCCCGGCCGTGCCCGGGCGCGCGATGGTCACGAAGTGGCGCCGCCGTGTCCGCGGGAGGTGTCCTTGTCGTCCCAGCCGAACTCGACCTGGCCGCGCATGCGCGAGCCGGCCGCCACGCTGAACGATCCGGCCTTCAGATCGCCGGTCAGCGCGCCGCTCTGCAGCAGTTCCACGTGCACCGCGGATTCGATGTTGCCCACCAGTTCGCCCCCGATCGTGACCTTCTCGGCACGCACGCTGCCGGTCACCTTGGCGCCGGGCTCGATGGTGAGATCCCCGCGCACGCTGACGTCGCCCTTGAAGCTGCCGGCGATGCGCACGTGGCCCGCACCTTCGATCTTGCCCTCGATGGTGAGGTCGGGCGCGATCAGCGATTCGGCCTTGGGCTTGGCCGGCACGGCCGCGAGGGCGGGACGCGGTGCCGGTTGTGCTGGCTGCACCGGTGCTGCTGTTTCGGGCTTGTTCTCCGGGATATCGAGACGTGCCTGGTCGGTGGTTTCGGGCGCCGCGGTGGCGGGGGACTTCACGGGTTCTTTCCACAAGGCCATGAGGGGGCTCCGGTTCGCTCGGGGGGGAGGTCGAGCGTACCCCTCGAATGAACGGGATGGAAACCGGTGCAGACAGCTGCGGTTCATCGCGCGAACGCCAATGAATCGCTCGTCGGTGCGATGGAGTGTCGTGGCACGCAGCCATCCGCGGCAGTGCCGGCGTGAAACGTGCTCAGCGCCGCGTCGCCAGTACCCCGTCCAGCGCCGGCTGCGCCTCGAAGCCGGCTTCCTGCAGCCGCCGTGCCACCTCACGCGGCACGTCGCGGCCGCTGGTGAGCTTGTTCGGGCTGCCGGTGTAGTGGAACAGGCGGCCGCCGCGGCGCAGCACGCGGGCGAGCTGCCGGTAGAACGCCAGCGAATACAGCTCGCCGGCGATGCCGAAACGCGGCGGGTCGTGCAGCAACGCATCCACCGAGGCGTCGGCGAGCTGCGCGATGGCCTGCGACACGTCGGCGTGGACGAGTTGCAGGCGCCCGCCATGTTCCGGCGCGTCCGGATCGGGCGACCACGGGTTGAGCGTGCGCAGCCACAGCACGTCGGGGTTCTTCTCGAAGGAGTGGATGCGCGCCGCGCCCGCGTCCAGGCAACTGGCGGCGAAGTAGCCCAAGCCGCCGCAGGTATCCAGCACCGTCTTGCCGCGCGGCTCGACCAGCGCCACCTTGCGGCGCGCGTCGTCCAGCGGCGAGGCCTGCGCGGTGGGCAGCATCTTGATGCCGTCGATCTCGAAGGTGGGCACGCCCCATTCGGTAGGCACCAGCTTGATCAGCGCGCCGGAGTAGCGCGCCGCCGCAGTGAACCCGTCGCCGTCCCAGTAGTGGATGCTGCGCTCCTTCAGCGCGGGCGGGTACGGATAGCGCTCGCCGCACCAAAGCCAGCCATCCGCCTGCAATTCGGCGGTGCCGGTCGAGCGGTCAAGGTCCAGCGAACCGGTCCACGCGGCGGTGCCCGCATCGCGCGCGGCGAGCAGCGCGGCGGCGGTCGCGCGGGTGAGCAGGGGGCCGGTGTAATGCGACACGCAGGGAATCTCCGAGGTGGATCGTTGGCCAGTGTGCGGCACGGTTGCAGCATCGCCGCCGCCGCAGCTTCCGCGCTGCGGCGGGATTACCATCCGTTCTTGCAGAAGGCACGAAGCGGGCGTGTCGTCCTTCGACGGGCGTGCCGATACGGGAGATTGTAGATGCCAGCTTTTGCCTCGAACAGGAACCTGCTGTTGATCGGCGCGTCGCGCGGCCTTGGCTTCGCCCTCGCGGAGGAATACCTCAAGCGCGGCTGGAACGTCGTCGCCACCGAGCGCAACGCGGGCTCGTCCAGCCTGCACGAGTTGGCGCAGGCCAGCGACGGGCGGCTTGCGGTCGAGACCGTCGACATCAACGATCCGGATCGGGTGGACGCGCTACGCGCGCGCCTGGCGTCGTGGAGCTTCGACATGCTGTTCGTCAATGCCGGCGTCACGAATGACGATCATGAGACGATTGCGAATGTTTCCACCGACGAGTTCGTGCGCGTGATGGTCACCAACGCGCTGAGCCCGTTGCGCGTCGTCGAGGCCCTGCAGGGCCTCGTGCGGCCGGACGGCACGATAGCCATCATGTCGTCCGGCCAGGGGAGCGTCGCCAACAACGAACGCGGCGGCCACGAGGTGTATCGGGCCAGCAAGGCCGCGCTCAACATGTTGATGCGCAGCTACGCCGTCCGCCATGCCGACGGTTCCAGAACCCTGCTGCTGATGGCGCCCGGCTGGGTGCGCACCGATCTGGGCGGTCCCGATGCGCGCCTGGAAATCGGCGAGAGCATCCCGAACCTCGTGGACACCATGGAGGCGCAGGCGGGGAAGGCGGGGCTGCAGTACCTCGACTACCTGGGGCGGCGGGTTCCGTGGTGATGGCGCCCTTGCCGGTCAGCCGGCGGCGGGAGGCAGGCGCGCCGTGATCCGCGCCGCCAGCGCGGCGGCGTCCTGGTCGCGGTCGACCTCGACTACCACGCGGCGGTAGTGCTCGTCCGCCAGCTTCAGCGTCAGGCAGCGCGCGGGGTCGTGGAAGTCGTAGAACATCACGCCCTCGCCGTTGTAGAAACTGCCGGCCACCTTGACGCCGGGGATGTTGGTGCCGATGCGGAAGCCGCGGAACCAGGTTTCCGGCACCGGTTCGGCATGCGCCGCCTGGATGTGGCGGTACGGAATGTGCAGCGAGCCGTGCAGCGCCAGCACTTCGTCCAGTGGGCTTAGAGCCTGTTCAATGTCTCCGTATGGCCCGCGCCGGGAGCTGTTTGCGCGCAGGCCAAGGAAGAACGAAGGAGTGGACGTCCGTCCACGACTGAGTGATGACACCGGGATGCGGGCAAACAGACCCGGCCCTTCGGGTTGCGTTGCCGTGGCCGCCATGCGGCGGCGCGCGGCTTGGCCTGCCAGCCAGGCAGGCGCTGCGCCACGCACCACCACCTGACGGCCACGGCAACGCAACGCGAGCCATGCGGAGACATTGAACAGGCTCTTAGCATGCTGACGCGATCGGCTTCCAGTTCCACGCGGGCCATGACGACTATCTCCATCCGGGAAGGCGTCCAGTGTAGGACCGCGCCGTACCGCCGCCGGCATGACCTGTGGCATGCCTTTGCCCTTTTCTCACGGCGGCGGGTGCATAGTGGGGAAACTGCGGCCAACGCCGCGTCGCCCGGGAGTCGTGTCATGACGAAGTACTGCACGCGTGGTTTGCCGGCCCTGTTGCTGGCGCTTGCCCTGCCGGTCGCCGCGTCCGCGGCGGATGCGAACGGCGCAGCATCGAAACAGATGTCCACCGCCGGCGCGCATGCCGGCATGGCGCTGGGCGCAGCGGATCTCGCGACCGCGCATGCGCATCTGCAGCATGTGGTGAATTGCCTGGTCGGTCCGATGGGCAAGGGCTTCGATGCCAAGGCGGAGGATCCGTGCAAGGGCATGGGCCAGGGCGCCATCGTCGACGCCAAGGGCGATGCCGCCGTCGAGGCCCACCTGCATGCCGCACTGGGCCACGCCGAGCAGGGGTTGAAGGCGACCACGCTGGATGCCGCGCATGCCGATGCGAAAAAGGCGATGGACAGCTTGCAGGCGAAATGACGCACGCGTGCGCGTCAGCGGGCGTTGCATGGCGACTTGCTAGGTTGAAACCTCGTGCCACATGACGAGGAGGCTTGCGATGAAGTTTTCCATGCTCGCATGCGCATTGACGGTGCCGCTGGCCTGCGTGGCCTGTTCGCAAGGGTCGCAGGCGCCAGCGGCGCCGGCATCCTCGGCGTCTTCCCTCGGCAAGCCCGCCACGCAGGCGGCGCCGGCGGGCAACGACGCCACCACGGCGGTCGCGACGCCGACTGCCGTGCCGATCTACCTGTACGACCTGCTGCAGCGTCCGGATTTCACGAAGACGCTGGAGGCGTTGCGTGATGCACAGGCACTGCCGGCCTGGGTACGCCAGGGCGGCACGGCCACGCCGGCGCGGACGGTGCAGGTCGATGGCAAGGCCATGCTCCTCGCCACCGCGTGCAAGCCACACGATTGCCCCACCGAGCGCGTGGCCCTGCTGTACGACGCGCAGGATCACGCGATGTGGGGGCTGTTCGCGCAACGTCCCGAGAACCTGGCGCCGGCGGTCGATCCCGACGACAGCTCGCAGGACAAGCTCACCTGGCTGGGCCAGCCGGACCAGCCGCGCCGGCAACTGCTGCACGACGCGTTGTACGTGCGTTGACGTCGCGCATCACGGCGGCTTGATTGCCGTGCGTGTCCAATGCGCGGGATGCGCCGCACCCGGCGGCGCCCTTGCCCTGTGGAGCATCCTGCATGAGCACGATCAAGGTGGCGGTACTGGTGGGCAGCCTGCGCAAGGCGTCGATCAACCAGCGGCTGGCGCGGGCGGTGGAGCGGTTGGCGCCGAAGGATTTCGCCTTCGAGCATCTGCGCATCGATCACCTGCCGCTGTACAACCAGGACTTCGATGCCGACTACCCGGCTGCGGGGCGGCAGCTGAAACAGCAGGCGGAGGCGGCGGATGCGCTGCTGTTCGTCACGCCGGAATACAACCGCGGGATACCCGGCGTGCTGAAGAATGCGATCGATCTCGCCTCGCGACCCTGGGGCACGAACTCCTTCGCCGGCAAGCCGGGCGCGGTGATCGGGGCGTCGATCGGCGGCACCGGCAGCGCGCTGGCGCAGCAGCACCTGCGCAATGTGCTGGCCTACCTCGACGTGGCGACGCTGGCGCAGCCCGAGGTGTTCGTGCAGTTCAAGGACGACGGCCTGATCGACGCCGAGGGCCACATCGCCAGCGAGGGCACGCAGAAATTCCTGCAGGGCTTCGTCGACCGCTACGTGGCGTGGGTGAAGCAGCACGTCTGAGCCTGCATGGTGACGGTGTAGGAGCGGCTTCAGCCGCGATCGGCGCTGCGGAGTCGCGGCTGAAGCCGCTCCTACGACTGCTCCTGCGACTGCTCCTGCGGCGCTCCTACGCCTCCGCGCCGCTGAGCTTCTCCAGCAACTGCTGCTGTGCGTCGAGCACCGCCTCGTCGGGAGTTCGCGTTACCGGCCGGTAACTGCCGTCGGCCTGCAGCTCGGCGGCTCCGACGTTGTCGGCGAGGTAGAGCTCCAGCGCGCCGAGGATGCGTTGCTGCAGCTTCTTGCCCTCGATCGGAAACGCGCACTCCACCCGGCGGTCCAGGTTGCGTTCCATCAGGTCGGCGCTGGAGAGGTACAGCTTCGGTTCGCCGTTGTTGGCGAACCAGTAGGCGCGGCTGTGTTCCAGGAAGCGCCCGATCACCGAGCGCACGCGGATGTGCTCCGACACGCCGGGCATGCCCGGGCGCAGGCAGCACATGCCGCGCACGAGCAGGTCGATGCGCACGCCCGCGATGCTGGCCTTGTACAGCGCGCGGATCATCTTGGGATCCGTGAGCGCGTTGACCTTGATCAGGATGCGCGCCGGCTTGCCCGTCGCGGCGTGCGCGGCTTCCTGCGCGATCAGGTCGAGCAACCCCTGCTTCAGCGTGAACGGCGCATGCAGCAGTTTCTTCATGCGCAGCGCCTTGCCCATGCCGGTGAGCTGGCTGAACAGCTTGTGCACGTCCTCGCACAGCACTTCGTCGGAAGTGAGCAGGCTGTAGTCGGTGTACAACCGCGCGTTGGCGGTGTGGTAGTTGCCGGTGCCGAGATGCGCATAGCGCACCAGCTCGCTGCCTTCGCGGCGCTGGATCAGCATCAGCTTGGCGTGGGTCTTGATGCCCACCACGCCGTAGATCACCATCGCGCCGGCCTGCTGCAGGCGCGAGGCGAGGGTGAGGTTGGATTCCTCGTCGAAGCGCGCGCGCAGTTCCACCACCGCGGTCACTTCCTTTCCCGCGCGCGCCGCGTCCACCAGTGCGTCGACGATTTCCGAATCCGCGCCGGTGCGGTACAGCGTCTGCTTGATCGCCAGCACCTGCGGATCCTTCGCGGCCTGGCGCAGCAGGTCCACCACCGGCGCGAAGGATTCATAGGGATGCAGCAGCAGCACGTCCTGTTTCGCGACCACCGCGAACAGGTCCTCGGCGTGTTTCAGCACCTTCGGCAGCGCAGGCACGAAGGGTTTGTACTGCAGCGCGGGGTAGTTCACCTTGCTGGCGATGCGGAACAGCCGCGCCAGGTTCACCGGGCCGTTCACCTCGTACATCTCCGACTCGGCGAGCCCGAACTGTTTCAGCAGGTGGGCGGTGAGCGTCTTTGGGCAGTTGTCGGCCACCTCCAGCCGCACCGCGTTGCCGAAGCGGCGCGAGTACAGCTCGCCGCGCAGGGCCAGCGCCAGGTCTTCCACGTCCTCCGGGTCGAGCGCGAGGTCGGCGTTGCGGGTCAGCCGGAACTGGTAGCAACCGAGCACGTTCATGCCGGGGAACAGCTCGTCGGCGTGCGCGTGGATCATCGAGGACAGCAGCACGTAGCCATCGCCGCCCTCGGCGATGTCGTCGGGTATGCGTATCAGCCGCGGCAGCACGCGCGGCGCCGGCACCACGGCGAGGCCGGAGTCGCGGCCGAACGCATCCGTGCCGTCCAGCTGCACGATGAAGTTGAGGCTCTTGTTGACCAGCAGCGGGAACGGATGGGTGGGGTCCAGCCCGATCGGCGTCACCAGCGGCGCCACCTCCTCGCGGAAATAGCGGCGCACCCACTGCTTCTGCTTGTGCGTCCACTCGTCGCGCCGCGCGATGCGGATGCCGTGCGCGGCCAGCTCCGGCAGGATGCGCTCGTTGAGGATCGCGTACTGCCGCTCGATCTGCCGGTGCGCGATCGCGCTGATCTCGGCCAGCGTCTGGCGCGGCGCCATGCCGTCGGCGCCGAGCAGTTCGTGGTCCAGCGCGATCTGGCCCTTCAGCCCCGCCACGCGGATCTCGAAGAACTCGTCCATGTTGCGCGAGAAGATCAGCAGGAACTTCAGCCGCTCCAGCAGCGGCGTGCGTTCGTCCAGCGCCTGGTCGAGCACGCGGATGTTGAACGCCAGCTGCGACAGTTCGCGGTTGATGTATAGCCGGCGCTCGCCGAGGTCGGGCGCCGCGGCGGTGGCGTCGTTGGCCGCCGCGGCGCCGGTGGCGGCGGGCGGGGACTTGCGGGGGGCGTGCGAACTCATTCGATGCGTATCCGTGGGCGTGTCGCGCTGATCCTGCGGGCATGGTAACCCCGGCGGCTCATGCGTTCCGTGCAGGCATGTGACGACTGTGCCGAGGTTTTTTGACGGAGCGATGACATCGGCCGCGATTCACGCCGCGGCGTCGCGCCCCTGCATCGCCAGGTAGCGGCTGGGCGGGGCGCCGAGGGTGCGCCGGAACGCGGCGCTGAACGCGCTGGCGCTGGCGTAGCCCAGCTCGATCGCGACGGTGGTGACCGGTTCGCCCGCGCCGAGCCGGGTCAGCGCGGCGAGCAGGCAGGCCTGCTGGCGCCACGCGGCGAAGCTCATGCCGGTCTGCCGGCGGAACAGGCGGGTGAAGTGGCGCCGGCTCATGCCGGCCTTGTGCGCCATCGCGTCGACGTCGATCTCCAGCGCGGGTGCGGCGAGCAGGGCGCGGCACAGCTTTCGCAGGCGCGGTTCGTCGGGCAGCGGCGTGTTCAGCGGCAGCGCGGGCATCGCGCGGATCTCGTCCAGCAGCAGCGCCATCACGCGGCCGTCGCGGCCGTCCAGCGCGTATTCCAGCGGCAGGTCCACCGCCTCCAGCAGCAGTGCATGCAGCAGCGGCGACACCGCGATCACCTGGCAGTACGCGGGCAGGCCCGCGGCATCGGCGGCCTCGCGCCGCACGTAGACGCTGCGCGTGGAGACCGCACCGCTCATGTGCACCTCGTGCGGCACGCCCGGCGGCAACCACAGTGCACGCCGCGGCGGCACCACCCAACTGCCGCGGTCGGTCACCGCGCTGACCACGCCGGTGGCCGCGTACAGCAGCTGGCCGCGCCGGTGCGCGTGCGCGGGCAGCACGTAGCCAGCAGCGTAGTCGTTGCCGGTGGCGACGACGTCGCGGGGCGCGTTCTCGTAGGCATCGACGCGGGTGTGGCGCATGGGAGCCTGCTCAATGGTTTCCTGGTGAATCAGAGACTCCGTTCGCGCTTTGGTGAGCGAGGAAGTCGAAGCGTCGCTGCGATCACCCTTCGACTTCGGCCCCTTGGGCCTACGCTCAGGGCGAACGGTGCTGGGCAACCGAGAATCGACGCTTGATCGAATGTGTCTTTATTGTGGCCCGGATTCGACAGATATTGACCCGGCGGCGCATGCGGGCCGCTTCCATGCGGATTATCGTGTGCGCAGCGACGGATGCAATGCGCGCCGTCGCGATCTTTTCCTGAGATCCCTGACGGCTCCCCCATGCAGACCCGCGTCGACGCCATTCCGCTGAACCCCGCCGCCACGCCGCCCGCCGCCGCCGAGGAGCGCACCCAGTTCAGCGTGCTGGGCGCGATCAGTTTCTCGCACCTGCTCAACGACATGATCCAGTCGCTGATCCTGGCGATCTATCCGCTGCTGAAGAGCGGCTTCGATCTCAGCTTCGCGCAGGTCGGCCTGATCACGCTGACCTACCAGGTCACCGCCTCGCTGCTGCAGCCGCTGGTGGGCATGGCGACCGACCGCCGGCCGATGCCGTACTCGCTGGCCGCGGGCATGGGCTTCACGCTGGCCGGCCTGTTGCTGCTCGCCACCGCGCCGAATTTCCCGGTGCTGCTGCTGGCCGCCGCGCTGGTGGGCACCGGCTCGTCGATCTTCCACCCCGAATCCTCGCGGGTGGCGCGCATGGCCTCGGGCGGCCGGCCGGGGCTGGCGCAGTCGGTGTTCGTGGTGGGCGGCAACTTCGGCGCCTCGCTGGGGCCGCTGCTGGCGGCGTGGATCATCGTGCCGCACGGGCGCGAAAGCGTGGCGTGGTTCGCGCTGGCGCCGTTGCTGGCGATCGCGGTGCTGGTGCAGGTGGGCCACTGGTACGCACGCCACCACGCCACGCGCGGCAAGTCGCGCGCGCGCCGCGCGCCACTGCGCGAGCTGTCGCCGGGCATGGTGAAGTTTTCGCTGATGGTGCTCGGCGTGCTGATCTTCTCCAAGTACTTCTACATCGCCAGCATCAGCAGTTATTACACGTTCTACCTGATGCACGCGTTCAATGTGTCGGTGCAGAACGCGCAGGTGCACCTGTTCGTGTTCCTCGCCGCGGTGGCGGCGGGCGTGCTGATCGGCGGCCCGCTGGGCGACAAGGTGGGGCGCAAGTGGGTGATCCTGGGCTCGATCCTCGGCGTGGCGCCGTTCACGCTGCTGCTGCCGCACGCGAACCTGTTCTGGACCGGCGTGCTCAGCGTGGTGATCGGCCTGATCCTGGCCTCGGCCTTCACCACCATCATCGTCTACGCGCAGGAACTGGTGCCGGGCCGCATCGGCATGATCTCCGGCGTGTTCTACGGCCTGGCCTTCGGCATGGGCGGCATCGGCGCCGCGGTGCTGGGCAAGCTGGCCGACCTCGACGGCATCGCGCACGTGTACCAGCTGTGTGCCTTCCTGCCGCTGATCGGCGTGTGCGCGTTGCTGCTGCCGGATATCGAGAAGCCGGCCAAGGGGTGAGGTTTCGTTTGTAGCCGACCCTCTCCCCAACCCCTCTTCCTCGCTCCTCAAGGCAGGGCCATCCATGGCCCTTCCCCGCGTCCGCAAGCGGGAGAGGGGCTTTGTTCTTTTCAGCGCCGCAGGTTGCTGCGCGCCAGCTCGATCAGCTCGTCGCCGCGGCCGTTCATCACGGTGCGCAGCGCCCACAGGCTGAAGCCCTTGATCTGTTCCAGCTGGATCTTCGGTGGCATCGACAGCTCCTGCCGGTTGGTGACCACGTCGACCAGCGCGGGGCCGTCGTGTGCGAAGGCCTCGCGTACCGCCGTTTCCAGATCGCCGGGATCTTCCACCCGCACGCCGTGGATGCCGACCGCGCGCGCCATGGCGGCGAAGTCGGGGTTGTCCAGCGCCACGCCGACGGGCAGGAAGCCGGCGGCCTTCATCTCCAGCTCCACGAAGCCCAGCGTGCCGTTGTTGAACACCACGATCTTCACCGGCAGCTTGTGCTGGATCAGCGTGAGCAGGTCGCCCATCAGCATCGCGAAGCCGCCGTCGCCGGACAGGCTGACCACCTGGCGCTTGGGGAACGCGGTCTGCGCGCCGATCGCCTGCGGCATCGCGTTCGCCATCGAGCCGTGCACGAAGGAGCCGAGCAGGCGGCGCCGTCCGTTCATGCGCAGGTAGCGCGCGGCCCAGATCGTGGGCGTGCCCACGTCGCAGGCGAACACCGCGTCCTCACTGGCGACCTGGTCCACCACCTTCGCCACGTATTGCGGGTGGATCGGCTTCTGGCCCGGCTTGCCGGTGGCGAGTTCGTCCAGCCCCTCGCGCGCCTTGCGGTAGTGGGCGAGGCTGGCCTTGAGGTGGCCGTCGTCGCGCGCGGGCTGCAGGCGCGGCAGCAAGGCTTCGACGGTGGCGCCCACGTCGCCGACCAGGCCCAGGTCGAGTTTGCAGCGGCGCCCCAGGTTCTCTCCGCGCAGGTCGATCTGGCAGATCTTCGCGTCGTCCGGGAAGAATTGCCGGTAGGGGAAGTCGGTGCCGAGCAGCAGCAAGGTGTCGCAGTCCATCATCGCCTGGTAGCCGGAGCTGTAGCCGATCAGGCCGGTCATGCCGACGTCGTTCGGGTTGTCCCACTCGATGTGTTCCTTGCCGCCCAGCGCATGCACCACCGGCGCTTTCAACGTGGCGGCGAGGCGCATCACCGTGTCGTGCGCGCCGGCGCAGCCGCGCCCGCAGAACAAGGTGACCTTGCGGCCACCGGCCAGCAGTTCGGCCAGCTTGTCGAGCTGGTCGGGCGAAGGCACCACCACGGGGGCCACGGGCAGCAGGCTGGCGGCATCGGCGACCGGGCCGGAGGCTTCGGCCAGCGCGACGTCGCCGGGGATCACCAGCACGGATACGCCGCGCTGCGCGATCGCGGTGCGTACGGCGATCTCGGCGGCGCGATGGATCTGGCTGGGGCTGCTCACCAGTTCGCAGTAGTGGCTGCATTCCTGGAACAGGTTCTGTGGATGGGTTTCCTGGAAGTAGCCGCTGCCGATCTCCACCGAAGGAATGTGCGCGGCGATCGCCAGTACCGGCGTGCGCGAGCGCTGCGCATCGTACAGGCCGTTGATGAGGTGCAGGTTGCCGGGCCCGCAGGAGCCGGCACACACCGCCAGTTGGCCGGTGAGCTGCGATTCGGCACCGGCGGCGAACGCGGCCGCCTCCTCGTGCCGGTAGTGGAACCAGCTCATCTCCTTGCGCTGGCGCAGCGACTCGGTGATGCCGTTGAGGCTGTCGCCGACCACGCCGTGGATGCGACGCACGCCGGCGTTGGCCAGGGTTTCGACCAGCACGTCGGCGACATTGCGGATGGCCATGGAGCGCTCCTCGGTGACGGGAAGCGCTCATGCTGGCATGCGGTTTCTTCGAGTGGCGTGAAGGTTGGCCTGCACGGCACGTGTCGAGGCCACCTTCATGCTCGTCATTCCGGCGCAGGTCCACTGTTGTGCGGAATATTTCGCGGGCGGTCTTCTCCCCTCTCCCATCGGGAGAGGGGCCGGGGGAGAGGGTTCGGACTTGCCGCAACACTTCGCTCCGCCCGAACCCTCTCCCGGCTGGATTCGCGCCATCCATGGCGCTCACCCCTTGCGGGGCCGGCTTCGCCGTCCCGCAGGTGCTTCCGCACCTGCAGGTCGCCACCCTCTCCCGGAGGGAGAGGGACTCACCATGCAGCGCATGCGCGAAATCAAGTCACCCGGTTTCGTTGTTCGAAGCCCGCGCCTGCGTTGCCTGGAGTCTGCGAGCTGGGCATTCGGATATTCCGGACAGCAGTGGCTCAGCGCGCGCCGACCACCACCGGTTCCGGCTCCAGCCGCACGCCGAACTTCGCCTGCACGGTGGCGATCACGTGCTGCGCGAAAGCCCACAGTTCGCCGCCGCTGGCGTGGCCGTGGTTCACCAGCACCAGGGCGTGGCGGTTGGAGATGCCGGCGTCGCCATGGCGGCTGCCCTTGAGGCCGGCGGCTTCGATCAGCCAGGCGGCGGAGAGCTTGCTGCGGCCGTCGGGCTGCGGCCACGCGGGCAGTTCCGGATGCTCGCGCTTGAGCGTTTCGGCCTGCGCGGTGTCGACGATGGGGTTCTTGAAGAAGCTGCCGGCGTTGCCGATCACCGCGGGGTCGGGCAGTTTGCGGGTGCGCAGGCGCACCACCGCCTCGGCGACGTGGAACGGGGCAGGCCGGTCCACGCCCATGCGCGCCAGTTCCTCGCGGATGCCCGCGTAGTCGAGTCGCAGTTCGCGCGTGCGGGGCAGGGCGAAGCGCACCGCGGTGACGATGTAGCGGCCGGGTTCGTGCTTGAACAGCGAGTCGCGGTAGCCGAACGCGCAGGCAGCGCGGGCTAGCTGGGCCACGCGGCGTTCCTTGGTGTCCCAGGCTTCCACGCTCTCGATGAACTCGGCGACCTCGGTGCCGTAGGCGCCGATGTTCTGGATCGGCGCGGCGCCCACCGTGCCGGGAATCAGGATCAGGTTTTCCAGTCCCGCAAAGCCCTGGCCCAGCGACCAGCGCACGAAGTCGTCCCAGCGCTCGCCCGCGGCCACGGCGATGCGCGCGATGTCGCCGTCCTGCTCTACCTGCACACCGCGCGTTGCCATCGCCAGCACGGTGCCGTCGAAGTCGCCGGCGAGCAGCAGGTTGCTGCCTTCGCCCAGCACCAGCAGCGGCGCCTGGCGCACGGCGGGGAAATCCAGCAGCTCCGGCAGTTTCGCGGCGTCGCGCAGTTCGGCCAGCAGGCGCGCGCGGGCGTTCACGCGCAGCGTGTTGCGGCTGGCGAGCGGGGCGTTTTCGGTGAGCGTGTAGCCGCCCATGTCTGTTCTTTCAACCGGCATGCGCGCTTTCCTGTTGGCGGCGGATTTCGTCCACGCATTCGGCGATCAGTTTCGGGCCGCGGTAGATCAGGCCGGAATACAGCTGCAGCAGGGTGGCGCCGGCATCGAGTTTTTCGGCCGCGTCGCTGCCGTCGAGGATGCCGCCCACGCCCACGATGGGCATGCGCCCGCCGAGGCGCCGGCGCATGCCGCGCAGCACGTCGGTGGAAAGCGCGAACAGCGGCTTGCCGGACAAGCCGCCGGTCTCGTTGCCGCGCGGATCGTCCGCCACCAGGGCGCGGTCGACGGTGGTGTTGGTGCAGATCACGCCGTCGATGCCGCTGGCCAGCAGCGCTTCGGCGATGCTGTCCTGCTCGTGTTCGGACAGGTCGGGCGCGATCTTCAGCAGCATCGGCTTGCGCGCGCCGCTCTGCGAGCCGAGCTGTTCCTGCCGCTCGCGCAGCGTGGCTATGAAGCGGCGCAGCGTGGCTTCTTCCTGCAGGTCGCGCAGGCCCTGGGTGTTCGGCGAGGAGATGTTCACCGTGATGTACGTGGCGCGGTCGTATACGCGGTCGAGGCACAGCAGGTAATCGTCCACCGCGCGCTCGTTCGGCGTGTCCTTGTTCTTGCCGATGTTGATGCCGAGCACGCCGCGATAGCTGGACTTGTCCACGTTGCGCACCAGCGCGTCCACACCGGCGTTGTTGAAGCCCATGCGGTTGATGATGGCCTCGTGCTGCGGCAACCGGAACAGGCGTGGTCGCGGATTGCCCGCCTGCGGCCGCGGCGTCACCGTGCCCACCTCGACGAAACCGAAACCCAGCGCGCCCAGTGCGTCGAGATGCTCGGCGTTCTTGTCGAGGCCAGCGGCGAGACCGACGGGGTTCGGGAAGCGGATGCCGAACGCTTCCACCGGCAGTTCGGCGGCGGGCCTGGCGACGAAGCGCATCAGCTCGCTGCGATGGGCCACGTCGAGGCCGTACAAGGTGAGGCCGTGCGCGGTCTCGGCGTCCAGAGCGAACAGCAGCGGGCGGAGCAGGTCGTACATGGGTTGTCTCGAAGTGTCTCGGCGAAGAATGGTTTGATTCTGCTCGTCATCCCGGCGACCTAGTCAGCGACGACGCTCAGCCAGAAACCCCGTTCGCGCTGAGCGTAGCTTGCGATAGCAAGCGAAGTCGAAGCGCCCGGCGGCGATCACCCTTCGACTTTGGCCCTGCGGGCCTACGCTCAGGGCGAACGGCGGGGGGGCTGAACTTTGTCGCCAATCCGGTCGCCGGAAAGACGAGTTAAAGCTAAAGCTGAAGCGTACCCGCGATGATGCGCGTGTCGTAGTCGAAGCTGATGCGGCCATCGCGCTGGCAGCGCTCGAACAGCTCGCGCAGTGCGGCAAGCATCGGTGCGTGTTGCGCGTGGCCGGGTTTCGGCACGTAGGAGGACGACATCAGCCGGCCGCGCAGTCCATCGTAGTCCAGCAGTTGCTTGTATTCGAAACGCGTGGTGCCGCGCCAGCCGGCGCCGAACCATGCGCGCATGCTGTCGTCGTCGGCGTAGCGCTCGGCCACGCTGGTGTAGTCGGTGCCGTGGCGTTTGAGCAGTGCCTCGTAGCCTTCGAGGAAGGGCGTGCCGATGAGCCGGCGCGAGTTCCAGAAGATCGCGGCGAGGCCGTCCGGACGCAGGATGCGCGCGAACTCGCGCCGCGTGGCTTCGGGGTCGAACCAGTGGAAGGCCTGCGCCACCGTCACCAGGTCGACGCTGGCGTCGGGCAGGCCGGTGGCGTCGGCGCGGCCGTCCACGGCACGGAACCGCGGTTGGCCGCCCAGCCAGGCGACGGCCGCCTCGCGCATCGGCGCATTCGGTTCCACCGCGGTCACCGCGTGGCCGGCATCGAGGAACAGCTTGCTGGAGATGCCGGTGCCCGCGCCCACGTCGGCGACCTTCCAGTCCGGTGTCACGCCATGCTCGCGGCGCAGCCAGGCTAGCAGGGCGGGCGGATAGTCGGGACGGTGGCGCACGTAGTCGGCGACGCGGTCGCTGAAGCGTTCGGTGCTGTCCGGTGCGTTCATGGGTTCACCCGTTCAACTGCTGGCCGCCGTCCACGCACAGCGTCTGGCCGGTGATCCAGCCGGCATACGGCGAGGCGAGGAACAGCGCGGCATGGGCGATTTCCTCCGGCGTGCCGTAGCGGCCGAACGGGATCTTCGCCAGCGTGGCGGCGTAGCGCGCGGGGTCGTCCCGCCGCACGCGATCCCACAGGCCATCGGGAAATTCGACGGAGCCGGGCGCGATCGCGTTGACGCGGATGCGCTGTTCAGCCAATTGCAGCGCCTGCGAGGTGGTGTAGTGGCTGAGCGCCGCCTTCATCGCGGCGTAGGCGGGGCCGTTCCTGCGCGGATGCAGCGCGGCGATGGAACTGGTGTGCAGGACGCAGGCGTGCGGCGAGGCCGCGAGGTACGGCAGCGCGCAGCGCGAGGAGCGGATCGCCGCCATCAGGTCGATGTTGAAGTCAGCGAGCCAGGCGTCGTCGCCCTCGCCGAAGCCGTAGCCCGAGGCGTTGTTCACCAGCACGTCGATACCGCCCAGCGCGGCGGCGGCATCGTCGATGTACGCGGCGATCGCGGCCGCGTCGCCGAGATCGCAGCTGGCGGCATGCACGGGGTGGCCGTGGCCGGCCAGTTCGTCGCGGGTGGCCGCGAGCGCCGCTGCGCCGCGGGCGCAGATCGACACTGCGGCTCCGGCCTGGGCAAAGCCCAGCGCGATCGCGCGGCCGATGCCCTTGCTGCCGCCGGCCACGACGATGCGCCAGCTGCGGAAATCGAACGGAGAGGCGATCGGCATGCCGGCGTCAGTGCCAGAAATGGGCGATGCCCAGTCCGAACACCAGCGCGGCGATCAGGAAGAACACCGCCAGCACGCTGAGCACCAGTTGTACGTAACCCAGCACCATGCCGGCGATGGCCATGCCGTCGCCCTCGATGCGCTGGTCGACCGGTGCGCGGCGGATCTCGTTGCGGGCCAGGTGGCCGCAGATCACCGCCACCAGCGCGCCGACGAAGGGCAGCATGCACCAGGCGAGCACGCCGAAGATCAGGCTCACGATGGCCAGCGAGCTGGTGCTGGAACGTTGCGGCGGCTGATAGCTCATGGCGTCGATCCTTGGGCGTGGCTTGCGGGGCGAACCAGATGGCTGGATTTGGACGTCATGCCCGCGAAGGCGGGCATCCATGTTGCTCTTGAGCGAGTCTCAAAGTGGATGCCCGCTTGCGCGGGCATGACGTCGTTACGGGCCGTGGAGAGTAGGGGCTTACAAGTCGAACTTGATCCCCTGCGCCAGCGGCAGCGCGTCGGAGTAGTTGATGGTGTTGGTCTGCCGGCGCATGTAGACCTTCCACGCGTCCGAACCGGACTCGCGACCGCCGCCGGTTTCCTTCTCGCCGCCGAACGCGCCGCCGATCTCGGCGCCCGAGGTGCCGATGTTGACGTTCGCGATGCCGCAGTCCGAGCCCGCCGCCGAAAGGAACTGCTCGCCCGCGCGCAGGTTGTTGGTGAAGATCGACGAGGACAGGCCTTGCGGCACGTCGTTCTGCAGGTCGATCGCCTCGTCGATGGTCTTGAACGGCATCACGTAGAGGATCGGCGCGAACGTCTCGGTCTGCACGACTTCGTGCGAGTTCGCGATGCCGGTGACGATGGTCGGCAGCACGAAGTTGCCCTTGCGGTCGGTCAGCGCCTTGCCGCCGGTGCGCACGTGGCCGCCCGCGGCCTTGGCCTTCTCGACGGCCGCGAGGTACGCCTGCACGGCCTCCGAGCTGTTGAGCGGGCCCATCAGCGTGGTGGCCAGCGTCGGGTCGCCGATCTTGCTTTCGACCTGGCCGTAGGCCTTGACCAGCGTGGCCAGCACGTTTTCGAAGATGGACTCGTGCACGAACAGGCGGCGCGTGGTGGTGCAGCGCTGGCCGGCGGTGCCGACCGCGCCGAACACGATGCCGGGGATCGCCAGCTTCAGGTCGGCGCTTTCATCGAGGATGATCGCGTTGTTGCCGCCCAGCTCCAGCAGCGAGCGGCCCATGCGCTTGGCGACGCGCTCGCCCACGTGACGGCCCACCTTGGTCGAGCCGGTGAAGCTGATCAGCGGGATGCGCTTGTCGTCCACGAAGGCCTGCGACAGCTCCACGCCGGCGTCGTTGAACAGGAAGAACAGATCCGGGAAGCCGCCGGCCTTCAGCGCCTCGTTGCAGATCTTCATCGTGGCAATCGCCGACAGCGGCGTCTTCGGCGACGGCTTCCAGATGCAGATGTCGCCGGCGATGGTGGCGAGCATCGCGTTCCACGCCCACACCGCCACCGGGAAGTTGAACGCGCTGATGATGCCGACCAGGCCCAGCGGGTGGTACTGGTCGTACATGCGGTGGCCCGGGCGCTCCGAGTGCATGGTGGCGCCGTACATCATGCGGCTCTGGCCCACCGCGAAGTCGGCGATGTCGATCATCTCCTGCACTTCGCCGTCGCCCTCGGGCTTGATCTTGCCCATCTCCAGCGCCACCAGCGAACCCAGCGCGTCCTTGTGCTTGCGCAGCGCCTCGCCGCACAGGCGCACCGCCTCGCCGCGCTGCGGCGCCGGCGTGGTGCGCCAGACCTTGAACGCGGCCTGCGCGCGCTCGACGATCAGCGCGTAGTCGGCGGCGCTGGAAGCGTGCACGCTGGCGATCACCTCGCCGCTGGCCGGGTTCACCGGCTGCAGCGTGCCGGCGTTGCTGGTCTTCGACCACTCGCCGTGGCCGAGATAGGTGCCGGAATTGACCTCGGCCAGGCCGAGCGCGGAGAGGATGTGGTGGGACATGGGGACTCCAGTGCCGGGCGCGCGACGCGCCCCGTTTCGAAACGGCAATTCTAGCAGGGGTGGCGCCGTCGCCGGATCGCGCCAGGCGGCGATCCATGCCAGAATTCGCGCCTCGGCCCCGTAGCTCAGCTGGATAGAGCATCCCCCTCCTAAGGGGAAGGTCGCGCGTTCGAATCGCGCCGGGGTCACCAGACGCACGAAGGCCGGCGAGAGCCGGCCTTTGGCGTTGTTGGGGCTTCGAGGTTGCCAGTAACGCCCGAAATCAGCGGCGCGAACCCACGTAGCGGGTTTGCGTCCGCCGGACTGAGTTGTTAGCCCTTCTTGCCATCTCTTTTTTCGATTGCAGCGCGCGATGCTTCAGGCAGTTGCTGATACAGCGCGTGGACGTGCTTTGGCCGCGTAATGCGATCTTCAATGATGAAATTGATCATCTCAAAGAGGTGGTGCGCGACTTCCGGGCTGTCATTGATGTCGATCTCGCCAGGGTGAACTGCGTTGTTGCCGACGACGCGACAGAAATCGAACGCCATTTGAACTTGAATCGGCAGGCCCTTATCTACGAGTGCTTTGATGTCGTCGTTGATGTTTTCGCCCTTCTCGCCTAGGACTGGCATCAGCTTTTGAATGGCTAAACGCAGCAAGGCTGCCGCTGCACGCGGTGATGCTGCGACAACGGCTCGCGCCTCTTCAACCTCACACTGAATCAGTGTCGGTGTGTCCTCATGAGCCGGCGGCGCAGTGGAGGACGCTGGAACAACCAGCTTGTCGCCGTGCCAATAGCTGAACTTTCCACAGTGATCGCAACGGCATGCATCTATTTCAGCCTTGTTGGAGCCCTGATAGCCGAAATACAGATCAACCCAGCGTTGCTTCGCGAACACACTGCAATGAACGCAGTGAAACTGTGTTTCATGGTACTTGGGAGGTATGAATTTCGACATAGCTTAATTGAAGGGCCAATGCTGGAGTTAAGCGGTGGCGAAGCCGCCTTGAACGAATTGTTATGCAGTGCTAGAAGTTCGCCAACCAACGGCCAAACTCCGTCTTGGTTCTGTCGCTAATTACTTGGACACCTCCACGACGAAACCCCTTGCTGCCGTGAATCCACTGATAGCCGCCAAAGTCAGAAGGTAAAAAGAAATCGCCGTATTTGACCATTGCAATGCTGGAACGTTCGAACGCTCCAAAAAAATATCCGAACTCGAAGAGCACGTTGAGATTTGGGATCTGCTTTTTGTCGTTCCGAATCTTAGTTTCTGATTCGGGTGAAAAGAGTAATACGGCCCCGTCCGCCTTTTTGTAAATAGCATCCAGCTCATCGAGCAGGACTTGCCCAGGAGTAATACTCTCCCACCACGGAATGAATTGAAGCGTTGGACTAGTGAACGCCTCTACGAACTTCTTTGCTTGAGACTTGGCAGCAGACGATGAACCAATGAAGAGCTTTGTTACGGCCACGGAAATCCCCCTTGTGCGGCATAACTCAAATTCGATTGTTGAATGAAACCTAATCCAGCGGCCTAACCCGACGAATTGGACTGCGGCAACCGGAAACTTCCTGTGCGAATCAATGGCTTCTCCTGATCGTGCCGCCTATTCCTGCCGTCCAATCCTGCAGCCTTCCCGAGGACGGCGACCATGCGATCCTCTCACCGGAAGTCGGGGTCGGCAAGCCAGGCATGGATAGGCAGTTCGGCGCCGTCCCTGGCGCCTTCCACGGTCGCGCTCAGCGCGGCTGTTTCAGCATCGCCGTGAGCTTGTCAAGCTGCGCGCGATACCCATCCAGCACCTTGGCGGTGACCACAGCATAGCGATCCGCCTCATCCCAGCGCCGCGCCTCCAGCGCCTCGCGCACGCCGGGCACGGTCTTGACGCCGTAGCCGGTGAGCATGCCGGGGGCGTAGATCATGTGCTTGAACCAGGTGCGACCGGGCAGGCCGTCGGGGGCGGTGAGCGATTGCTCCATGCGGCCCATCAGCGCGTTCAGTGCGGTGCGCTGGGCGTCGCCTAGATCGAGGCCGGCGGCGGCACGCGCCTGGTAGGCGGCCTCGTAGGCCTGCGCGCTCTGCTTGAGCTGCTTCGCGGCCCGGTCCAGCGGCGCGAGGTCGATGGCCGGCATGTCGGAGTCGCGTTCGGGCGGTGCGACCGGGCGGCTGGGGTCACTGGTCAGCGCGAAGGCGTGCTGATCGAGCAGGCGGTGCTGCTCGGCGGTGGCCTTGCGGGTGTCGGCGACCAGCTTGTGCAGCTGGTCCACGTAGCGGTCCAGCGTGGCGCTGAAGTCGCCGAAGCGCAGCGGCAGCACGCGGGCGTCGGCGGCGCGCAGCACGATGTGGCCGGCGACCTTGGACAGCGCGACGCCGTATTCGAACGTGGGATCGCCGAAGCGCGCGTAGTGGTCGAAGGAGTCGTAGCGCGAGTGGTACACGCCGCCGTCGTCGTCCTCGCCGCTGAAGCCGAGGTCGAGCGAGGCGATGCCCAGGTGTTCGAGGAAGGCGCTGTAGTCGGAGCCCGAGCCCAGCGCGGCTATCGGCAGGTCGCCGCCGGCCGCCGCGAGCTTGGCGTCTTCCTTCGCCTCCGCGTTCGCGCCCTTCGCCGCGCCTGCCACCAGCATGCGGGCGCGCAGGCGCTGCTGCACGCTGACATGGGTTTCCGGATCAGTGACGCCGGCGGCGACCTGGTTCACCAGGTGCTGTAGCGAATGGCTGCCGCCGGCGTCGAGGAAGCCGCGGCCGTTGGTGTCGGAGTTGACGTAGAGCACGACCTTGGCCTGCAGCTCCTTCGCGTGCGTCTCGGCCCATTCGGTGGAGCCGAGCAGGCCCGGTTCCTCGCCGTCCCAGCTGGCGTAGACCAGGGTGCGCTGCGGACGCCAGCCCTGCTTGACCAGCGTGCCGATCGCCTTGGCCTCGGCGAGCAGCGCCACGTTGCCGGCGAGCGGGTCCCAGGCGCCGAACATCCAGCCGTCGTGGTGGTTGCCGCGGACGATCCACTGGTCCGGCTCGGCGGCACCCTTGAGTGTGGCGATCACGTCGTAGACGGGCTTGCGGCCCCAGTTCGATTCAACGACCAGGTGCGCCTTCGCCGCACTCGGGCCGATGTGGTAGGTGAAGGGCAGCGCGCCGCGCCAGTCGGCCGGTGCCACCGGGCCGCCCAGCGATTGCAGCAGTGGCGTGGCGTCGGCGTAGGAAATCGGCAGCACCGGGATCTTCATCAGCGTCTTCGCATCCTTCAGCGCGAGGTGCTTCGCGCCGGGCACCGAACCGTAGCCGGGCGTGGTGGGATCGCCGGGGTAGACCTGCATGTCGGCCACCGAACCGCGCTGCACGCCGTCGGCCGGGCGCCAGCCGCCTTCCGGGTAGGCATCGCCCTGGTAATAGCCGTCGTCGCGCGGGTCGGAGTAGATCAGGCAGCCCACCGCGCCGTGTTCCTGCGCGAGCTTGGGCTTGAGGCCGCGCCAGCCGCCGCCGTAGCGTACGATCACGATCTTGCCTTTCACGTCGATGCCGCGCCGGGCCAGCGCCTTGTAGTCGTCCGGCATGCCGTGGTTGACGTAGACCAGCGGCGCGGTGACGTCGCCGTCGGCGCCGTAGACGTTGTACGGCGGCAGCGTGCCTTCGCGGATCGCCGAGGTGGCGTCGCCGGGCACGGGCGGCTCGCTGAGCTTCGCGGTGTAGGGCTTGGCCCCCAGCAGTTCCAGCGCCACTTTCTTCGGCGTGGGGTAGAGCACGTCGAAGGTCTCGATGTGCGCGTCCCAGCCCCATGCGCGGAACTGCGCCAGCATGAACTCGGCGTTCGCCTTGTCGTGCGGCGTGCCCACCTGGTTCGGCGCTGAGGACATCTGCTTCAGCCAGGCGCGCTGGTCGGCGGGATCGAGCAGGGCGTCGAAGCGCTGTTCGAGGTTTTGCTCCTGCGTGGCGCCGGTGCTGGTGAAGCCGAGCATGCTGGTGCCGGCCTGGTCGCTGGCAGGCGTGGCGGCTGCCGTGGCGAAGGTGGCGAGCAGGCAGGCCAGGGCGTAGGCCGGGCGGATGTTCGTGTGTGTCATGTGCAACTCCCCTTCAACCAGACGTCCAAAGGTACCGTTCAAGAGCACCGTTCGCGCTGAGCGTAGCTTGCGGGAGCAAGCGTACGCGGGGAAGCGCCATGGATGGCGCTGGTTTTGAGGAGCGAGGAAGTCGAAGCGTTGCCGCGAGTTCCCTTCGACTTCCTCGCTCCTCAGAGCGCGGCCGTCCTTGGCCGCTCCCCGCGTCGGCCCTACGGGCCTACGCTCAGGGCGAACGGTGGAGGGCTCCGGGAGGCCGGTTTGGTGAATCCCTCTCCCTCCGGGAGCGTGGCGGCACTGTCGCCGCCACGCTTCGCCGGTACGGTGATGTTCTGGTGGTGGAGCGGGTCGCCGTTCTCGGTGCTGAAGCGCAGGCGGTACCTGCCGGGGCGCAGGTAGAGATCGGAGCCCGGCACGCCCTGCGAGCTGATCGTCATCCGCAGATCCAGCGTGCCCAGCAGTGGAACCTGGTCCAGCACCAGGCGATCGGCCGGGATCGCGTCGTCGCTTTCATCGGCGTAGCGTGCCTCGACCAGGCAGGGAAAGTGTTGCTGGCAGCGCGCGCCATCGACGAACCAGGCCTGGCGCAGGCCGCCCAGTTCCAGCCAGTCGGGCCGGCCACGCACCAAGTGGCTCAGCGGGAAGAACACGCTGACGTCGTAGCCCGGGCGCAGCGACCAGGGCTGGCCCGTGGCGCTGGTGAACACGATCGGCACGTGCGGATGCAGCTGCGCCATCACCGCGGTGTAGATCGGGTGGTCGTCGCCGGCAAGCGCGTGCGGATACAGCACGGTCTGCTCGACCGACAGCATCGGCAGGCCGGTGAGCTGGTACAGATGCTCGGCCATCGAGGAGCCGCCGAGGTAGCGCCCCGACTTCACGATGTGCCCGTAACCGGCATCGACCACCAGCCGCGCCGCGGGATCGTGCTTGAACACGGCGGCGTCGAGGTTGCGCGCCTGCTCGGCTTCGCGCGCGTCGCCGCTGGCGTCGGACGTGGCCTCGTAGGCGACCACCTTGAAACCCAGCTTCAGCGCGGTGCGCACCATCTCGGCGCACACCGGCTCCTCGGTGTAGAAGCCGCTCTTGTCGACGGGATAGCCGCGCGCCTGCAGGCCGGTGTCGGCCTGGTACAGCGTCTCGGCGGCGAACCAGTCGAAGCCTTCCGCGCGCAGGCGGCTCAGCAGCTGCACGGTGAGGCTGCGGGTGAGCGCCACGTTGTGCGCCTCGTTGAGCAGCACGACGCGGTAGGGCTTCGCCAGCTCAGGGATGGCCGCCAGCGCGGGGTGGGCATGGTAGTCGGGCAGGCCCAGCGGCGAAGGGCGATCGTCCGGCTCGGGCAGCTGCCTGATCGAGAAGCTGGCCGCCGCGTCGGAGTAGTCGCCGATGAAGCTCTGGTACCAGCTGATGTACTGGCCGAAGATCAGCCGGAACGCCGGCGACTTGTCCTCGTCCCAGGCACGGCGCATCACCTGGTATTGCGCGAGCAACCCCTTGTGCCGGTTCGCCGCGGCCATGATCCGGTCGGACTTGTCCGCCGCGGCGAGCTGCAGCGCCTGCCACTGGTCCGGCGTCAGGTCGGGTGTCCGGGCCGGCGTCTGGGTCGGCGTCTGGGCGGAGGCGGCACTCGGGCCGCAGGCCAGCAACACGCAGGCGAGCAGGACGGCCAGGCGGCGGTGAGGGAACATCGGTTGCCTCTGCGAGGGAAGGCCTCGCCGCCTGCCGTTTTACCAGCCTCGCCGGACGCTGTCCCGTGGCGATGTCCGGCATGGGTCACAAGTCATGGACGAAGGTCACTGCAGACCTTGCCACATCGCCTTGAGCAGTTCGCCATCGGGATCGTTGTCCTGCTCCCAGTACATCAGGCCGCCCAGGTGCTGCGCCTTCACGTAGGCGGCCTTGGCGGCGATGGACTGCGGATCGTCGTAGCTGATGAAGCTGCGCGTCCTGGCGTTCCACAGATACGGCGCCTCGGCCTTGGCATCCCAGTAGCGCACGTAGCCGTGGCGGCCGATGTAGTCGGCCTTGAGCTGCGGCCAGGCGATCATGGCCTGGAAGTGGCCGAAGCGCTGGAACAGGCCGTGATGCTCCGGCTGCACATCGGCGAACTCGCGGCCGTAGAACGCCACGCCCGGCACCAGCTTGGCGGGCGGCACGCCGGCGGCGAGGAACTGCCGCACCGCGCGCGCCAGCGTGCGCGCATCGGCCGGCGCCAGCTCCGACGCGTGCAGGCCGGTGTGGTTGCAGGTGGTCGGCGTCATCGCGTTGCAGAAGTCGTAGGTCATCAGGTTGAACCAGTCCAGCGACGGCGCCACCGCGGCGATGTCGATGCCGTCCACGAACGGGCCGTCGGCGGCGGCGATGCTGAGCAGGTAGTGCTTGCCGTGGCCGGCGCGATCGAACGTGGCGCGCAGTGTCTGGAGCAGGGCGGTGAAGTGCGCGCGGTCCTGCGGGCTGGAGGCGATGCCGGATTCGTGGTGGCCGGGGTATTCCCAGTCCACGTCGAGGCCGTCGGCGTGCGTTGCCGCCAGCAGCGCGGCGGCGCTGTCGGCGAAGCGTTGCCGACCGGCCGCGGTGGATGCCGCCTCGGAGAAGCCGCCCGCCTCCCAGCCGCCCACCGACACCGTCACTTTCAATTGCGGGTGCGCGGCCTTCAGCGCGATCCGCTGCGCCAGCCGCGTGCGGGCCGTGTCGCCGAGCGTCACCTGGCCATCGACCACCTGCGCGAACGCGAAGATCAAGGTGTCGATGCGGTCCACGTCGTCCGCGGGAATCGGGTGCTGCGCGGTGTCGTAGGCCACCACGCGATAGTGCTCGCCGGCGGCGGGAGCGGCTTGCGCACCGAAGGGCAGGGACAGCGCGGCCAGCAGCGCAAGCAGGGGGAGGAGACGGCGTGACGGCATCGGGGGACTTCCGCAACGGGGGGAGCGTGGATCATCGCAGCGCGCCGGCCGCGCGGCCAGTGCGGCGATACACTCAAGCGATGCCTGACTGGAATCCATGCGCGTGAGCCCCGCCGACACGCCTGCCAACCCGCCCGACGATCCGCGGCCGCAGCCGCCGCCCGAGCCCGATCCATCCGACTGCTGCGGCGAAGGTTGCGTGCCCTGCGTCTACGACACGTACGAGGCGGCGCTGGAGCGTTACAAGGCCGCGCTGGCGGCGTGGCAGGCGCGGCATCCCGGCGCGTGAAATTTCCTGGCTCGACGAATTCGCGTCGAATCTCCATGAAATGACGGCGGCATTTGAGCCCTCCCCTTCAAGGGGAGGGTATGGGTGGGGATGGTGTGGATGGTCGTGAAACCCCATCCCCGCCCCGGCCCTCCCCTTGAAGGGGAGGGAGAAAAGCGGGCTTCCGCGCCGCATTGGCAAGCGCGCCTGCCGCCCCCAGATCGGCAGGCATCGTGCCACCGGATGCCACCATGATCCCGTTCTCCGTCCTCGACCTCGCGCCGATCACCGAAGGCAGCGACGCGAGCCAAGCCTTCCGCAACACGCTGGACCTCGCGCAGCTCGCCGAGCGGCTGGGCTATCAGCGCTACTGGCTGGCCGAGCACCACAACATGCCGGGCATCGCCAGCGCGGCGACCGCGGTGCTGATCGGGCATGTCGCCGCCGGCACTTCGACGATCCGCGTGGGCGCGGGCGGCATCATGCTGCCGAACCACGCACCGCTGCAGGTGGCCGAAGCGTTCGGCACACTGGCCGCGCTGCACGGCGAGCGCATCGACCTCGGCCTGGGCCGCGCGCCCGGCACCGACCACGCCACCGCGCGGGCGCTGCGCCGCTATTACGACAGCGCCGATGCGTTCCCGCAGGACGTGGCAGAACTGCTGGCGTATTTCGAGCCGGCGGTGCCGGGGCAGGCGGTGCGCGCGGTGCCCGGTGCAGGCAGCGAGGTGCCGGTGTGGCTGCTCGGTTCCAGCCTGTTCGGCGCGCGACTGGCCGCGGAACTGGGCCTGCCGTATGCGTTCGCCTCGCACTTCGCGCCCGACGCGATGGACGAGGCGCTGGCGCTGTACCGCCGCGACTTCCGCCCCTCGGCGCGGCTGGCACGGCCGTACGCGATGCTTGGAGTCAACGTGGTGGCGGCGGACAGCGACGACGAGGCACGGCGGTTGTTCACCACCCAGCAGCAGAGCTTCATCAACCTGCGTCGCGGCCATCCCGGCCTGATCCCGCCGCCGATCGCCGACATCGAGGCGTACTGGACGCCGCCGGAAAAGCTGATGGTGGAACGCGCGCTGGCCTGCGCCGTGGTCGGCGGTGCCGCCACGGTGAAGCAGGGCATCGCGGCCTTCATCGACCGTCACCGGCCGGACGAGCTGATGATCGTCAGCAACGTGTTCGAGCATGCGCTGCGGCGGCGCTCGTACGAGCTGGTCGCCGCCGCGTGCGACCGGCTTGCGACGGGGATTCATGCGGATCGGTCATAATGGCCGGCTTCCCTTGCTCTGACGAACCTCTTTACGCATGAAAACCCCCGCCGGCCTGCAGGCGCTGATCGATGACGGCGTGATCGACGAAGTGCTGCGTCCGCTCAAGAGCGGCAAGGAGGCGTCCGTCTACGTGGTGCGCTCCGGCGACGCGATCCGCTGTGCCAAGGTCTACAAGGACATGGCCCAGCGCAGCTTCCAGCAGCGCGTGCAGTACCAGGAAGGGCGCAAGGTGCGCGGCAGCCGGCAGGCGCGCGCGATGGGCAAGGCGACGAAGTTCGGCCGCAAGGAAGCCGAGGCCGCGTGGAAGAACGCCGAGGTGGACGCGCTGTACCAGCTCGTCGCCGCCGGCGTGCGGGTGCCGCAGCCGCACGGCTACTTCAACGGCGTGCTGGTGATGGAACTGGTCGCCGATGCCGACGGCGATTCCGCGCCGCGGCTGGGCGAGGTGGAACTGTCGGCGGACACCGCGCGCGAGTTCCACCGCGTGCTGGTCCGCCAGGTCGCGCGGATGCTGTGCGAGGGGCTGATCCACGGCGACCTGTCCGAATACAACGTGCTGGTGGCGCCGGACGGCCCGGTGATCATCGACCTGCCGCAGGTGGTCAGCGCCGCCGGCAACAACGCCGCGCGCACCATGCTGCGGCGGGACGTGGGCAATCTCACGATCAGCCTGGCGCGCTTCGCGCCGGAACTGCTCGACACGCATTACGCCGAGGAGATGTGGGCGCTGTTCGAGCAGGGCGAACTGCAGCCGGACAGCGAGCTGAGCGGCCACTTCGTGTTCGACGAGAGCGACGTCGATGTGGACAGCGTGATGCAGTCGATTCTCGATGCGCGCGAGGAAGCGCGCATCCGCCAGCTGGGGCGCGAGGCGGCTGCTGCCGAGCCGTAACGCGCCCGCGTAGGAGCGGCTTCAGCCGCGATTGCGTCCCACGGTGACAAATGCGTCGCGGCTGAAGCCGCTCCTACGGGGGTGACTCAGCGCTTGGCGGCTTTCTTTGCCGCCTTCTCGGCCTTCTTCTCCTTGGGCGTCTTCAGCGGTTTCTTCTTGTCGCTCTTTTTCTGTTCCATGCCTTTCATGGCGTTCTCCTGCGGGTGGGTGTGCGGTGGCTGCATGGTGCCACTTTGCAGAAGCGATGGCACTCAGTTCGGATTGACCTTCAGCAGCTTGAGCTCGAACACCAGCGAGGCATTGGGCGGGATCACGCCGCCGGCGCCGCGAGCGCCGTAGCCGAGTTCGGCGGGAATCAGCAGGGTGCGCTCGCCGCCCACGTGCATGCCGGCCACGCCTTCGTCCCAGCCCTTGATGACGCGGCCCTGGCCGAGCGGGAACGAGAACGGCGCGCCGTGGTCGAGCGAGCTGTCGAACTTCGCGCCGCGGTGGTCCTTCGCCTGCTGGTCGTACAACCAGCCGGTGTAATTCACCTGCACGTCCATGCCCGGCTTCGCCTCGGCGCCGCTGCCGACGACTTCGTCGATCGTGGTGAGCTTGTCCACGTGGCCACCGGTGTACGGTGCCGGCGCGGGGCTGCAGGCGGCGAGGGCGAGCAGGGCGAACAAGGGCAACAGCCAGCGCATGAGCGACTCCAGGCATGGGGAATGGGGGTAGGAGCGCATCCTGGGCGCGAATGCCTTGCGCTTCGACCAAGGCAAAAGCATTCGCGCACAGGGTGCGCTCCTACATGTTGGCAGGTTCAGGCGACGGCGTAATCGCCCATGCGCGCCTGCGGGCGGATCGCCAGCGTGCGGTCGCCGCTGATCAGCTGCAGCTCGCCGTCCTGGATCAGGCACTGCAGGCGCATGCCGCGATCGCACAGCGCGGCCAGTGCGCGCACGTCGGTTTCCGGGATGTCCAGCACGGTGAGATTGTCGTTGCGGGCGAGCGCGCCGGCCAGCTTGTCCCACCAGATATCCGCGCCGCGTCCACCGTAGGTGAACACCACGACCTGGCGCGCGCGGCCGCAGGCCTTGCGGATGCGCGCCTCGTCCGGCTGGCCCAGCTCGATCCACAGCTCGATCTCGTCGGTATACGCCTTGCGCCACAGCGCCGGCTCGTCCTCGTCGCTGAGGCCTTTGCCGAATTCCAGCCGCTCGTCTGCGTACAGCACGAACGCGAGCAGGCGCACCATCAGGCGTTCCTCGGTCTCGGACGGATGCCGCGCCAGCGTCAGCGCATGGCTGGCGTAGTAATGCCGGTCCATGTCGCTGATCGACAGCTCGGCCTTGTGGATGGTGGCGTTGAGGGCCATGCGCGTGCCTTGAGGACAACAGCCGCCCATTGTACGCGGTGACTCAGGCCGCCGCGGCCTGCGGCTGCGGCCAGACGTGCGCTGGGTAGTAGACCCGCATCATGCGCGCCACGTAGTCGACCAGGTTCGGATGGCGCTCGGCGGCCGCGCGCAGCGGCGTGTCGAAGAACGGGGTGAGGATCGCCGCGAGCACGCCGAACGCGATGGCGTCGACGGCGTGCGGCCGGTCGCCGAATAGATATTCGCGCTCGCCCAGCAGCATGGCCAGCGCGTCGATGGAGCGCGTGCCCAGCTCGGCGATCTGTTCGCGGCTGTGGCGGCCCAGGCCGTGCGCGTGCAGCGCGTTCTGCTTCGCGGCCTGCATGTCCTCGCGCAGCCGTTCGCGGATCGCCTCGGGCGCGCGGTCGGCAAAATGCGCCGGGCCCCTGGCGAAATTCTCCGCATCGATCCAGCGGAACCACACCATCGCCCAGTACAGGTGGTCCTCGACCATCCGCTCGATCGCCCAGGCTTCGGCGCGCTGGCGTGCGTCGAGGCCCGCGTCCAGGTCCACCCCGTGCTTGCGTTCAAGGTAGGCGCGGATGAAGCTGGAATCGCACACCACCTCGCCCGCGTCGTCGATGTACGGCAGCTTGCCCTTGGGCGCTTCCGGCGGGATCGCGAACACTTTCCGATGGGGCAGGTGGGCCATCTGCAGCTGCACCTCGGTCTTGGTGACGAAGGGGCTGGGATCGGGCAGGCCGAAGGCCGGGGCGCAACCGTACAAGGTGATGGGGGCGGTGGTCATGGCGAGGCTCCGTGGAAGTTGCGAGGAGTCTGGCGATGCCCTGCTGACAGCATCGTGTCAGCAGGACGCGGGCAGGAGCTGGCCTCTCACCGTTCGCCCCCGGATCAAGTCCGGGGGTGAATGGTGAGGAACGGCATGGTGCCAAACCACCGTGCGAGGACCAATCGGCTCACGCCTTGGGCAACGCATCCAGCAGCGGCTTGATCAGCTCCATCGGCAGCGGGAACACGATGGTGGATGCCTTGCCGCTGTTGGACATGTCGGCCATCGTCTGCAGGTAGCGCAGCGACAGGGCTTGCGGCTGCTGCGAGAGCATGGCGGCGGCATCGCGCAGCTTCTCGGCAGCCTGCAGTTCGCCCTCGGCATGGATCACCTTGGCGCGCCGTTCGCGCTCGGCCTCGGCCTGGCGGGCGATCGCGCGCACCATCGTCTCGTTGAGGTCGACATCCTTGAGCTCGACGTTGGTGACCTTGATGCCCCAGGGATCGGTGGCCTCGTCGAGGATCTGCTGCAGGCTGTGGTTGATCGAATCGCGCTGCGACAGGATCTCGTCCAGCTCGTGCTGACCCAGCACCGAGCGCAGCCGGGTCTGCGACAACTGGCTGGTGGCCTGCAGGAAGTTCTCCACCTGCAGCACCGACTTGTCCGGTTCCACCACGCGGAAATACACCACCGCGTTCACCCGCACCGAGACGTTGTCGCGCGAGATCACGTCCTGCGGCGGCACGTCCATCACGGTCACGCGCAGATCCACCCGCGTCATGCGCTGCACGATGGGCACCAGGATCACCAGGCCCGGCCCCTTGATGCCGGTGTAGCGGCCCAGCGTCAGCACCACGCCGCGCTGGTATTCCGGCAGTACCTTGATCGACAGGAACAGCAGCAGGACCACCACGATGACGACGACACCACCGAACCCGATCATGGGAGCTCTCCTTTGTTCGCCTGCAAGGGCGTGACGTGAAGCAGCAGGCCGTGCCGTGCGGTGACGCGCACGCGCGTCCCGGCCGGCAGGGCGACTTCGCAATGTATCCGCCAGCGCTCGCCGCCGATCAGCGCCCAGCTTTCGCCGCCGGCCGGCACCGCCTGCAGCAGTTCGCCACTGGCCTGCAGCATCGGTTCGTCGCCGAGGAAGGGCTTGGCCCGGCGCGCGCGGGTCACCAGCCGCAGCAGCATGGCCAGCAAGGCAACCGCGCAGAAGGCGAGACCGGCGATCACGCCCACGTTCACCTCGTAGCCCGGCACGCCGCGGTGGAACAGCATGATCGAGCCGATCACGAACGCGATCACCCCGCCGATGCCCACCACGCCCGCGGTGGGCACGAAGGCCTCCGCCAGCAGCAGGCCGATGCCCAGCGCCATCAGGGCCAGCCCCGCGTAGTTCACCGGCAGCAGTTGCAACGCGTACAGGCCCACCAGCAGGCAGATGCCGCCGGTGACGCCGGGCAGGTAGGTGCCGGGGTGGAACGCTTCCAGGATCAGCCCGTAGATGCCGGCCAGCAGCAACAGGTAGGCGATCGTCGGGTTGGTGATGATGCCGAGGAAGCGCGCCCGCCAGTCCGGCGGGTAATCGTGCACGGCCAGGCCGCGCAGCTTCAGTGCCACGCTTTGGTCGCCAAGCTTCACCGTGCGGCCATCGGCCTGCGCCAGCAGCGCGGTGACATCGGCGGCGACGAAGTCGACCACGTGCTGGCTGGCCGCTTCGCTGGCGGTGAGCGTGGCCGCGCCGCGCACCGCCTGCTCGGCCCAGGCCGCGTTGCGTCCATGCAGTTGCGCCAGCGAGCGGATGTAGGCGATCGCATCGTTGAGCACCTTGCGGGTTTCGGCGTCGGGGGCGGGACCGCCGGGTTCAGGTGTGCCGCTGCTCTTGGGTGAAGCCGGTTGCGTGCCGCCGATCGGCAGCGGCGTGTCGCCGCCGAGGCTGACCGGGGTAGCGGCGCCCAGGTGGGTGGCCGGCGCCATCGCCGCGATCGGGCAGGCGTACAGGATGTAGGTGCCGGCCGAGGCCGCGCGCGCGCCGGCCGGCGCCACGTAGCCGAGCACCGGCAGCCGCGATGCCAGGATCGCGCTGACGATACGCCGCATCGATTCGGCCAGGCCGCCGGGCGTATCCATCTGCAGCACGATCGCCGTGGCGCCGTCGGCGTCGGCTTGACGCATCGCAGCATCCGCGTATTCCGCCGCGGCCGGTCCGATCGGGCCGTTCAGGTCGATCCGCGCCACGAAGCCGGCGTCGTCGCGCGCAGCCAGCGGCGACCCGGTGGCGAGCGTGAGCAGCGCCAGCGCCAGGCAGATGACGGCACCGAGGTTGAGCCATGGCTTGCGCCACATGCAGCTCTCCTTCCGAATCGCAGCACCGTCACAGTGCGCCGGCGGGTGTTGCGGCAATGTCTAGGCAGTTTCCGGGCGGCGCAGTGGATGGTCCCGACTTGAGGAAACCCCGGTCTCGCTCGTCAGTCCGGCTTTCGCCGGGATGACGAACCTTGAGCGCCGGAGCACTTGGCGAAGCATGCCGGCCGTGCCAAGCGGTACTTTCGGGGCAAAATTTCGCGGTACGCCCGATCCACGCTATCGTGCGCGGCAGCGTCCATCCGGGGAGTACCAGCGTGAACCCATCCGCACCCAGCGCGTCCTCGCGCGCCGAACTGACCCTGCGCGGCCTGATCATCGGCATCGTGATCACCGTGGCGTTCACCGCCGCGAACGTGTTCTTCGGCCTCAAGGCCGGCCTCACCTTCGCCACCTCGATCCCGGCCGCGGTGATCTCGATGGCGATACTGCGGGCGATGAAGAACTCCACGATGCAGGAGAACAACATCGTGCAGACGGTGGCCTCGGCCGCCGGCACGCTGTCCGCGATCATCTTCGTGCTGCCGGGCCTGGTGATCCTGGGATACTGGAACGGCTTTCCGTTCTGGATGAGCTTCGGCATCTGCGCCACCGGCGGCATCCTGGGCGTGATGTACACGATCCCGCTGCGTCGCGCGCTGGTGACCGACTCGGACCTGCCGTACCCGGAAGGCGTGGCCTGCGCCGAGGTGCTCAAGGTGGGTTCGGCCGGCGGCGAGGAGGAGGCCGAGTCGGTGGAATCCGGGGGCACCGGCCTCAAGGCGGTGATCGTCGGCTCCATCGTCTCGGCGGTGTTCTACGTGGTGGTGCAGACCAAGGTGTTTGCCGAAGCGGTGTCCAGCTACTTCCGCATGGGCGACCGGGGCGCGGCCACCGGCTTCGACTTCAGCCTCTCGTTCGCACTGTTCGCGGTGGGCCACCTGGTGGGCCTGTGGGTGGGCGTGGCGATGCTGGTGGGCGCGCTGATCGGCTGGGGCTGGGCGGTGCCGCACTTCCTCGTACTGCACCCTGTCGCGGGTGCAGCCGCGGATGCCGCCCAGGCCACCTGGAACCATTCCGTGCGCTTCGTGGGCGCGGGCACCATCGGCGTGGCCGCGATCTGGACGCTGGCCAAGCTGGTGAAGCCGGTGATCGGCGGCCTCGCCGGCGCGATGCGTGCCTCGCAGGCGCGCAAGAGCGGCCAACTGCACACGCTGCCGCGCACCGAGCACGACATGCCGATCGGCACGGTCGGCCTGATCACCTTGTTGTGCCTGATCCCGGTGGGCTACCTGCTCGGCCACTTCGCCAATATCAGCGGGCTGGGCGAGCACGCCACTCTGCTGGTGATCGGCGGCGTGCTGTTCGTGATCATCCTGAGTTTCCTGGTCTCGGCCGTGTGCGGCTACATGGCCGGCCTGATCGGCTCGTCGAACAGCCCGCTCTCGGGCGTGGGCATCATCGTCGTCATCATCGCCGCGCTGCTGCTGGTGGTCGGTGTGAAGTCGCTGTACCCGGCCGACATGGGCAAGGCGCTGGTGGCGTTCGCCCTGTTCATCACTTCGATCGTGTTCGCGGTGGCCTCGATCGCGAACAACAACCTGCAGGATCTGAAGACCGGCCAGCTGGTCGACGCCACGCCTTCGCTGCAGCAGTGGGCGCTGGTGATCGGCGTGATCGCTGGTGCGCTGGTGATTCCGCCGGTGCTGAACATCTTGAACGAAGCCTACGGTTTCGTCGGTACGCCGGGCGTCGATCTCTCGCGCGCACTGCCGGCGCCACAGGCCGGCCTGATTTCCGCGCTGGCGCAGGGTGTGATCACCGGCGATGCCCCCTGGCGGATGATCGGTATCGGCGGCGCGATCGGCGTGGCACTCATCGTGCTGGACGAAATCCTCGCGCGCACGTCGAAATCCGCGCGCCTGCCGCCACTGGCGGTGGGCCTGGGCATCTATCTGCCCACCTCGACCACGCTGATGGTGGTGGTGGGCGCGCTGGTCGGCGCCTGGTTCGACAAGCGCGCCGAGCGCGGCCCCAAGCCCGAGCCTACCAAGCAGCTCGGCGTGCTGCTGGCCTCGGGCCTGATCGTGGGCGAGAGCCTGCTCGGCGTGATCGTGGCCGCGTTGGTGGCGTTTGCCGACAAGCTCGGCTTCTCCAACCCCAAGGCGCCGCTGGCGCTGGTGGGCGAGGGCTTCCACGGCGCGGCGATCTGGATCGGCGGCATCGTGTTCGCGGCCAGCGTGGTGCTGATGTACCGCTGGATCGCGCGCCTGGGGCAGGGCACGTCCACGCAGTGATCGCGGACACCGTTCATCGCCTGCAACAAGGCCTGCTCTAAACTAGTGGGGTACCGGGGCCGGCGCACTGTCCGGGCTCGGCTTCGCCGGTCAATCACTCGGGTGATCGACCGGCGGACGATCCATCCGTGAATCGAGTCATCGGGCTGTTTCTCGACAGTTCGCCAGGTACCTCCCAGGGAAACGAGCGTCGCGTGGAGCAGGAAAAAGTCGAGCAGGTGCCACGCACGGATGATGCCCTGAGCCCGCCCAGCCAGCGGGCGGTGCTGCTGCGGCGCATCGCCGGGCCGCTGCTGTCGGTGGGCATGCTGGTGCTGGCGCTGTGGGCGCTGCACCTGCTGGCGCGCCACGTCACCTATCACGAGATCCGCGAATACGTGGCCAGCGTGTCGCGCGAACGCCTGCTGCTGGCGATCGTGCTGACCACGCTGGGCTTCGGCGTGATGTCGCTGTACGACCGCTTCGGCTTGCAGGCCATCGGCAGGAAGCTGCCGTGGCGGCGGGTCACCCTGATTTCCTTCATCAGTTACGCCTTCAGCAACGCGGTGGGCATGTCGTTCCTGGTGTCGGGTTCGATCCGCTACCGCTTCTACCTGCAGAACGGCCTTTCCACCGCCGAGATCGCCAAGCTGGTGCTGTACTGCACGCTGAGCTTCTGGCTGGGCCTGCTGGCACTGACCGGCGTGACCTTGCTGATCGTGCCCTTGCCCTCGGGCCTGCCGCTGAGCGACTGGCGGTTCACCGTGGCCGTCGCGCTGACCGCGATCCCGCTGGCCTGGGTGCTCGGCGGCTTCATCCGCAGGCCGCTGAAGCTGTGGCGCTGGCGCGTGCTGCTGCCGCGGCCGGCCTCCGCGCTGCGCCAGGTGCTGGTGGGCGCGCTGGACTGGTGGCTGGCCGCCGCGGTGATGTACGTGCTGATGCCGGACAGCCTGCACGCCGGCTTCGGGCATTTCCTGGCGATCTTCGTGATCGCGCAGATCGTGGGCCTGGTCAGCCACGTGCCGGGCGGCCTGGGCGTGTTCGAGACGGTGATGCTGGCCGGCTTCCACGCCACCACCGACAAGCACCTGGCCGCGCCCATCCTGGGCGCGCTGGCGATGTTCCGCATCGTCTACTACCTGATGCCGTTGTGCGCGGCGACCATGCTGGTGCTGCAGCGCGAGGCGCGCGGCCTGCGCCGGCAGTCGCTGTGGTCGCCGTGGTTCAACGGCTTGCTGCCTTCGTTCTTCGCCGGCCTGACCCTGGTGTCCGGCGCGGTGCTGCTGTTCTCCGGCGCCACGCGGGCGCTGCCGGAGCGTATGGCGATCCTGCGCGACGTGCTGCCGCTGTCGGTGCTGGAGGTCTCGCACCTGCTGGCCAGCGTGATCGGCATGCTGCTGCTGATCCTCGCCCGCGGCCTGCAGCGGCGGCTGGACGCGGCCTACTGGCTGACCCTGGTGCTGCTGGTGGCCGGCGCGGTGCTCTCCCTGCTCAAGGGCATCGACTACGAGGAAGCGAGCCTGCTGGCCTTGCTGGCGCTGGCGCTGGCGCCGGCACACCGGCTGTTCTACCGGCGCGCCTCGCTGTTCAGCACCAGCTTTTCGGTGGGCTGGATCGTGGCGATCGTCGCGGTGTTCGGCTGCGCGACCTGGCTGGTGATGTTCAGCTACAAGCACGTGGAGTACAGCAGCAGCCTGTGGTGGGAGTTCAGCTTCCACCAGGGCGGCGCGCCGCGTGCGTTGCGCGCGCTGGTGGCCGCGGCGGCGGCGGGCCTGCTGTTCGCGCTGGCGGCGCTGATCAAGCCGCAGCGCCTGCGCCGTGCGCCGCCCAGCGAGGCGGAACTGCAGCGCGCGTTGCCGCTGATCCGCGGCTTCCATTCCGCGCAGGCGCACCTGGCCCTGATGGGCGACAAGCACCTGCTGTTCGACGACGAGGGCAAGGCCTTCCTGATGTACGACACCGAGGGCCGCAGCTGGGTCACCATGGGCGACCCGGTGGGCACGGACGAGGACGCGCGGCGCGAGCTGGTGTGGAGCTTCATGGAACAGTGCGGACGCGCGGGCGGCTGGCCGGTGTTCTACCAGGTCTGCCCCGAGGACCTGGACATGTACCTCGAAGTGGGCATGAACCTGCTGAAGATCGGCGAGGAGGCGCGCGTGCGGCTCGCGGATTTCAACCTCGACGGCAAGACGAAGAAGACCCTGCGCGGCACGATCAACAAGCTGGGCCGCGACGGCCTGCGGCTGGAGATCGTGCCGGCGGACGCCGTGGCGCCGCTGCTGCCGCAGCTGAAGGAGATCTCCGACGCCTGGCTGGCCGACAAGCACGCGCGCGAGAAGCGCTTCTCGCTGGGCGCGTTCGACCCGCGCTATCTGGTGCGCACGCCGATGGCGCTGGTGTGGCAGGGCGAACGGATCGTGGCCTTCGCGAACCTGTTCCTCACCGAGACGAAGGAAGAAGCCTCGCTGGACCTGATGCGCTTCGCGCCGGAAGGCCCGTCCGGCCTCATGGATTTCCTGTTCGTCGAGCTGATGCAGTGGGCGAAGCAGCAGGGCTACCGCTGGTTCAATCTGGGCATGGCGCCTTTGGCCGGCCTCACCAGCCGGCGCCAGGCGCCGCTGTGGAACCGCTTCGGCGCGCTGGTGTTCGGCCGCGGCGAACGCTTCTACAATTTCCGGGGCCTGCAGCGCTACAAGGACAAGTTCGATCCCGAATGGGAGCCGCGCTACATGGCCGTGCCCGGCGGCATCGCGCTGCCGATGATACTTGCCAACGTGGCCAGCCTGATCTCCGGTGGCCTCACCGGAGTCGTGCGTCGATGAGCCTGTCGAAACGAGGAAAGCGGATCATGTGGGCAGGTATCGGTGCATGCGTGTTGGGAGTGGCCCTGGTCTGGACGCCGTTCTCCAAGCCGAGCCTGGAGAACTCCACCATCGTGCTCAGTCCTGCGGCCGGCGTGCAGGCGCCGGCGGGCGAGGACGACGTGCTCACCATCCTGTATTCGGGCGACGGCGGCTGGGCCGACCTCGACAAGCAGCTCGGCAACGCCTTCGTGGCGCGCGGCATCCCGGTGCTGGGCATCAACGCGTTCAAGTATTTCTGGCGCAACCGCGACCCGGACGTCGCCGCCGCCGAGCTCGACGCGCTGATGACGAAATACCTCGACCAGTGGCACAAGCGGCGCGTGTGGCTGGTGGGCTTCTCCTTCGGCGCCGACGTGCTGCCCACGCTGATCGACAAGCTCAGCCCGGCCAACCGCGCGCGGATCACCCAGCTGGTGCTGCTCTCGCCCAGCCGCGACACCAGCTTCGAGATCCAGTTCGAGGGTTACATGATTACGCAGGGGCGCTTCAAGGCCTTCGTGAAGACCGTGCTGGAGAAGTTCAACAAGGTGCCGCACTACGACGCGCTGCCGCCGGTGGTGGCGCTCAAGCACCAGTTCCCGGTGATCTGCTACTACGGCAAGGACGACGCCGACGACAGCCTGTGCACCGACCCCGGCCTGCCCGCGTGGGTGACCGTGCATCCCAAGAACGGCGATCACCATTTCGAGGGTGGCTACCAGCCGCTGGCGGCGCAGATGATCGATGAGATCCCGGCCGCCGCGACGGTCGGCAACACGGCGCATTGACGGGCCCTGCACCACACTCGGCGCCTTCCCAACGGGAGACGCCCACATGCTCGACTGGCTGGAATACCGCAAAGAATTGCTCGGCCGCATCGGCGAGATCGGCAAGCTCAGCCCCGACACGCTGCGTGGCTATCAGACCCTCAGCGCCGCCGGCAGCAAGACCAACCACCTGGACGCCAAGACGCGCGAGCTGATCTCGCTGGCGGTGGCGGTCACCACCCGCTGCGACGGCTGCATCACGGTGCATACCGGCGAGGCGCTGAAGCACGGCGCCACCCGCGAGGAGATCGCCGAGGCGCTGGGCGTGGCGGTGGCGATGAACGCCGGCGCCGCGATGGTGTACTCGGCACGCGTGCTGGACGCGGTGGCCGCACACAGCGGGGCGTGACCGCCTGCCGCGGGATGTCCGGGCGGCCGCGACCGTCGCATAATGCTCGCCGCGATTGACCGGACAGCCCGCGCCATGCCCAGCACCAAGATCCCCGACGAAGCCAGACTCGACCGCATCGTGGCCGAGGCGCGCCGTGCGGCCGAACAGCGCGAGCTGGGCTACCGCGAGCGCGCGCTGAAGATGTACCCGTGGGTCTGCGGCCGCTGCGGCCGCGAGTTCACCCGTGCGAACGTGCGTGAACTCACCGTGCACCACCGCAACCACAACCACGACGACAACCCCGCCGACGGCAGCAACTGGGAGCTGCTCTGCGTGTACTGCCACGACAACGAGCATTCGCGCCACATCGACCACGTGCGCGGCGCCGGCTACGAGCTCGCCGCGCCCGAACAGACGCCCGCCACCGGCAACCCGTTCGCCGACCTGAAGGCGATGCTGGAAGCGAAGGGCAGGCGCTGAGCGGCGCGCACGCATGTCGCTGACGGCGCTCGGCTGGCTGTTCACGCTCGGCGTGCTGGCGCACAACGCGGAGGAGGCTTGGCGGCTGCCGGCCTGGTCGGCGCGGGCGGGCAGGTGGCAGGTGCCCGTGGCGGCGCCGGTGTTCCGCTTCGCCGCCCTCGCGCTGTCGGGCCTGTTCGTCGCGATCACCCTCGCCGCGTCATTTTCCGCGGCCGGCGGTGTGGCCGCTTACCTGATGGCTGGCTACGCGTTGGCGATGGTGCTGAATGTCTTCCTGCCGCACGTCCTCGTCACCGTCGTGACGCGCCAGTACATGCCGGGCACGGCCACGGCGCTGTTGCTGAACCTGCCGCTGGGGTCGCTGTACTTGCGGCAGGCATGGTCGGAACGCCGCGTCGAGCCGCACGTGTTCGGCTGGGCCGGCCCGCTGGTGGTGCTGGCGATCCTGGCCGTGATGCCGCTGCTGTTCGCCTTGGGCCGCAAGCTGCGCCCGGTTTCCGGCTGACGCGGCGGCCTCGTGGGCCGCGCATCGCGGGCACCGTACAATGGCCGCCCGTTTCCTTCCGAAATCGCCGTGACTGCAGCCGGTTTCTCCGTGGCCACGCCCGAGGCGGCGCTGGATGCCCTGTTCGTGCCGTTTACCGGTGGCGACTTGTCGCTGCCAGCGGACGGTCGCGTGTTGTTCCTGCGCGCCCGCGCCGGCGTGCGCCTGCGCGAACTGGCCCGGCCGGGCTGGCTGTGCGAGCAGAGCTTCCTGCCGTTCGCCGA